>Ga0098062_1000759_pt1 | contig 15024 bp, 11 predicted proteins | sample 23_taG_FD_81592 | JGI IMG/M metagenome (GOLD analysis project Ga0098062, IMG submission 81592) | Marine viral communities from Cariaco Basin, Caribbean Sea - 23_WHOI_OMZ | ecosystem: Environmental > Aquatic > Marine > Oceanic | place: Caribbean Sea: Cariaco Basin | collected 2014-11-11 | reverse complement strand
GATGCCTCGGCGCCGGACCAGCTATGGCTGGTCGAGCATGATCCCGTCTTCACCCAGGGGCGGGCCGGCAAGCCGGAGCATCTGTTGATGCCGGGAGACATACCGGTCGTCGCGAGCGATCGCGGCGGTCAGGTGACCTACCATGGGCCGGGGCAGGTCGTGCTCTATCCTTTGCTCGATGTGCGTCGGCGAGGGCTTGGTGTACGGGAGCTGGTGACGCTGCTCGAGAATGCCGTCATCGACCTGCTGGCGCACCATGGCGTCGCAGCACGTGCGCGGCCGGACGCCCCTGGGGTCTATGTCGCTGACGACAAGATCGCATCGCTGGGTCTGAGAATTCGGCGAGGCTGCAGTTTCCATGGCGTCGCGCTCAACGTCGACATGGACCTGTCACCGTTCGCCCGAATCAACCCGTGCGGCTATGCGGGGCTGAAGATGACCCAATTGCGTGACCACGTGACCGAGCCGGTGTCATCGATCAGCGAAGCCGAAAGATTGGCAGACTGCTTTGCACGCCGATTGTCCGTGCCGCTCGACGCTCGACCCGGGTGGCCACAAGCTTTTGAACCGGCAGCGAATGCCTAGCTGCCGACGTTCCACGACCTATCAGGAAGGGACCTATGACCGAGACGACCGTCATGCCAACGCCCGAGACCAAGAAGCCGGCACGCGCCGAGCGCGGTGTCAAACTGCGCGGTGCCGAGAAGGTCTCTCGGATTCCCGTCAAGGTCATTCCGACCGAAACGTTGCCGAAGAAGCCGGACTGGCTGCGAGTCAGAATGCCGGTTTCTCCCCAGGTCACCCATATCAAGCAGACCCTGCGCAAGCACGGGCTGCACACCGTCTGTGAAGAAGCCTCCTGTCCTAACCTAGGCGAGTGCTTCAGTGGCGGGACGGCGACCTTCATGATCATGGGCGATATCTGTACCCGCCGTTGCCCCTTCTGCGATGTCGCGCATGGGCGACCCAATGCGCTCAACGAGAACGAGCCTCGCGAACTGGCGGAAGCCATTGCCGAGATGCGGCTCAATTACGTCGTGGTGACGTCCGTGGATCGCGATGACCTGCGTGATGGCGGAGCGCAGCATTTCGCCAACTGCATTCGCGAGATTCGTCGCGATAGCCCGGACATCGAGATCGAAGTGCTGGTTCCGGATTTCCGCGGACGCATGCAGGTGGCGCTGGACATTCTGGAAGGCGAAGCGCCGGACGTCTTCAACCACAACCTGGAAACGGTGCCGTCGCTCTATCGTAAGGTCCGCCCAGGCGCGGACTATCAGTGGTCGCTGGACTTGCTGAAAGGGTACAAGGCGCGTCGCCCGGAAGTGATGACCAAGTCAGGGTTGATGCTCGGGGTCGGGGAAACCGACGAGCAGGTCATCGAAGTCATGCGCGACCTGCGTGCTCACGATGTCGATATGCTGACCCTGGGCCAGTACATGCAGCCCTCTCGCAATCACCTGCCTATCGATCGTTGGGTGCATCCCGAGACATTCGATTGGTTTGCCGAGCAGGGCAAGGCCATGGGGTTCAAACATGTGGCATCGGGGCCGCTGGTGCGTTCGTCCTATCATGCCGACAAGCAGGCACACGGGGTAGAGGTGAAGTAAGCGTGCCTCGTCAGGAAGACGTTAACGGGCCTGCCGATAAGATCGGCAGGCCCGTTCTGTCTCTGCCTGGTCCCGTTCTGTCCCTGCCTGGTATTTTTTTCATGCCGGAATGCGATATGACGATCCGTTTGGGTCATTGGCAGCAGGTATGCATCCAAAGAGGTCTTTCAGGCGTATTCAATGACCGTTCGTCACGTACGTACCACGGATCATCCGAACAGGATTTCACGTGCGCCGCGCCAGGCGGTCGTCACGCTTCGGAGAATTATCTTCTAAGAACTATCTTTGAAGAATTATTTCGCGATTTTTCTGTCCGGAACCACGTTGGCTGTGCGGCGTTGATAATTTCTCGAACCTGAGGAGTAAGAGTCCGCTCTATGATTGCACCGGATATGCCCCATAACGAAGTCGAGCGTCTAACTGTCTTGCGGGATCTACAGCTGCTCGATTCGGAATCCGACAAGGGGTTCGACCGTTTGACGGAATTGGCGACGCAGATTTTCGACGTGCCTTTGTCGATGATCACGCTGATCGACGAAGAGCGTCAGTGGTTCAAGTCACACCAGGGCTTGAAGGTCTGCGAGACGCCAAGGCGGATTTCTTTCTGTGGCCACGTCGTGGCCGACGGCCAGCCGATGGTGGTCAACAATGCCTTGCGGGATGCACGTTTTTCGGACAACCCGATAGTGACAGGAGACCCATTCATTCGCTTCTATGCTGGCTATCCGCTGTTCGTGGAGCCGGAAGCCTGTGTGGGCACGCTATGTCTGATTGGCATGCTTCCCCGGGCTTTCGAGGAAACCGATATGCAGCGATTGAAGCTTCTTGCTGCTCAGGCCGAGGAGCTGATCCAGCTGCATGTCCTTCGCGTCCAGGCGAATCAGCGTGATCGGGCCTGAGCGCTGAAGTCCTCTTTAACCCTCATCAGCAGGAAGACACAGCAGCGTCGGCGTCTCTATCGGTGTCATCGGGGCCCGGAAGTGTGCGTTCAATTCCGGCAGCAGTTCCCGCACGAAGCGTAGAAAAAGCTCCGTGACTGGCGTCGGGTAGCGATCCTTGGGGTAGACCGTGCACCACGAGCGTTTCAGAGGGAAGCCGGGAATGCGCGGGCTGGCGAGCAGTCCGGAAGCCAGCTCCAGCTGCACAGCCAGGCGTGGAAGCACGGCCACACCCAGGTGCGCCATGACGCCCTGCTTGATGGCTTCATTGGTACCGAGCTCGATGGTGTGGTGCAGGGAGATGCGCTCCCTTGCTGCAAAATCCTCGAATGCCGTCCGTGCGCCGGAGCCCGGCTCCCTCATCAGCAGATAGTGCCGCGCGAAATCCTCGAGCGTCGCCCGCTCGGCCGTGACCAGCGGGTGGCCCGGCCAGACCACCGGTATCAATTCATTGTCCAGAATGGGCATGAACACCAGATTGGGGTCGTCCGGCACCATGCCCATGATGACCAGATCATCTCGTCTCTCCGCCAGCCGTTCGAGGGCCTGTGCCCGGTTGCAGACGCGTAGCCGAATCTGGACTTCCGGATAGCGGGCGCGGAAGCGCGCCAGAATGTGCGGCACGACGTACTGCGCGGTCGAGACGGCTGCGAGGTTGAGTTCGCCCCGGATCGTGCCCGCCAGCTCCGACAGCTCCATCTGCAGGCTCGAAACCTGACCGAAGATCGACTGCACGGACGCGGCCAGCGCATCGGCGGCGGGCAGTATATGGAGTGTCTTGCCGGCGTACTTGAACAGTGGCTGGCTCAGCGCCTGCTCGAGCTGTCGGATCTGAGCGCTGACGGCAGGTTGCGTCAGGCCCAGCTGTTCGGCAGCGCGTGAATAGGATTGCTGACGATGAACGGCCTGGAAGACCTGGAGCTGACGGAATGTCAGACGATTGAGCAGGTTGGGACGCGACATTCAGGATGCTCTCACGGTCAGGTATAACGTTTAGCTTATAGGTTGGCAAAAAAATATCAATTTTTCTATTGGTACCCGGATCGCTAGCGTAGGGAGACGATAACAAAGCGTCGCCACGCACAAACCGGGAGGGCAAACGGTGTTTAAAAAGCTGCTTATCGCCAACCGCGGCGAGATTGCCGTGCGTATTGTACGAGCCTGCGCCGAGATGGGCATCCGTTCGGTTGCGATCTATACCGAACCCGACCGTTTCTCCCTGCATGTCAAAGGAGCGGACGAGGCCTATTTCGTCGGTGACGAACCGCTGGCGGGCTATCTGGATCCGCGGCGGATCGTCAACCTGGCACGGGAAACCGGCTGTGATGCCATTCATCCCGGCTACGGCTTTTTATCCGAAAGTGCCGAGTTTGCCAGGATCTGCAGTCAGGCGGGTATCGCGTTCGTCGGCCCGAGTGCCGAAGTGATCGCCAGGATGGGCGACAAGACCGCCGCGCGAACGGCGATGCGTGAGGCGGGCGTGCCGGTGACCCCGGGTTCCGACGGCAATCTCGCCAATCTCGACGAAGCGCTGACGGTTGCCGAAGAGATTGGTTATCCGATCATGCTCAAGGCGACATCCGGCGGCGGCGGGAGAGGGATTCGCCGCTGCGACACGGCCGACCAGCTCCGGCAGGCCTGGGATCGCGTGATTTCCGAGGCGACCAAAGCTTTCGGTAGCGCGGAAGTGTTCATGGAGAAATGCATCGTCGATCCGCTGCACATCGAAGTTCAGGTGCTGGCGGACAGCCACGGTGGGGTCATCCATCTGTTCGAGCGCGACTGCTCGATCCAGCGCCGCAACCAGAAGCTGATCGAAATTGCGCCCAGTCCTCAGCTGACCCCGGAACAGCGCAGCTACGTGGGCAAGATGGCGGTGCGTGCCGCCCATGCGGTCGGCTACCAGAATGCCGGTACCGTGGAGTTCCTGGTCAAGGACAACGAAGTCTTCTTCATGGAGATGAACACCCGGGTCCAGGTCGAGCACACCATCACCGAGGCGATCACCGGCGTCGATATCGTCCGTGAACAGTTGCGCATTGCCGCAGGCGACCGGCTGGCCTATCGCCAGGAGGATATCCGCCACCAGGGCTATGCCATCCAGTTCCGAATCAACGCCGAGGATCCCAAGAACGACTTCCTGCCCAGCTTCGGTCGCATCACCCGTTACTACGCGCCCGGCGGCCCCGGCGTCCGCACGGACACTGCGATCTATACCGGCTATACCATTCCGCCGTACTTCGATTCGATGTGCCTCAAGCTGATCGTCTGGGGCATGACCTGGGAAGAGACCCTCAATCGTGGCATTCGGGCGCTGAACGACATGCGTCTGCAAGGGGTGAAGACCACCGCCCCCTACTACCAGGAAATTCTGCGCCATCCCGATTTCCGGGCCGGGCATTTCGACACCGGGTTCGTTCCCGCCCATCCCGAACTGCTCAACTACTCCGTCAAGCGCAACCCCGAAGAGGTGGCGTTGGCGATCGCGGCGGCCATCGCGGCTCACGCTGGACTTTGAACGCGCCGAATGGATCAGAATCAGGATCAGGAGAAAAAGATGAACAACGCCGACTCGTCATCCGTCAAGATCAGCGACGTCGTCCTGCGTGACGGGCATCAGTCATTGATCGCCACGCGCATGAAAACCGAAGACATGCTGCCGATCTGCGCCAAGCTCGACGCGATCGGGTTCCATTCGCTCGAAGTCTGGGGCGGCGCCACGTTCGATGCCTGCGTGCGTTTCCTCAAGGAGGATCCCTGGGAACGCCTGCAGTCGCTGCGCGAAGCGCTTCCCAATACGCCGCTGCAGATGCTGCTGCGGGGGCAGAACCTGCTTGGGTATCGCCACTATGCGGATGATGTGGTGGAGCGCTTCGTGGCGCGCTCGGCCGATAACGGCATCGACATCTTTCGGGTCTTCGATGCGCTGAACGACCTGCGCAATCTGGAGACCGCGATGAAGGCAGTCAAGGCCAGCGGCAAGCATGCGCAGGGCACTATCTGTTATACCGTCAGCCCCGTCCACACCCGGGACATGTATGTCGAGCAGGCCAAGCGGCTGGTCGACATGGGCGCCGATTCGATCGCCATCAAGGACATGGCCGGGCTGCTGACGCCTTACGCCACCGGCGAACTGGTGGCGGCGCTGGCCGAGGCGGTCGACGTGCCGATCCACCTCCATGCCCACGCGACGTCCGGGCTGGCTTCCCTGAGTCAGATGAAGGCCGTCGAGGCAGGCTGTCGCCATATCGATACCTGCATTTCCGCCTTCGCCGGTGGCACCAGTCACCCCTCTACCGAGGCAATGGTGGCGGCGTTCCAGCAGACGCCTTATGACACCGGTCTGGATCTGGTCGCGCTGAAGGAGATCGGCGACTACTTCCGGGAAGTGCGCAAGAAATATGTGGCATTCGAAAGCGAGTACACCCGCGAGGATGTGAGCGTACAGATCTGGCAGGTGCCGGGGGGCATGATGTCCAACCTGGCCAACCAGATGAAGGAGCAGAATGCGCTGGGTCGGATCCAGGACGTCTTCGACGAAATTCCGAAGGTCCGTGCCGATCTGGGGTACCCGCCGCTGGTGACGCCGACATCGCAGATCGTCGGGACTCAGGCCGCCATGAACGTGTTGACCGGCGAGCGCTACAAGTCGATCACCAACGAGGTGAAGCGCTACCTGCTGGGTGGCTACGGCCAGCCGCCAGCGGAGGTGAATGCCGAGGTGCGGCGCAAGGCGATCGGCAACGAACCGGTCGACGAAGGCCGGCCGGCCGACCAGCTCAAGCCGGAGATGGTGAAGCTGAAGCAGGATATCGGTGAGCTGGCCGACAGCGAGGAGGACGTGCTGACGTTTGCCATGTTCCCTGATCTGGGACGCGAATATCTGCAAGGGCGACGCGACGGTACACTGACGCCGGAAGCGATTCCGTCAACGGAGGCCGCTGGCGGTGCCGGACGGCCGGTTTCCGAAGGGGTGCCTACCGAGTTCGTCATCGACGTTCATGGTGAATCCTACGAAGTGCAGATCACCGGGGTCGGCAGCAGCAGTGGCAGCAAGCGCCGCGTCTACCTGACGCTCGATGGCATGCCCGAAGAGGTCGTGTTCGAGGCCAAGGACGAGTTCGTGCAGGAAGGCAAGAGCGGAGGGCGCGCCAAGGCCAGCTCGCCGGGGCACGTTACCACGTCGATGCCGGGCAACATCGTCGATGTGCTGGTCGCCGAAGGTGACAGCGTCGAGGAAGGGCAGGCCGTACTGATCACCGAAGCCATGAAGATGGAGACGGAAGTGCAGGCGCGGGCCAGCGGCACGGTCAAGGCGGTTCATGTGGCCAAGGGCGACCGCGTGACACCGGGCGAGGTTCTGATCGAAATCGAGTGAGCGCATGATGCACTCCCTCGATGAAGGCAATAAAAAAAGCGGAGCCGTGGCTCCGCTTTTTTTCATCCCGTGCGAACGGAGGCTCTCGATCACTCCTCGACCTGAATGATCTTCATGGTATTGGTGCCGCCATGAGCGTTCATGTGATCGCCGCGGGTCAGGATGACGAGATCGCCCTTGCTGGCGAGCCCGAGGCTGACCAGCTCCTTGATCGCACCGCTGTTGATCTCGGTCAGCGGGAAGCGGGAGCTATCGAAGACCAGCGAGACGACGCCACGATAGAGCGCCATGCGACGCTGGACCAGCGGTGTCTCGGCCAGCGCGACGATCGGCAGGCCGGAGCGGATGCGCGAGGCGATCAGCGGCGTGTAGCCCGACGCGGTCAAACAGGCGATGGCGACCACGCCGGAAAGGTGGTTGGCCGCATACATGGCAGACAGCGCCAACGTTTCGTCAATCCGGCTGAAACCTTCATGGATGCGGTGCTGGGACTGCTGGGCCGCCCGCTCGCGCTCGGCGCCCAGGCACAGCCGGTTCATGGCGCGAATGGTCTCGACCGGGAAGTCGCCGGCGGCGGTTTCTGCCGAGAGCATCACCGCATCGGTACCATCCAGAACCGCGTTGGCGACGTCGAAGACTTCCGCGCGGGTCGGCAGCGGCGACTCGATCATCGATTCCATCATCTGAGTGGCGGTGATGACGACCTTGTTGAGTGTACGGGCGCGGGCGATGATCCGTTTCTGCACGCCGATCAGCTGGGCATCGCCGATCTCGACGCCGAGATCGCCGCGGGCGACCATCACCGCTTCCGAGGCACGGATGATATCGTCCAGCGTTTCCGGGTCGGCAACGGCTTCGGCGCGCTCGATCTTGGCGACCAGGCCGATCTCCTGACCCGCTTCGCCCAGCAGCTCGCGCGCATACTGCATGTCGGCGCCACTGCGCGGGAACGATACGGCCAGATAGTCGACGCCGATATCGATCGCGGTCTTGAGGTCTTCCTTGTCCTTCTCGGTCAGCGCCGCAGCGGAAAGGCCGCCGCCCTGCTTGTTGATGCCCTTGTTGTTGGTCAGCTTGCCGCCGACCTTGACCGTGGTGAAAATCTGCGCACCTTCGATACGGTCGACTTCGAGCACCAGGCGACCGTCATCCAGCAACAGGGTGTCGCCAGTCTCGAGGTCGTCGGCCAATTCCTTGTAGTCGCAACCGACGCGTTCGCTGTCGCCGGCATCGCGATCCAGCGACACGTCCAGCACGAAAGGCTGGCCTTTTTCGAGTTTGACGCCGCCTTCGGCAGCAAAGCGGGCGATGCGGATCTTGGGACCCTGGAGATCGCCCAGTGCTGCCACCGCACGGCCGTGACGATCCGCCGCTTCGCGAACGGCCTTGAGTCGGCGGCGGTGATCTTCCGGATTCCCGTGGGAGAAGTTCAAGCGAACGACGTCGACCCCGGCTTCGATAATGGCATCCAATACTCCCTCGCGGTCCGTAGCAGGACCCAGGGTGGCGACGATCTTGGTGCGGCGAATCGGACCGTGAAACGCGTGCTGCATGGAAATTCTCCTGGCAACTGAATGAGTCGTCCCGCCGCGCTGAAAAGCCATGGATCGAGTCGCAACGGTGACATGTGGTTATTTTACAACAAGGAGCCCGTCTTGTCCGAAGCGCTGTTACTGCCCCATCCCGGATAAATGTGCCACAGACAACGCTTCGCAGGTATGGCCGACGTTTCAACGGGGGGCCGCTTCTCGGCATCGGATGGCGAATAGACCGCCACAGGCCCCGGAGACTGTTGGCGTTGGCAGTATAAAAGCCTTTCGCGACGACGACGTTACGGATTCGAGTGTAGCGTGCAAGCGCCAGACGCGACATGGATGAAAGGCCCGAAAAGCCCAAGACGACACGACGGCGTAACTTGGAATTCTTCTCGTTAGCCCCATGATGAAGGGCCATTGACATGGCACCGCCAACGTTGGGCAAAGTCAAGCTACGGCTGGCGCCATGAGAAAGGCTAGGGTAGGGTAGGCGGATTTTCCGGTCGGCCCCACTCCCTGCCGTCGAGCACGCCACCGGCTGGGACCACCGCTATATAAAGAAGCAGGAGCGCTATGGGCAAGTCACTGGTTATCGTTGAGTCGCCGGCCAAGGCCAAGACCATTAACAAGTATCTCGGCAACGATTTCGTGGTGAAATCGAGCGTCGGGCATATTCGTGATCTGCCGACCAGTGGTTCTTCCAAGCAGGCCAGCGATCCTAAGGAGCGCGCGAAGCAGGCGGCAATCACCCGCAAGATGTCGCCGGAAGAGAAGGCGGAGTACAAGAAGCAGAAGCAGTGGGATCAACTGGTTCGGCGCATGGGTATCGACCCCGAACATGGCTGGCGGGCCAATTACGAGATCCTGCCGGGCAAGGAGAAGGTGGTCGATGAGCTCAAGAGACTGGCCGACAAGAGCGATACGATCTATCTCGCGACCGATTTGGACCGTGAGGGAGAGGCGATCGCCTGGCACCTGAAGGAGACCATTGGCGGCGACGACTCGCGCTACAAGCGCGTGGTGTTCAACGAGATCACCAAGAATGCCATCCAGGAAGCCTTCAAGCAGCCCGGCACACTCAACATTGCCCGTGTCGAGGCGCAGCAGAGTCGCCGGTTCCTGGATCGCGTCGTGGGCTTCATGGTCTCGCCACTGCTCTGGAGCAAGGTGGCTCGTGGCCTCTCCGCTGGCCGTGTGCAATCGGTAGCCGTACGTCTGATCGTCGATCGTGAGCGCGCTATTCGGGCATTCAACCCGGAAGAGTTCTGGGACGTTCACGCCGACCTCGTCACCGCCGATGGTGAACCGATCCGCTTCGAGGTGGTCCGCGAGAACGGCGAGACTTTCCGTCCTACCTCCGAGAAAGAGACCCACGACCGCATCGCGCCGCTGCGTCAGGACATGCTCGACATCACCAGCCGCGAAACCAAGCCGACCAGCTCCAAGCCCAATGCGCCGTTCATTACTTCGACGCTGCAGCAGGCTGCCAGCGGACGACTGGGTTACTCCGTCAAGAAGACGATGACGCTGGCCCAGCGGCTCTACGAGGGCGGCTACATCACCTACATGCGTACCGACTCCACCAACCTCTCCCAGGATGCAGTCGCAGGCGTGCGCGATTACATCCAGTCGGAGTTTGGTGACCGCTACCTGCCGGAAGCGCCGAATCGCTACTCGAGCAAGCAGAACGCCCAGGAAGCGCACGAGGCCATTCGTCCTTCCAACGTCAAGCAGCGGGCCGATGACCTGCCCGTCGAGCGCGACGCCCAGCGGCTGTACGAGCTGATCTGGCGTCAGTTCGTCGCCTGCCAGATGGTGCCGGCGGAATATCTCGCCACCACGCTGACCATCGAAACGGCCGGATTCGAGCTCAAGGCTCGTGGCCGGGTGCTCAAGTTCGACGGCTACACCCGCGTGATGAAGCCGGTGGCCAAGAAGGACGAGCAGGCGCAATTGCCGGATATCGGCGAGGGCGCGACACTCGAGGTCGAGCAGATCGATCCGCAGCAGCACTTCACCAAGCCGCCGGCGCGCTACACCGAAGCAAGCCTGGTCAAGGAGCTCGAGAAGCGCGGCATCGGCCGCCCGTCGACCTATGCGGCGATCATCTCCACCATTCAGGACCGAGGCTACGCCAAGCTCGACAACCGGCGTTTCTATGCCGAGAAGCTCGGCGAGATCGTGACCGATCGCCTGGTGGAATCGTTCAACGACCTGCTGGACTACGGCTTCACCGCCCGCATGGAAGACCGACTCGATGAGGTCGCCGAGGGGCACGAGCAGTGGCAGAAGCTGCTCGATGCTTTCTACGCCGACTTCAAGCAGAAGCTGGAGCGTGCCGAGGGCGAGGATGGCATGCGGCCCAACGAGCCCATCGAGACCGACATCGCGTGCCCGACCTGTGGCCGCCCGATGCAGATTCGCATCGCTTCGACCGGCGTGTTCCTGGGCTGTTCCGGCTACAACCTGCCGCCGAAGGAGCGCTGCAAGACGACCATCGATCTGATCCCGGGAGAGGAAGCCGTCCCCGCGGATGCCGACGAGGCCGCCGAGACGGAAGCGCTGCGCGCCAAGCGTCGTAACCCGAACACCGGCACGGCGATGGACAGTTACCTGATCGACGAGGGCCGCAAGCTCTATATCAGCAACGATGACGACGGCTACTACGAGATCGAGCAGGGGCGTTTCCGGATCAAGGGCTACGATGGTCCCGTGATCGAATGCGACAAGTGCGGCTCCGAAATGCAGCTCAAGAGCGGTCGCTTCGGCAAGTATTTCGCCTGCACCAACGAGGGTTGCGGCAACACTCGCAAGTTGTTGAAGAGTGGCGAAGTCGCGCCGCCCAAGATGGATCCGATTCCGATGCCGGAGCTGGCCTGCCAGAAGGTCGACGATCACTACGTGCTGCGCGACGGCGCCAGCGGCCTGTTCCTGGCGGCCAGTCAGTTTCCCAAGAACCGGGAAACCCGCCCGCCGCTGGTCAAGGAGCTGAAGGCGCACGCCGATGCCCTGCCCGAGAAGTACCATTTCCTGCTCGAAGCGCCGAGCGAGGATCCTGACGGTCGACCGGCGCAGATCCGCTTCTCGCGCAAGACCAAGAGCCAGTTCGTCATGACCGACGCAGAGGGCAAGGCAACCGGCTGGCGTGCCGTCTACGAAGATGGCCGCTGGCAGGTGGAGGACAAGCGCAAATGACCTCGGTGGCCCGTACCAATCAGCTGCTTTATCAGGCTGAACTGTTGCTGACGATCGAGCCGGGCGACGACGAGCACGCGACAGCGCGCCGCATGGCGCTGGAGGAGGCCGCGCTGGGCCAACTGGAGCTGGCACTGGATTCCGTGCTAAGAGAAGTCACCGAGCATACCGATCTGCCCCACGACGGTTGGCAGGCGTGGCTGCGGGCGACGGGGGGCAATGTGGCCGAGCTAGAACGGCTACGGGCCTTGTCCCGTGATCCCGAAAGCTGGCTGGGTATTTTGCTTGCGCGGTTGCAGGCGCTGCACGGCGCCGACGGCGTGGCCCGCCGCGATGCACGGGCCGGGCTGATTGCCAGCGCTGGCGCCCCATCGCTGGGCGATACGCTGCGCTGGTGCCATCGTGAATTCAAGGCGCTGCTGCCGGCGCTGCGCGAAGGCAGTAGCGAGTGGTGACTGGCTCGGGGTAAACGTGTTAGCCTGAACGAAGACAACAACGACCGGGGCCCAGGCTCTGGTCGTTTTTTATTGTTCCTGTCCTTTTATTCGAGTCGTCACTCCATGACAGAGAGTGACAAGAGAGGTAGCCGTGTCCGATACCGCGATTCTGGAAATCGTCGAACTTGCCAATGGAGAAGTGGTGCTACGACCGGCAGAGGCAACGGGTGAACCGCTCGTCTCGATCCGCTTCTCCGAAGAGGCCGTCGAGCTGCTGCGACGCAGCCGCTTCGACGTGGCCCGCGAAATGCTCGATCATGCAATCACGCGGACCCACCTGTGGGAAGGCGATGAAGAAGATGCCGCCGAAGAAGCGCCGGCGACGGTCCACTAGCCGGCTCTGCGCCCTCTGGCCCGTGAGGGGGCGGCACAATCCTGCCGCGATCCGTGGCGCTGACTGACGCGGACCGCTGTGTCCCTTACTGCATCAGACCCGCTACCAGCGCCATGACCACGGCGATGGCGGCCGATGCCAGTGCGGTCACCAGTAGCGCGCGACGCCGGGTGGCGCTGAAAGTGAAGAAGGTGATGAAAGCGATGGTCATCGCGAGCATTGAGATGGTCCAGGCGTAATTAGCCATAGAGCGTGCAGCTCCTGCATCGAAAGTATGGGATTCGTTGACGGCGCATTATACAGATCGCGAGAGCCACTGCGGCGTTTGCGAATCCGCGGTGATGCATGGGGGTACGGCGAGAGCGTTCGGACGACGAGGGGTAGAGGCGCGATGAAAACGGGATGGCCCACTACCGAGAGCGGTGCGCTTCGCTTTTCGACGGTCATGGCCGCGCTCATTGGAGGGCTTGCGCTCACGGTTGCGGTGCTTTCCGGTTCCCAGGCGATCCTCCTCGACGGGCTTTTCAACGCCATCTATGCCGTGGTCGGCGTCTTCACACTGCGCGTAGGGCGGCTGGTCGTGGCCCCCGATGACGATACCTATCCGTTCGGGTACGGCTACTTCGAGTCGATGGTCAACGCCTGCAAGGGCTTGCTGATGCTGGGCGTGTCGGCGCTGGCGCTATTCAATTCGATCACGGCACTGCTGACGGGCGGCAACACGATCGCGGCGGGCATCTCGATCGGCTACGCCTGTCTGGCAACGGCAGCCTGCACGCTGGCGGTCCTCGTGCTGCGGCGTGTCAGTCGTCATGTCAGCAGTCCGTTGCTCGAAGCCGATATCGACAACTGGCGCGTCAACGCGCTGATCTCCGCCGCGGTGCTACTGGCTTTCTGTCTGATCCCCGTAGTGCAAGCGCTAGGCTGGCATGCCGTCGTTCCCTACGTGGACTCGTGGCTGGTGATCGCGGTCGTGCTGCTTTGTCTGGGGGTTCCCGTCCGCGTTGCCAAGAATGCGATTCTGGAGCTGCTCAACCGCTCGCCGCGGCCCGATGTGGTCGACCCGGTACGCGCGGCGATCACGGCAGCGCTGGCGGCGTTGCCCACCGATGCCATCTATATCCGTATGGTCCGGCCGGGCCGGATGCTCTATGTCACCGTTCATGTCGTACTCGTCAAGGGTCACCCGCTCTCCATCGAGGAGGCGGACCGGTGGCGAGCGACCCTCGATGCCAGCGTTCGCCGGATCTCGACGCCGGTGCTGGTCGAAACCCTGTTCACCGGCGACCGTCGCTGGGCGGCACCCAGCGCCGGCCTTGGCGAAGCCGAGGGCTGACGGTGGCGATCAGCGCAGCTTGGTCAGCCGCAATTCGGCCAACTGGGCGGGTGGCAGGAAGGAGTCCGAGCGGGCCTCTTCCCAATAGTTCTTGAACACCGTGTGCTCGCTGTTGCCATCAAGCAGTTCGTCCGGCTTCAGGAAGGTGAACAGCTTGTCGTAAGACTGGATCTCGTCGGCGGATACGCGCCGAATGATATGTTCCGGGCCGAGTTCCGAGGGGTGTTGCAGACCCGCGGCGGCGAGCATCTCGGCCAGGCCCTTGAGCGTATTGCGGTGAAAGTTGTAGACCCGCTCGGACTTGTCGGCGACATCCAGGTGGCGACTGCGCTTGGGATCCTGTGTCGCCACGCCGCTGGGGCACTTGTCGGAGTGACAGTTGAGCGCCTGGATGCAGCCCAGCGAGAACATGAAGCCGCGTGCCGCGTTGCACCAGTCGGCACCCAGCGCCAGGGTCCGGGCGATGTTGAATCCGGACGTGATCTTGCCGGCGGCGCCGATCTTGATCTCCTCGCGCAGTCCGGCACCCACCAGAGTATTGTGCACCAGCATCAGCGCCTCGGTCAGCGGCACGCCCAGACGGTTGATGAACTCCAGCGGCGCGGCGCCCGTTCCGCCTTCGCCTCCGTCGACGACGATGAAGTCGGGGCGCTGGCCGGTCTCGCGCATGGCCTTGACCATTGCGAACCACTCCCAGGGGTGGCCGATGGCCAGCTTGAAGCCGATGGGCTTGCCGCCGGACAGCTCGCGCAGGCGTCCGATGAAGGTCATCAACTCCAGCGGCGTGGAGAAAGCGCTGTGGCCGGCGGGGGAGACCACGTCCTCGCCCATGGGCACCTCGCGCGCCTCGGCGATCTCGGCGCTGACCTTGGCGGCGGGAAGGATGCCGCCATGGCCCGGCTTGGCGCCCTGCGACAGCTTGATCTCGATCATCTTGACCTGTTCGTCGCGAGCGTTGGCGGCGAAACGCTCTTCATTGAAGCTGCCGTCGTCGTGGCGACAACCGAAGTAGCCGGAGCCGATCTCCCAGACCAGATCCCCACCGTGAATCCGATGATAGCGAGAAATCGAGCCTTCGCCGGTGTCGTGGTAGAACCCGCCTTTGCGAGCGCCGGCGTTGAGCGATTCGATGGCGTTGCCGGACAACGAGCCGAAGCTCATGGCCGAAATATTGAACACACTGGCGGAATAGGGCTGGCTG
>Ga0098062_1000688_pt1 | contig 16393 bp, 16 predicted proteins | sample 23_taG_FD_81592 | JGI IMG/M metagenome (GOLD analysis project Ga0098062, IMG submission 81592) | Marine viral communities from Cariaco Basin, Caribbean Sea - 23_WHOI_OMZ | ecosystem: Environmental > Aquatic > Marine > Oceanic | place: Caribbean Sea: Cariaco Basin | collected 2014-11-11 | reverse complement strand
GCGCTTTCGGGAGGCTCTCGATGCCTGGCTGGAAGCAAGGCCGCTATTGGCCGGCGCCTGGGCGAGCCTCGATTTTCCCGGTAGCGCCATGACGCACTGGACATCGCTCCATGTCGATATCCTGCCGGGCGAAGCGCATCATCTGCATTGACGCTGTTCGTTGATCCGGAAGGCTCGCCAAAGCGTTTTCAATGACATATGATCTCCGCTGTGCTACGCCACTGGAAAGAGGGCGTGGCTTTTTTCTGTCCGATTGATCGATGATTCGAGCCGAATACAGGCCGTTTTGGCGGTGACACCTCGTCGAGGTGTGTCACCACCACAGCGACTCCACTTCGCCGGGCGACTCCTCACGAGTCGCCGATAGACAGGCGGTGCCCGTGACGGCTCACAGGCGAACGAGGTCGCGCTGAATGCTAAGACGCACAGCCATGGGGCTGGCACTGGTGATGGTCATGTCCGGTTGCTCCGCTCCTGTAAAACAACAACAGGTCAACGCGCAGTATTCACTTCCCTTGGTCAAATCCCCGACCGTTGCTACCAGCGAAAACCGGAGTGTGCCACCTGTGCCTCAGACAATCCGGGACTTTCGGCCGCAGAATGTCTCTCCGGCAGTAATTCGCAAGGCGCTGCTAAACGAACACGAGCGTTGGGTGGGAACGCCTTACGTGCTCGGCGGGACGACGCGCAACGGTATCGATTGCTCCGCACTAATGCAGCACGTGTTTGGGGAAGCCTTCGCTCTCGAGCTGCCGCGTACGACGGAAGAGCAGGTGCTGGAAGGGAGTCGAGTGGCAGAGAACAGCCTCAAGGCGGGGGATCTGGTCTTCTTCCGGCCGCCGGGACCCTACAATCATGTTGGCGTTTACGTGGGCGATGGCTACTTCCTTCACGCGTCGTCATCCCAGGGCGTGAAGCTGTCTCGTCTCGATAACGTCTACTGGAAGCGCTACTACTGGCAGGCGCGGCGCCCCGTCGAGCGCACACAGCTGGCCCAGCGGGTGATGCTGGCCAGCGAAGGTTGAGATGGGTCGTGAGTGTCGTCGTCTCGACCGGGCATTAAACGAGTATTAAAAAAGGGCAGCCATGAGACTGCCCTTCCTGCGTGGCGGCGATGCCACCGATAACGGACCCCGGCGAGCGGGATCCGACACGATCAGTGCTGGTGACCACCTTCGCCATGGACGTGACCATGGGACACTTCTTCTTCGGTCGCTTCGCGAACTTCGGTGATCTCGACGTCGAAGTTCAGCTTCTCGCCGGCTAGCGGATGGTTGCCATCGACCGTTACGGTATCGCCTTCTACCTTGGTGACGGTGACCATCAGCGGGCCTTCCTGAGTCTGCGCCTGAAACTGCATGCCGGGCTCGACGTTATCGACACCCTGAAAGGCATCGCGCGGAACTTCCTGAACCAGTGCCGGCTGGACTTCGCCGTAACCTTCGTTCGGTGCGACGGCGACCTGAAGCTTATCACCGCTACCGTGACCCTCAAGCTCCTTCTCGAGGCCCGGAATGATGTTGCCCGCACCGTGCAGGTAGGTCAGTGGCTCCCGACCTTCGGAACTGTCCAGCACCTCTCCCGCATCATTGGTCAGTTTATAGTGGAACGCGACCACGGAGTTCTGGGCAATCTGCATCTCGAAACCTTTGCGTTTGTGCATGTCTGTCCCATCCTAACGTGCCACGGCCTTTCTGTCAGGTCGCAATGACGTTGGATATTGGTCTAGCCGGCTCGATGCAGCCCACGGGACGGCCTCCATAGCAGTTGCGCCGCTTCGTGGGTGTGGTTACCCTGATTTCGAGGATAAACTACCGTGATCCTGCGGTTGAGGAGAAGTTCGTCATGACCGTTTTCGTCGTTTGGCTCATTGCCTTCGCCGTTCTGCTTTTTTTGTTGCTCAAGGCTTGGGATGGTGCGCTCGGAGGGGCGGTCAAGCGCCGGCTGCCGGCACAACTACAGGGAGATCCCGCCCAGGATCGCTGGGTGATGGCGATCGCCTTGGCCGTGCTCGGAGCGACCTTCATCGTGAAACCCGTTTCCATGCTCTTGACGCTGATCCTGCTGGCGATCGTGCTCTGGGTAGGCAAGCGCGTCGTCTGCTGGGGTATGCGTAAAGCCAGGTTGCACTGAGCGGACCGATGGTCCGTCATTTCGGTCGGGGCCATCAGACGCACGACGGGCGATGCTTGAAGCATCGCCCGTCGTGCGTCTGATGCTACCTTTGCGCTCGAGTTGCGTTTGAAGTGACGATCACCAGCTAGCTTTACAGCCAGGTCGAGAGCGTGATCGAGCCGAACTGATCGCCACTGTCCTGCTCCTCGAATTCGTGAGTGCGCCAGACGGAGCTGTAAGTCAGCTGCCAGCGGTTCCAGGAGAGCGCCAGGCCGATCTGGGCATCTCCGACCCAGGGGCGTCGGTCGACGGAGTGGCTGTCCTCGAACGTATTGCCGTCGAGCAGCATATTGTAGGCCATGAGCCGGCCTTCGACGTTGGCAAAGACGTACCAGTTGAAGCCACTATCGGCTTCGAAGAAGATCCGGCTGCCTTGGGCGGGCGCCACGGCCGGAACGCCGAAGCTCTTGTTCAGCCCTTGGCCCAGGCGCAGCCCGAGCCCCGTCGCGGCATAGGTATAGAGGTTACCGGCCGCGAATCCGACCGAAGGGCCGTATTCGGTTTCCAGCGTGCCCAGTTGACCTTGCTTCCACCAGGCGGTGTTATACGCTACGTTGACGAACGGCTCGTTGTGGAGCTGGTTGTGCCAGCCTTCGGGCTCGTCGCTACCGATCAAGTGATGAAAATTTTTCTGCACGGTACGACCGCCGGCGCCAGGGCCCACGATACCCACATCGAAATAGAGGCCGCTGGTGCGACGCCACCCGACGAGCTGTTCGTCATCGAACAATGAGAGCCCGGCATAGAGAACGCCGGCATAGGGGCGGTCGTCCTCGATCAAACGACGCTTGTCGATGTCCTCGGGGGTATAGATCTGTTGCCCGAAACGATAAGCGGCACCATCGAGCGAGTTTGCACTCCAGCCGGGCAGGGCATCGGCAAGGGCGCGAGTCCAGTGGTCCCGGTCGGGCTTGAAAGACCAGTCGATCTCCAGTCCGTTGGTGTAGTGGCCGTCTTCACCGCTGGCAAAAATATCGTTTTCCGATTTCAGTGTCAGGATGCCATCAGCCCAAACCGAGCCGGATATTCCAGCCAAGGCGATGGCGAAGCCGGTTCTTGCCCACGTTAGTCCCTTCATGAATCGTATTATTCCCTTGAACGAATGGTGTGCCCTACACAACATACAACAGCGAAGGTAAAGCGTCGATAACCTTTATAATTAATAGCATGCTAAAAAAACGGCGCCCCGAGGGCGCCGCTGAAAACTATACTGGACGGGCTTTCTACCGCCCGGGTTGCCTTGATCCTTCGTTGCCTTGATCAATAAGGGGCCACGCTCACGCTCGAGCCGCTGGCAACCAGCTTGACGCGCTGACCCACCTGCCAGTTGCGGTCGGCCTTCTGAACGACCACGACGTTCTGACCGCTGTCCTGACGAATTTCGAGCTCGTAACCGTCGACACGGTCCGTTGCCTGCTGAATCTTGCTTCCGGCGACGGTGCCGCCGATGGCGCCCGCGGCGGTCGCGATGGTGCGTCCTGAGCCGCCACCGACCTGGTTACCCAGCAGGCCGCCGATCACGGCGCCACCGAGGCTGCCGAGAACGCTCTCGCCGTTACCGCCCTGGATCTGTACCGGGCGAACCGACTGAATGGTGCCGTAGCTGACGGTCTGTGCGGTACCTGCCTGATCGCCGCGGTAGACGTCACCTGAATACGTCGAGTTGTTGGTACAGCCAGCCAGGGCCAGCAGGCTCATGACCAGCGCGGGGGCGATAAGTCGTTTCATATCGATTCTCCTTAACATCCAGATTTGGCTTCGTGCCGGGTACACTGAATCAATACATTAAAACAGTGTTCTAAAATGCGTCCAGTACAGAATGTCTTCCACGACACTACGTCTCTCTACTCGGAGTGTAGGCATCGCTGCCACTGCCCCCAATGATCCTGATCACTGATCATCTTCCTCGAATACGCTCAAGCTACCGCTATCGACGAGAGCGGCGAGCAGGGATTCGCTATCCGGAAACTCGAGTACCTTCGCGTCGAGGCGAGGGGCAGCCGACAGATACTGCGCCAGCTCGAGATCGCAGACGATGGCGTCTCCATCGGCGAACAGCGTGGCCCGGGCGTCATCCAGCCGGCGCCAGGCAAAGCGCGAGCCGAGGCTGTGGGTCAACTCGCTGCCGCTCTCCAGGGCGGCTCGAAGATCGTTCGGATCGCTTGGGGACTCGGGCGGGACCAACTGATCCAGGTACTTGGGCTGGGTCATGGCGCGACCGAACCATTGCGCCATCTGTTCCGGCCTGTCGATGGCATCCAGCAGCAAGGCGCGGACACGGGCGATCGCCTGATCGTCCAGTTCGCCGATGGCGGCCGGCGGCTGCAGATCGGAATCGCCATAGCGCTGACTGTCGCCGAGCTGCTCGCCGATATAGTCGGCAAACGAGGTCACGACCTCGTCGCTGGAGGGTGCCCGGAAGCCGATCGAGAAGGTCAGGCAGTCGTCGGCGTCGCTGATGCCATGATGAGCGACGCCGGGGGGCAGATAGAGCATGTCGCCCGGCTCCAGCACCCAGTCCTGGTCGGCTTCGACGGCGAAGTCTTCCAGAATCCGCAGATCGATACCGGGAATCAGCCTGGCGTCGTTACCGGGCGTGCCGCCCAGTTGCCAGCGACGCCGGCCGCTGGCCTGCAGCAGGAAGACATCGTACTGATCGACGTGCGCGCCCACGCTGCCGCCAGGCGGGGCGTAGCTGACCATGATGTCGTCGAGGCGCCAGCGCGGTATGAAGTCGAACGCTTCCAGCAGCTCGGCGACTTCGGGCACATAGTGATCCACGGCCTGCACCAGCAGCGACCAGCCGCTGACCGGCAGGCGCGAGAAAGTCTCCTCGTCGAACGGGCCATGGCTGACCTGCCACGCCTTGTCGGGGCCATGCTCCTCGACCAGCCTGGCTTCGATGCCTTCCTCGCAGGCCAGGCCCGCCAGATCGTCCGGCTCCAGTGGCGAGACGAAGCCGGGCAGTGCGCCGCGGATCAGCAGCGGCGATTTCTGCCAGTGCTGGCTGAGAAACTGGGCGGGCGTGAGGCCGCCGAGCAGGGTGCGGGGCGAGTTGGCCGACGTCATATCGATCTCCAGTTGGGTATCGTTGAGGGCTTAAAGCGCTTTGGCCTGATCGATGGCGTTACCGATGTAGCTTGCCGGTGACAGCGCCTTGAGCTCGATCTTGACTTCGTCCGGCAGGGCGAGCGTGTCGATGAAGGCGGCAAAACCGGCCTGGTCGATGCGCTTGCCGCGGGTCAGTTCCTTGAGTTTCTCGTAGGGCTTTTCGATCCCGTAGCGGCGCATGACAGTCTGGATCGGCTCGGCCAGCACTTCCCAGCTCTGGTCCAGGTCGTCGTCGAGACGCTGCGGATTGGCCTCGAGCTTGCCGATACCCTTGAGCGAGGCTTCGTAGGCAATCAGCCCATAGGCCAGGCCGACGCCGAGATTGCGCAGCACGGTGGAGTCGGTTAGATCACGCTGCCAGCGGGAGATCGGCAACTTGCGGGCCAGGTGATCGAGCAGCGCGTTGGCCAGCCCCAGATTGCCTTCGGAGTTCTCGAAGTCGATCGGGTTGACCTTGTGCGGCATCGTGGAGGAGCCGATCTCCCCGGCAACGGTGCGTTGCTTGAAGTAGCCCAGCGAGATGTAGCCCCACACGTCGCGATCGAAGTCGATCAGGATGGTGTTGAAGCGGCTGATGGCATCGAACAGCTCCGCGATGTAGTCGTGGGGTTCGATCTGGGTGGTATAGGGGTTGAACGTGAGCCCGAGCGATTCGACGAACATGCGGGCGTTGTCGGCCCAGTCGATCTCCGGATAGGTCGCCAGGTGAGCGTTGTAGTTGCCCACGGCGCCGTTGATCTTGCCCAGCAGTTCCACCGACTCGATCTGCTTGAGCTGGCGCTGCAGGCGGTAGGCGACATTGGCCATCTCCTTGCCCAGCGTCGTGGGGCTGGCGGTCTGGCCATGGGTACGCGACAGCATCGGCTGTTCGGCATGCTCGTGGGCCAGTTTGGCGATGGCGTCGTGAACCTGATGCATCGTCGGCAGCAGCGTGGCCAGGCCGTCGCGCATCATCAGGGCATAGGAAAGGTTGTTGATGTCCTCGCTGGTACACGCGAAGTGAACGAATTCGGTGATGGCGTGCAGCTCGGGCTGGTCGGCAATCGCTTCCTTGAGGAAGTACTCGACGGCCTTGACGTCGTGGTTGGTCGTGCGTTCGATGGTCTTGATGCGTTCGGCATCGGCGATGGAAAATTCCTTCACCAGCTTGTCCAGAAACGCCTGTGCCCCTGCGGAAAGTGGCGGCACTTCGGCGATACCGGGATGGGCCGCCAATCGTTCGAGCCAGCGCACCTCGACGGTGACGCGAGCCCGGATCAGGCCGAACTCGCTGAAATGTTCGCGTAGCGGCGCGGCTTTGGCTGCGTAGCGGCCATCGACGGGGGAGAGGGCGGTCAATGCGGAAAGTTCGATCATCTTGGGTTCCCGAAGGCTCGCACGAGCTCGAAGCTCGCGGTTAACGAATTCATGGGGCTCGACATCAGTGGGCGTCGAGCTCGCGCAGCGTGCGCCTGATGGCGCCGCGCTGGAAGATCAGACGCCAGCGGCGGCCGCCCTGCTGATGCCACAGCAAGGCGAAGCGCACGCCGGCGAGAAGGGCGGTGCGGATACGTTCCGGCATCATTCGGCTCTGCAGCAGGCTGGGCTCGCCCTGCACCACGATCCGGTAGCGAAAGGTGGAAAGCGTCTCCTGATACAGCTCGCCGAGACTGGCGATGACGTTCTCGTGCGTCTCGCCGAAATGTTCCGCCTGGCCCTGGATGCGGACGAGACGCTGGCCGAGGGTGCTCATCATGGCATCGTCCTTGCGCAGCCGTTGCATCAGCAACACCATCGAGAAGCCGTAGCGCATCACCGCCGGCTGGGCATGCTGGCGGGACATCACCGCGAGCAGGGTATCGATGCCCAGGCGCAGGTTGTTGTGATGGCCGCCGTAGATCGATTCGAAACTCGGCGGGTTGGTATCCAGCGTCGCGCGGAGCAGCGTGTTCCAGGCGCGTTCGTCGCACTGGCCGGTACGGGCGAGCTGATCGACCACGGAAGCCGCCTGAAAGACACCGGCCAGGGCCAGCGCCTGCCGGCCATTGCTGTCGAGCGGTGCCGATTGAATGGGCGTTGGATTCATGCCGAACGCTGGCTCCCCGTCGTTGCGGTAAGGTTGGCGTCGGGCCGCGCTGCGCCGGTCAGTTCGGCGACGGCCGCCGTATCGGCGGTCTCGGTGGCGCGGATGACGGCGCCACCGAGACACACGTCGCCATCGTAGAGCACCAGCGATTGACCGGGCGTGACCGCCCGCTGTGGCTCATCGAAGCGAACCTCGATCTCGCCATCGGCCAGCAGTGTCACCTCGCAGGCGACGTCCTGCTGGCGATAGCGGGTCTTGGCGCGCAGACGCGACTTCACTGGCGGTTCGCCCGCCACCCAGGCTGCCGGCTCGCAGTACACGACATCGCTGTAAAGCAGCGGATGCTCGCCCTGGACGACGATCAGGACATTGCGCTCGAGATCCTTGGCGGCGACGAACCAGGGTTCTTCACTGTGATCCTTGAGGCCACCGATACCCAGGCCACGGCGCTGCCCCAGGGTGTAATACATCAACCCCATGTGTTCGCCCACCAGATCGCCCTCCGGCGTCTCGATGCGGCCGGGTTGGGCGGGCAGGTACTGCTTGAGGAAGTCGCTGAAGCGACGTTCACCGATGAAGCAGATGCCGGTGGAATCCTTCTTGCGCGCCGTGGCCAGGCCATGACGTTCGGCCAACGCCCTGACCTCGGGCTTTTCCAGTTCACCCACGGGGAATAGCGTGCGTGAGATGGCATCGCCGGGAACGGCATGCAGGAAATAGCTCTGGTCCTTGTTGCCATCGAGACCTTTGAGCAGTTGCGCCCGGCCATCGGCGTCGTCGGCACCTCGGCGAACGTAGTGGCCGGTGGCGATCAGATCCGCACCGAGCATCTCGGCATAGTCGAGGAAGACCTTGAACTTGATCTCGCGGTTGCAGAGGATATCCGGGTTCGGCGTGCGGCCTGCCTGATACTCCGCCAGAAAGTGTTCGAAGACATTGTCCCAGTACTCGGCGGCGAAGTTGGCCGTGTGAAGCTTGATGCCGAGCGTATCGCTGACGGCCTGGGCATCGGCCAGATCCGCCATCGCCGTACAGTACTCGGTGCCATCGTCTTCGTCCCAGTTCTTCATGAACAGGCCCTCGACGTGATAGCCCTGCTGGATCAGCAGCAATGCGGTCACGGAGGAATCGACGCCCCCCGACATGCCGACGATGACCTTCTTGGCATTCTCGCGGGACGGCAAGGCGCCTGCGCTGGGTGAGCGCACGCTATCGCTGGGCAAGCTGTCAGTGGTCATGGCGATTCCCGAGGACAGGTGAAGGCGGGCGATGACATCGGATTCGTCGACGGCTGGGCGCGACGACGAAACGGGCGCCGCCCTGAATAAATGACCCGGGATTATAGCCGAAAGCGGGTCTGGGCATCGAGCCCGACGGGCATTCGATACCAGGCGAGCGGCCGTCACCCGGCCGCAGGGCCGGTCTCAGCGCTCGCGAATGAGATCGAGCGGGTAGCGGCGGCCGTCACGCGCGTCGCGCAGACGCTGCATCACTACCGGGCTGCGCAGGCGGCGGCTGCGGTCGAGATCGTCGATCTCGTCGTACGTCAGCCAGTGAGCGCTGATGATCCCTTTGTCGAGCGGATTGCCAAGGTGCGCCAGCGGCAGGCTGATGAAGGCGTGACTGTGGAAGGTGAGGCCATCCGAGGTCTGATGGACATAGAGCCCCAGGTAATCGGTGATGGCGATCTGCCAGGCGGACTCTTCACGAACTTCGCGTTCGGCCGCAGCGATCAGGCGCTCGCCGCGTTCCAGATGGCCGGCAGGCTGGTTGAACAGACTGAACGGTCCGCCGCGATCCTCTTCCACCATCAGGTACCGACCGGCCCGTTCCACGATCACGGCAACGGTCACGCGGGGTGTCCAGCGATTCATCTTTTCATTCTCCCAGCTCGGTACGCGGCCCTCGACAACGGGCCACGGGACTCAGCCGATCATACCCGGTCTGGGGCAATTCGAAAGCCCGCGGTCGGAAGAAGGGCGGTGGCACGAGGAGGCCAGGACGGGAACGGGATGGCGATCATCGAGTGCGTCGTGGCTTCGATCGCGGGTTTCGGTCCTGTCGCGATGGACGCTTCCGGGGGGCGTTCACGGTCTCGCTGCGCCAGTCTCCGGGCTGCAGCTCGCCCAGTTGCCACGGACCGATGGCGGCGCGAATCAGACGCAGCGTGGGGTGGCCGACATGCGCCGTCATGCGCCTTACCTGCCGATTGCGCCCTTCGCGAAGTTCGATTTCCAGCCAGGTCGTGGGGATGGATTCCCGATAGCGAACCGGCGGGACCCGTGGCGCGGGATCCGGCCGGGTCAGCCGTCGAACCCTGGCAGGCCGGGTCGGGCCGTCTTTCAGCGTGACGCCATGGCGTAATGCTTCGAGCGCATCGTCGTCCGGCGTTCCCTCGACCTGCACCCAGTACTGCTTCGGCAATTTATGACGCGGGTCGCTGATATGGTGGATCAGGGCGCCGTCGTCGGTCAGCAGCAACAGGCCTTCGGAGTCGTAATCGAGGCGTCCGGCTGGATAAATGTCGGGAACCTGAAGATAGTCGGCCAAGGTGGGTCGCCCTTGGTCATCGGTAAACTGACAGAGCACATGGTAGGGCTTGTGCAATAGATAGATTCGACTCATGCCGGGTCGCCAACGCTCCTCTTGAATAGCCGCGAACGGTGATGTCGGGGCCACGATGCCATGGCGTTGGCGGCCTGTCGCGACTATTTTCAGTGAAGGCTTGCATACAGGCCCTATCGGCCGCATCTTCAAGGAACCTCGGGCCTTCGATGGTATCCAATACCTGACCCAGTCCCAATTTGATGCACCCGGGCCGATGCATCCAGGGATTCATCCAGATTGTGCCAACAACCGTATGTCAGAGATCCTAGATAGAGTGTCGTTGTACCTTTCCAGGGAGCCGGCGCGCATGGGTATGACGCGCCCGCCCGACCCTGGTCATGAAGAGCAGGGCGATGTCGCCGAGCAGGTGTCCGAACCGCAACTGGCGCCGCCGCCCATGTACAAGGTCGTGCTGTACAACGATGACTACACACCCATGGAGTTCGTCGTCGAGGTGCTGCAACGGTTCTTTGCCATGGACAGCGAGAAGGCGGTTCAGATCATGCTGGCCGTCCACACCCAGGGAAAGGCGACATGCGGCATCTTTACCCGCGATATCGCGGAGACCAAGTGCCATCAGGTCAATGAATATGCAAGAGAGTGCGAGCATCCTCTCATGTGTGACGTGGATGCCGCAGAGTAGGACGCGGACACACATCGTCGACGCTTTTGTCTTCGAAGACTTGCGAAACCGCTGTTTGTGCCCGATTGTGAAAGTGCCGACCGACGCCCTCAGTGGCTAAAAGGGGACTGCCATGTTGAGTAAAGAACTTGAACTCACCCTGAACACGGCCTTCACCGTGGCGCGCTCGAAGCGACACGAGTTTATGACCGTGGAGCACCTGCTGCTGGCGCTTCTCGATAATGCCTCGGCAGCCGATGTGCTGAATGCCTGTGGGGCGAATCTGGAAAAGCTTCGTGCCGATCTGCAGGATTTCATCAATTCCACGACGCCGCTGATTCCCGAAGAGCAGGAAGATCGGGAAACGCAGCCGACGCTGGGCTTCCAGCGCGTGCTTCAGCGTGCCGTTTTTCACGTCCAGTCTTCCGGCAAGAGCGAGGTGACCGGCGCCAACGTGCTGGTGGCGATCTTCTCCGAGCAGGAGAGTCAGGCCGTCTATTTCCTCAAGCAGCAGAGCGTGGCCCGGGTCGATGCGGTGAACTACATCGCCCACGGCATTTCCAAGGTGGCCGGTCACAGCCAGCCCCAGCAGCCTTCCCAGGAGTCCGAGGAGGGCGAAGAGGCAGCCACCGAAAATGGCCAGAGCCCGCTGAGCAGCTACGCCACCAACCTCAACGATCAGGCCCGTCTGGGCAAGATCGATCCGCTGATCGGGCGGGACCACGAGCTCGAGCGCGTGGTGCAGATCCTGGCGCGCCGGCGCAAGAACAACCCGCTGCTGGTAGGTGAAGCGGGCGTCGGCAAGACCGCCATCGCCGAGGGGCTGGCCAAGCGTATCGTCGAGGAGGACGTGCCGGACGTCATCGCGGATGCGGTGGTCTATTCGCTCGACATGGGCGCCTTGCTGGCTGGCACCAAGTACCGTGGCGACTTCGAGAAGCGCCTGAAAGGGCTGCTGGCCGAGCTGCGCAAGCAGGACAACTCGATCCTGTTCATCGACGAGATCCATACGGTGATCGGTGCTGGCGCCGCTTCCGGCGGTGTCATGGACGCGTCCAACCTGCTCAAGCCGCTGCTCTCTTCCGGTGAGCTGCGCTGCATCGGTTCGACCACGTTCCAGGAGTTCCGCGGTATCTTCGAGAAGGATCGGGCACTGGCACGTCGTTTCCAGAAGGTGGACGTGCCGGAACCGACCGTCGAGGACACCATCCGCATCCTCAAGGGGCTGCGTGGCCGCTTCGAAGAGCATCACCAGTTGAAGTACACCGACGGCGCGTTGGAAAGTGCCGCCCGGCTGGCGGATCGGTATATCAACGACCGTCATCTCCCCGACAAGGCGATCGATGTCATCGACGAAGCCGGCGCGCACCAGCGTCTGCTGCCGCCGGAGGCGCGAATTGCCACGATCGATGTCGATCAGGTCGAGGCCGTGGTGGCTTCCATCGCGCGGATTCCGCCGAAGAGCGTGTCCAGCTCGGATCGCAAGCTGCTCTCCAATCTGGAGCGCGACCTGAAGATGCTGGTATTCGGTCAGGATGAGGCGATCACCAGCCTGTCCGCCGCGATCAAGCTGTCTCGTGCCGGACTCAAGTCACCGGACAAGCCGGTGGGCAGCTTCCTGTTCGCTGGTCCGACGGGTGTCGGCAAGACCGAAGTGGCGCGGCAACTGTCTCACCTGATGGGCATCGAGTTGGTTCGCTTCGACATGTCGGAATATATGGAGCGTCACACGGTATCGCGCCTGATCGGCGCGCCGCCGGGATACGTGGGCTACGATCAGGGCGGCCTGTTGACCGAGGCGATCACCAAGCAGCCGCACTGCGTGCTGTTGCTCGACGAGATCGAGAAGGCGCACCCCGAGGTCTTCAATCTGCTGCTGCAGGTCATGGACCACGGTCGCCTGACCGACAACAATGGCCGCGAGGCGGACTTCCGCCACGTGATCATCATCATGACGTCCAACGCCGGTGCCGAGCAGATCTCGCGTCGTTCGATCGGGTTCCAGACGCAGGACCATTCCACCGATGGCATGGAAGTGATTCGCCGGACGTTCACGCCGGAGTTCCGTAACCGTCTCGACGGGATCATCCAGTTCCATGGCCTCGAGCCTTCCATCGTCCGCAACGTGGTCGACAAGTTCCTGGTCGAACTGCAGGCACAGCTGGACGAGAAGCGCGTGCAGCTCGATGTCGACGAAGACGCCCGCGTCTGGCTTGCCCAGAAGGGTTACGATCCGGAGATGGGGGCACGACCGATGGCCCGCGTCATTCAGGAAAAGCTCAAGAAACCATTGGCAGAGATGATCCTGTTCGGCGACCTGGCGGACAACGGCGGTATCGTGCACGTTCGGGTCGAAAACGACGAGCTGCAGCTGGAGACCGAGGCCGAGGTCGCCTGACGGCGCAACGTCTCGGTCCTGCGGAAACGATAACGCCTCGCCATGGCAACATGGCGAGGCGTTTTTCGATTCGTGTCATCTCATCTCACCCGTCTGACGCAAGACTACGATGTCAGATGTTTTTTCAGGATGACGGGCAAGGCCGCCAAAGCAGGGCGGGAAGCGCGAGATGGGCTCGCGAATTAGCGAGAACGGTAGACGATGCGGCCTTTGGAGAGATCGTAGGGAGTCAGCTCTACCTTGACCTTGTCACCGGTCAGAATGCGGATGTAGTTCTTGCGCATCTTGCCGGAAATGTGTGCGGTCACGACGTGGCCATTTTCCAGTTCAACGCGGAACATGGTGTTGGGAAGGGTGTCGACGACCACGCCTTCCATTTCGATATGATCTTCTCGTGCCATATAGGCGATCCCTCTTGAACGTTTTGAGCATGGGGCTTGGTGTGAGAGCCTGGCATGGCGCCGCGCGGTCGGCAATCGACGTGATATACCGCAAATAGCAGTGTCGCCATCCACGTCGTCATCGAGTCAGCCACGCTTGGGCCTCTGAAGTGCGCGATATTATGGGCTATCTCGCCAGGGAAGGCAAAAATACCGCTTGAAATCGGGCTAAAAGCCATCCGGGAGCGGAGCTGTCGTTGCGTCGCCATGCATGGTCGCCCGCGCCAAGTTCCCAGCGCCTCTAGGAAAACGCCGTTGCCGGGATCATGCGTTGCCAGCGTCCGCCACTGAGATACTCGAGCGGCTGGTAATCCTGCTTGTAACGCATTTTCTGACAGGCCCGGATCCAGTAACCCAGGTAGACATGAGGGAGGCGGCGTTTACGTGCCAGCTCGATCTGGCTGAGGACGGCAAAGCTGCCCAGCGAGCGCCGCTCGAAGAGCGGGTCGGGATCGAAGAAGGTGTAGATCGCCGACAGGCCATGGCTGAGCAGATCCGTGGCAGCGACTGCCATCAGATGATCGCCCAGTCGAAATTCCAGTAGCTTGGCGAACGGATGGGTCTGGGCCAGAAACATCCGGTACTGTTCCCGGCTCGGCGGGAACATGTCGCCATCCGCATGCCGGGCGCGAATGTAGCGGGCGTAGAGGGCATAGTGCTGCTCATCGAACTCGGCTGGCCGTAACCTGAATGTCAGATCCTGGTTGCGATTGATCAGCTTGCGCTGCGTACGCGACGGCGCGAAGTCGTCGACCGGGATCCTGACCGAAGTGCACGCGCTGCAGCTCTCGCAGTGGGGGCGGTAGAGATTGCTGCCGCTGCGCCGAAAGCCCAGTAGCGTGAGCGCATCGTAAACCTCCGGAACGACGGTCTCCTGAGGGTCGAGAAATAGTGTCGTTGCCTCCCGGCCCTCCAGGTAGCTGCAGGGGTGGGGCACCGTCAGGAAGAAACGAAGATCGCGTGCCTGACGCTGCGGGCTGTTCGCATTGTCGCTGCTCACGTTGGCTCCGTCGGCCAGAGGCTGGCCGGGTTGGGTGCGTTGACGTTCTTCTCAAGGTAGTCGAGGAATGTCTCGCGAGCGATGTCTCTGGCACCCATGCTGGCCAGATGGGGCGTATGCATCTGGCAGTCGATCAACGCGAAATCGTGGCGCTGAAGGTGCCGCGCCAAATGTACCAACGCTATCTTCGAAGCATCGGCAACGTGGCTGAACATCGATTCGCCGAAAAAGACGCGCCCGATCGACAGCCCGTACAACCCACCGACCAGCGTCTGCGACTGCCAAACCTCGACGCTATGCGCATGCCCCAGGCGGTGAAGGTCCACGTAGGCCTTTCGCATGGCGTCGTCGATCCAGGTGCCTTCGGCATCGGCGCGGGTTTCGGCGCAAGCGGCAATGACACGCGGGAACGCCCGGTCGAAGCTCACTTCGAAGCCACCGTTGCGCAGGCGCTTGTCCAGACTTCGGCGGACGCGTATCTCCTCCGGGAACAGCACCATGCGGGGGTTTGGCGACCACCACAGGATGGGCTGGCCCTCGGCATACCACGGAAAGATGCCCTGTCGATAGGCACTCAGCAGCCAGTCGGGGCTTAGCGCACCCCCCGCGGCTAGCAGACCGTCGGGTTGTTCGAGTGCCCGGGAGGCTGGCGGGAAAGCGACGATATGTGGCGGTAACCAGGGCAGCATGCGTTCGGCCGGACAAGAGAGCGGCCAACAGCATAGCAAACCTTGAATGGCGTGATGCCTTTTGCATCTTTTGCCGCGGGCGTCATCAAGATTGTCGTCGTCGCCGCCGATAAGAGCCTTGATTCCTCAATCTCGGAAACCACCATGGCTGCATTTCGACAGCGTCTTCGCAGTGCCGGCATCGGTACCAAGCTGGCCCTTATCGTTGCCTTTCTTCAAGCCGCCGTGCTCCTGGGGCTGGCCTTCGCCATGGCCCAGGCGAGCACGACGCAACTGCGTGAAGCCACGACGCATGAGCTGAAAACCCAGCAGGATTCCATCGGTGACATGCTGTCGTTGTTCGATTATAGCCTGCAGCAACAGGCGGACCGGTTCCTGAGTATTTTTTCGGAGCAGTATTCGGGGCGTTTCGTATTGAGCCCAGACCAGCTCGTCGAAGTCTCGGGGCGCCAGACACCGGCGCTCAAGGATGGGCTTGAAGTGCTCAACGACAATACCTGGAAGCTCGATCGGTTCACCAAGCAGACGGGTACGCCAGCAACGATCTTTGCGCGCGACGGGGATGACTTCGTGCGCATTTCCACGTCCCTCAAGAACGAGAATGGCGAAAGGGCGATGGGAACATTGCTCAGTCGGGACTCGAAGAGCTATGCCAGGCTGATGGCGAATCAGCCGTATATTGGTCTCGCCAGGCTTTTTGGCACCGACTACATCACCAAGTATCAGCCCATCCAGGACAGAGATGGTCAGGTCGTCGGTGCGCTGTTCGTGGGTGTCGATGTCAGTGCCGAGATGGCTCAGGTTCAGGATCGTATTCGTGAAATGGGCATCGGTGATGCCGGCTACACCATGCTGGCCTCGGCAGCCGGTGATCAGAAGGGGGAGGTCATTGCCGGCGGGCCCTACGAGGGGCGGAACTTGTTGGACGGCGAAATGGGGGAGCTCTTCGCACCGCTGTTCGAGGCGTCATTCGGCGACATCGAATATACCGCCAGCAGTGGCGAAGGGCGGCTGGTGCGCTACTCGCGCTATCCCGAGTGGCAATGGGTCGTGGCCGGTTCGGTCTCGGTCGATGAAATGCAGGCGGGGGTGATCGCGGCGCGGGATCGCTTCCTGCTGATTGCACTTGTGCTGGCCGCGGCGCTGAGTGTGACGCTCTACTGGATCGTCAAGCGGCTGGTGACGCAGCCCATGAGCCGCGTTGTCAACCTGGCTCAAGCCTTGGCGGAGGGAGACCTGTCGCAGCGCATCGACACGAGCCGGCGTGATGAAATCGGCCAACTGGT
>Ga0098062_1000684_pt1 | contig 16474 bp, 13 predicted proteins | sample 23_taG_FD_81592 | JGI IMG/M metagenome (GOLD analysis project Ga0098062, IMG submission 81592) | Marine viral communities from Cariaco Basin, Caribbean Sea - 23_WHOI_OMZ | ecosystem: Environmental > Aquatic > Marine > Oceanic | place: Caribbean Sea: Cariaco Basin | collected 2014-11-11 | reverse complement strand
CTGCAAGGCTGAACGCCTGTGGACCCCGGCGCAGATCATCGAAGACCTGACCGAGCGCGTCCGCGAACAGGTCGGCGACCGCCACGTGCTGCTCGGCCTCTCCGGCGGTGTCGATTCCTCCGTCGTCGCCGCGCTGCTGCACAAGGCGATCGGCGACCAGCTCACCTGCGTATTCGTCGACAACGGCCTGCTGCGCAAGGACGAAGGCGACCAGGTGATGGACACCTTCGCCAGCCACATGGGCGTCAAGGTGATCCGCGTCGACGCGGAAGAGGAATTCCTCACCAAGCTGGGTGGCGAGAACGACCCCGAAGCCAAGCGCAAGATCATCGGCAACACCTTCATCGACGTATTCGACCGTGAAGCCACCAAGATCGACGGTGTCGAATTCCTCGCCCAGGGCACCATCTACCCGGACGTGATCGAATCCGCCGCCAGCAAGACCGGCAAGGCCCACGTGATCAAGTCGCACCACAACGTCGGCGGCCTGCCCGAGACCATGAAGCTCAAGCTGGTCGAACCGCTGCGCGAACTGTTCAAGGACGAAGTGCGCAAGCTCGGCCTCGAACTCGGCCTGCCGTACGACATGGTCTACCGCCACCCGTTCCCGGGGCCGGGCCTCGGCGTGCGCATTCTGGGTGAAGTGAAGAAGGAGTACGCCGACATCCTGCGCGAAGCCGACGCCATATTCATCGAGGAACTGCACAACGCCGACTGGTATCACAAGACCAGCCAGGCCTTCGCCGTGTTCCTGCCGGTCAAGTCAGTCGGCGTCGTCGGCGACGGCCGCCGCTACGAATGGGTCATCGCCCTGCGCGCCGTCGAAACCATCGACTTCATGACCGCAAGATGGGCGCACCTGCCGTATGAGCTGCTGGAGAAAGTCTCCAACCGCATCATCAACGAGATCAGCGGCGTCTCCCGCGTGACCTACGATGTCAGCAGCAAGCCGCCCGCGACGATCGAGTGGGAGTGAGGGACTAGCAGGTCTTTAGAAGCCTTTCCTGATTATATGGAAAGGCTTGCCTTGTCTTTTGAATAATACATCGAGCGTGGCCAGACGTGCCCCGTCTGGTGCCGTTATTGTAGTCATCCACATTAAGAATCAGAACACCGTTAGCCCGCAATGATCGAGAGGGTATACCGCACGAAGCGGATAAGCCTATGAATTATACTAAATCCAAACAGCGCGTAGCCGATCACGGGGAGGTGTTCACTCCGCCGTGGATGGTGGAAGCCATGCTCGACCTTGTGAAGGGCGAGACGGAGCGTATTGACTCCCGATTCCTGGAGCCGGCCTGTGGAAGCGGCAATTTCCTCGTGCAGATTCTGCGGCGCAAGCTCGCCGCGGTGGAGCTCAAGTACGGCAAGTCTGGTTTTGAAAGACGTCACTACGCGCTACTCGCGCTGATGTGCCTCTATGGCATCGAGCTGCTGCCGGACAATATCGCCGAGTGCCGTGCGAATCTACTGGTGGTCCTCGCGGAGTACCTTGGTGTGGACGCCTCGGACGATTTCTATCGTGCAGCCTCCTATGTGCTGTCGCAGAACCTTATCCAAGGTGATGCGTTGAAGATGCGCACCCACTACGACCGACCGATCACCTTTGCCGAATGGGGCTATCTGGGAAAGGGAAAATTCCAGCGGCGTGATTTTCTTCTCGACGTCCTCGCTACATCGTCACTGTTTAGTGCAGAGGATTCGCTCTTCGCCCACCTCGGCAAACAAGAGATCTTCCAGCCGATAAAGGCCTGGCCACCCATGGCAATAAGCGAGCTGGCCGCCACTGGGCTTGCCGGTGCACAAGAGGGGACGCCGTTATGAGCGGGCAGGCTGCCTTCACGCTGCGCGGACGCAATCCAGATGTGCTGACTTGCATCGCCAATCTCTCGAACGATGAGGTTTTCACGCCTCCGGAGTTCGCCAACCGGATGCTAGACACTCTGGAAGAGGCATGGGCGGCAGACCACGGCGGCGCGAACCTGTGGGCGGACGAGACGGTAAAGTTTCTCGATCCTTGTACGAAGTCGGGCGTGTTCCTGCGCGAGATCACCAGCCGCCTCACCAAGGGGCTGGCGGACAAGATTCCGGGTCTCGAAGCCCGCGTCGATCATATCTTGACCAAGCAGGTGTTCGGCATCGGCATCACGCAGCTCACGAGCCTGCTGGCGCGCCGCAGCGTGTATTGTTCGAAGCACGCCAATGGCCCCCATTCAATCGGCAAGAGTTTTACGTGCGATGCTGGCAACATCTGGTTTGAACGGATGGAACACACCTGGGAGGGTGAGCGGTGCCGATTCTGTGGCGCCAGCAAAACGATGCTCGACCGTGGCGAAGGGCTGGAGTCCCATGCCTACGCTTTCATTCACACCGACGACATCAAGGCTCGAATGGCCGAGCTGTTTGGGGGCGATATGCAGTTCGACGTGATTATTGGCAACCCGCCGTATCAGTTGAGTGACGGCGGCTACGGGACGAGTGCCGCACCGATTTATCACATGTTTGTGGAGAAGGCCTTCGATCTTGACCCGCAGTACGCTGTGTTCGTTACGCCGTCACGATGGATGGCTGGCGGCAAAGGACTAGATAAGTTCAGAGAACACATGCTCTCCGACAAGCGGATGCGGCATATCGTGGATTACCCAAAGCTCTACGAGGGCTTTCCAGGAGTGAAGATTCGCGGAGGGATTTCATACTTCCTGTGGGACCGGGAGCACAGCGGCCCGTGTGAGGTACAGACGATTTGGGACGGCCAACCAACAGGGCCAGCGGTGGCACGGCATCTCGATGCCTACGACATTCTGGTACGGCGCAATGAAGCCGTACCGATCTTGGAAAAAGTTAGAGCCAAAGGCGAACCTACGCTCGATGCTCGCGTGTCAAGCCGTAAGCCTTTCGGTCTGGCCACGAATTTCAAGGGAAAGTCGTCCAAAACTGGCCTGCAAAGACCAGTCAAGCTTTTCGAAAACCAGAAGGTTGGCTGGGTCGAGCGTAGCAGCATTCCGACGAATGCCTCGTGGATTGACGAATGGAAAGTTTTAATGACGCGCGTTCAGGGTACGAGCGCCGCGATCGAAACCAAGTTTCTTAGCAAGCCCATCATTGCAGAGCCCGGGACGGCATGTACCGAAACTTACCTGGTCGCAGGGCATTTCAATAGTAAGGAGGAAGCATTGAGTTACGCTGCTTATCTGCGTACTCGTTTCGCTCGCTTCCTTGTTTCGCTCCGCAAGTCCACCCAAGACGCACCGAGAAATGTCTATGCTTTCATACCTGACCTACCGCTGAACCAAACATGGTCGGATGCAAAGCTTTACAAGCGCTACGGGCTGACCACGGACGAGATTGACTTCATCGAATCTCAAGTCGCGGAGCACGATAGAGAATTGTCCGACCAAGAAACTTCTAAGAACAGTGACGATGAATAAAACCATCGATGAAATCCTCGCCCCTAAGCCGCAAGTCCGCCCGCGCATCTACGCCTACTCCATCGCCGACGAGGCACACGAATTCCTTCTCAAGGTGGGCCAGACCACGCGCGACGTGAAGCGTCGTGTCGCCGAGCAGCTCAAGACCGCCGCCATCCAAAACTACCGAATCGAGCTCGACGAGCCCGCCGAGCGAGATAATGGTAGTAGATTCTCTGATTTCGAAGTCCGTGCCGCGTTGGTGAGGAAGGGGTTCGAGAGTACCACCGGCGAATGGGTGCGCTGCTCGGTCGCGGATGTGCAGACGGTACTGGCCGAGCTACGCTCTGGCCAGCGTTTCACCGGTACGCACCACCAGACCTTCACCATGCGCGACGAGCAGGTTGAAGCGGTCAACAAGGCCTACGATTACTTCCAGTCCGTCTGGAAGGAACAAAAGCAGACCGTTCCGCGCTTCCTCTGGAACGCAAAGATGCGCTTCGGCAAGACCTTCGCCACCTACCAGCTCGCGAAGAAACTCGGCGCGAAGCGTGTGCTCATCGTGACGTTCAAACCTGCCGTCGAGGATGCCTGGCAGACGGATCTCGAAAGCCACGTGGACTTCGATGGCTGGCAGTATATTTCACGCAACTCGGGTGGCGATCCAACGCAAGTCCCGGCCAATCAACCGCTCGTCTATTTCGGCTCCTTCCAGGACCTGCTCGGCCGCGACACGGTGGGGAACATCAAGGCCAGAAACGAATGGATTCACACGATCAACTGGGACCTGGTTGTTTTCGACGAATACCACTTTGGCGCCTGGCGCGATAATGCGAAGGAGCTTTTCGAGGGCGAGGAAGACGTCAAGGGGGAGATTAAGGCGGAGTATGGTACGACCCTTTCCGGTCGGACCGCCAAGAGTGTCAGTATTGAAGACTTCGAGCGGGAATTTGAGGAGCTTGCCGAAGCCGAGACCGATTTTTTGCCGATCACCACCGACGCCTATCTCTACCTTTCCGGTACGCCGTTTCGGGCACTGGCCTCGGGCGAGTTCATCGAGGAGCAGATCTTCAACTGGACCTACACCGACGAGCAGCGGGCTAAGGAAGCGTTTTCTGTAAACCATCCTGACGAGTGGAATCCTTATGGCGCCTTGCCCCAGATGCGGCTCTTGACCTATCAGATGCCAGATGAGCTGCTGGGGATCGCCAGCGCCGGGGAGTTCGACGAGTTCGACCTCAATGCGTTCTTCGAGGCGTCCGGGATCGGCAGGGAGGCGCGATTCAAGCACCAAAGCGACGTGCAGAAGTGGCTCGACATCATCCGCGGCCAGTACCTGCCAAAGGCGTCTGACTACCTGAAAACCGGCACGCGTCCGCCTTTCCCGTATTCGGATGTGCGTTTGTTGCCCTATCTCCAACATTCGTTCTGGTTCTTGCCCAACGTGGCCGCCTGCCACGCGATGGCCAATCTGTTGGCCGAAAAGCACAATGTGTTTTGGCACGTCTATAACGTCGTTGTGGCCGCCGGCGCTTCGGCGGGTATCGGTCTCGACGCGCTACCGCCGGTGCGCCAGGCGATCGGCAGCGGCTTTGATACCAGTACTATCACGCTCTCCTGCGGTAAGCTCACCACTGGCGTTACCGTGCCGCAGTGGTCGTCCATCCTGATGCTGCGCAACCTGAAGTCGCCTGAGTCCTACTTCCAGGCCGCATTCCGCGTGCAGTCGCCGTGGTCCATCAAGAACCCCAACGGCGACGACCCGAACCAGGAAGAGATCCTCAAGCCAGCGTGCTTCGTGTTCGACTTCGCGCCAACGCGCGCGCTGCGCCAACTCTCCGAGTACGCCATCGGACTGTCGCCCAACGAGCCGAACCCGGAGAACGCAGTGAAGGACCTAGTGTCGTTCCTGCCGGTGTTGGCCTACGACGGCGCGAACATGACGCAGATCGATGCCGGTGGCATTCTCGATATTGCCATGGCGGGCACCTCGGCTACGCTGCTCGCCCGCAAGTGGGAGAGTGCGCTGCTGGTGAACGTGGATAACGACACACTGCGGCGCATTATGGATAACGCCGAAGCGATGGCCGCCGTGGAGCGCATCGAAGGTTGGCGAGCGCTGGGCGATCACATCATAGAGACCATCATCAACAAGAGCGAGAAGGTCAAGGAGCTCAAGAAGAAGGCCAAAGAAGAGAGTTTGTCGGCAAAGGAGAAGAAGGAACTCAGCGCCGAGGAGAGGGAGTACAAGTCCAAACGCAAGCAGGTGCAGGAGAAGCTGATCAAGTTCGCGACGCGGATCCCCGCGTTCATGTACCTGACCGATTTCCGTGAGAATACGCTCCAGGATGTTATCACCCGACTCGAACCGGATCTGTTTCTCGCCGTGACCGGCCTGACGGTGCAGGACTTTCACATGCTCGTGAGGCTCAGGGTTTTTAACACCGAACAAATGAACCAGGCCGTGTTCGCTTTCCGCCGCTATGAAGATGCCTCGCTCCACTACACCGGCATAGAGAGCCACTCGGGACTGGCGAATTACGGGCTTTACGACACCGTGGTGGCGAGGGAAGCAGCAGCGCCATACGACATAGCGGGCTAACAACAGTATGCAACGGGCGCCCTTGTGGCGCCCGCTTTCTTAGTAACTTCACATTCAGAAGCGGTCGACGCGGAACGGGGTCATATCCACTGCGGGCGCTTCGCCATCCATCATCTGAGCGAGCAGTTCGCCGGTGGCCGGGCCCAGGGTAAAGCCCTGATGGCCGTGGCCGAAGGCGAGCCATAGTCCTGCCTTGTCGGGGGCCGGGCCGATCACCGGTTTCATGTCGGGCAGGCAGGGGCGGGCGCCTTTCCAGGGCTGGCTGTCGCGACGCTTGCCCAGCGGGAACAGCTTGCGTGCCACCTTCTCGGCGGCGGCCAGCTGCTTGTACTGGGGCGGCGAGTTCAGATCGGCCAGCTCGGCGCCGGTGGTCAGGCGAATCCCGGCGCGCATCGGCTCGAGCAGGAATCCCTTCTCCGTGTCCATCACCCAGTGGTTGAGCTTGGCCTCGTTTTCGGCGGAGTAGTGCATGTGGTAGCCGCGTTTCACGAACAGCGGCACTTTCATGCCCAGCCTCGTTAGCAGTTCACCGGTCCAGGGACCCATGGCCACTACGATTTCCTCCGCCTCCAGATCCCCCTCGCTGGTCTTGACTTGCCAGCCGCCCTCCACCTGCAGCACGTCCTCGACGCTGGCCTGCTTCACCTGGCCGCCCTGTTCGGCAAAACTGCGTGCGTAGGCTTGCACCAGGCCGCCGGGGTCCGAGACCATCCAGGGCTGCGTCCAGTGGATCGCCCCGATCAGCCCCTTGCCCAGATGCGGCTCCTTGGCGTAGAGCGCCTCGGCGTCTAGCATTTCATACTCGACCCCGAAGCGCTCGTGATTCTCCTGGGCCACTTGCTGGCGTTCCTCGAACTCCTTGCGGGTGCGGTAAAGCTCCAGCCAGCCGCCCTTGCGCACCATCGCTTCGGCACCGGCGGCCTCGATCATCGGGGCGTGGGCCTCCTGGCAGCGCATGATCAGCGACGCCCACTCGCGCACGATGCGCGCGTAGCGCTCACCGCTCGAGTTCAGCCAGTAGTCCAATAGCGGGCCCGCCGCACTCATCATGCCGATGGGGCGATAACGGATGTCCACCTCGCGGTTGGGCAGCACCCGCAGCAGGGTGCCGATATCGCGCGGAAAGGCGTAGGGGCGCACTGCCTCACGCTGGATGATGCCGGCATTGCCGAAGGAGGTCTCGAGCCCCGGCTCGCGGCGGTCCACCAGCGTGACGTCATGACCGCGACGCACCAAGTGCCAGGCCACGGATACGCCGACCATGCCGGCACCCAGAACGATAATATTGCGGGCCATGGAAGTCTCCCTGCCGATGGATACGGAAAACTCCGCCGAGAGGCAGAGCCGTCATGCATGGAAGTTTATCAGCGCTTCCCATAAGATCGGCTATGTGCTGTTAATTAAGATTTTTGCTCTATTAATTAAACAATAAGGAGATCATTTATCTGTGAATGGCTAATTTAACAGAATTATCTGTGTACCCGTCTCCTGGGACCTGCGCGCGCCATTATCGAAGTGTTGAGTCAGTGCACTGAGGGCCGCTAGCCTAGGCGTCCTTAGCACGTTGTGAGCCTGGTGGCGCGGCTACGCTTCAGTCTGCGAACCATGGTTGGGCAGTTCCTCTCCCTGACGAGTAGCCGCGCGGACAAAGGCGGTCGGGGGTTGGCCGAGCACCTTGCGAAACATGCTGGAGAAGGCGCCGGGGCTGTCGTAGCCGAGTTCCAGCGCGGTACGGGTAACGGAGCTACCGGCTAGCAGTCTGGGGAGGGCTGCCATCAGGCAGGCCTGCTGACGCCATGCGCCGAAGGACATGCCGGTCTGCTGACGGAACAGGCGATTGAAGGTTCGCTGGCTGCGGTGCAGTTGCCGCGCCCACTCCTCGGGCAAGCTACGGATACTCGGCTGGCCGAGAAAGTTTCGGCACAGGCTGGCCAGTTCGGGATCGTGCGGCAAAGGCGCAAACAGCGGCAGCGACGGCGCCAGTTGGAGCTCGTGCAGCAGAAGTTGGGCGAGGGCACCATCGCGACCGTTCTCATCATAGAGCGCGGGCATGTTGGCGGAGGCCAGCAGCAGCTGATGCAGCAGCGGCGACACGACCAGCACTTCGCAACCGGGGGAGGGGCGCGGAGCCGCGTGGGGCTCGATATACAGGCTACGGGTACTGACGCCGTTCATCCGCACCCTGTGGCGCTTGCCCGCCGGCAACCAGACGCCACTATAAGGCGGCACCATCCAGGTGCCGTCATCGGTATCCACTTCCATCAAGCCTGTCATGCCGTAGAGAAACTGGGCGCGGCGATGGGTATGAAAGTCGAGAAGGGTGCCGGGACTGTAGTCGGTGCCGATGGCTACGATGGGCCGGGCTACGCGATCCACGTCCGCCAGAGGGATATTGAGCATTGTCGTCAGCGTGGCCGAAATACAACGATTATTGGCCAGGCGACGAATGTCGGCCACCCCTCATCGGAATATCGTTCCTGTCGTTGAGTTCAATCAGGAGCGTTCCGATGTATGGCCTATTGCTTCTCTGCGGCGGGCTGGCCGGTGTGACGACCGTGCTGTTCGGTTTCGGTGGCGGCTTCGTCGTCATTCCCTTGATGGTTACCTTGTTGATTGCCGTGCACGGGCTGGATAGCGCGACCGGGCAGGCGGCCATGCATATCGCGGTCGCCACTTCGACCGCGCTGATGATCTTCGCTGCCTCCCTGTCGACATGGCGTCACCATCGGCAGCGAACCGTGCAATGGCGTCTGGTGCGTCCGTTGGTCGGTTATATCGCCATCGGTGCCGTGCTCGGCGCGGCAGCGGCGGTGTCGGTGAGTGGAGAGTGGGTGCGCTGGATGTTCATCGGCTATCTGGCGATCACGATTGCAGACGCCATTCTGCGGCCGGGCTTCCTGCACCAGGCGAGTGGAGAGGTGCGCCCCATGGGTCGTCTGATGACGGCGGTGACAGGCTTGTTCATCGGTATCGTTGCGGCCTTTCTGGGGGTTGGCGGGAGCGTGATGACCGTGCCGCTGATGCGCCGCAGAGGGGCCAGCATGACGGCGGCCACGGCGATGGCCAATCCGTTGTCGTTGCCGATGGCGATCAGTGGCACCGCCACCTATGTGCTGTTGTCGGCCGGCGATGCCCCTCTGGGCGCCTGGTATGCGGGGTATGTGGATCTGCGCGCCTTGCTGGCACTGGCGGTGGGGTCGTGGTTCGGCATCCGCCTGGCATCGCTGGGGATCGGGCGCATTCCCGATCGCGTTCATGCCGGGGTGTACCTGTTACTGCTGACGGTAGCGCTGGCGGTGATGGTCGTCATGCACTGAGGCGATTCGGATTTTCACGACGGCGGCTGAGCGAATACGTTCCATAATCAGGGGGTCCCTTGGCGTAGGCGGCAAGTGGCCAGCCGGCAGGCTGCCAAAGCTTTCAATGTCGTCGCGCCAGCTGCAATGCTTGGGATTATTCATAATCATCTATATTTGATGTAAAAAATCCAATAAATGTTCAAATATGGCATATTGGTATAGCGTTGCGCTTGATTTGCTTCTGTTGAGGTGGTCAAATTTGAATCTTAAAAAGAATCTATAGTTCATATTTGGATGGTTTGGGTATGGTGTCTTCAGGTTCCAATCGCTCTGGCAGCCAGGTTGCAATGCCGCCTCCCGTGGCGCGTGCCCTGAGTAATCTCGGCCATGATCTATCAACGGCTCGCCGCATGCGTCGATTGACGCAGGAAGACCTGGCGCAGCGTATGGGGACATCACTCAGTACGGTCCGACGCATGGAAGATGGTTACCCTGGGACCGCATTGCACACGTTCCTGCGCGCCCTGCATGTGCTTGGTCGCCTCGAGGATGTGGTCAGGGTCATGGCGCTGGAACAAGACACATTAGGCCTGGAACTGGCGCAGGAACAGTTGCCCCAACGGGTACGGGCAGCCGGTGGGAAAAAACAGAAGGCAAGGCCATCGGAGGAGTCGGGGAGAGAAGGCGGTGCCACTGGTGGCGATGAGCTCGAGGGCTTTTGATGGCGACCAGGAAAGCACAACGCCAGGATCTCGACATCCATCTCGGTACGGATGGCAAACTTATCGGACGCCTGTACCTGGGCAGCGGAAAGCGCAGCGCCTTCCGCTACGACGAACGCTGGTTGCAGGACCCGCGGTTCTTTACGGTATCACCAGACCTGCAGCCGGTTCCCGGAGTCCAATATCCACAGGGCGTGTTTTTCCGGGCGTTGGAAGACACGGCGCCGGATTCCTGGGGGGAGCGGGTTATCCGCCGCGCGCACGCCAAGTCGCGTCAGCAGGGGCGTGACGTCCCGCCGTTGGCGCCGGTCGATTTTCTCACCTGGGTCGACGATGAAGCACGTGTCGGGGCCTTGCGCCTTTTCGATCCTCAGCGCGGTATCTATCTGCACACTGAGGGCGTTCATCGTCATGTTCCGCCGCTGGTGGAGCTGGACAAGGTTCTTCATGCTGCTCGGGCACTGGAAGAGGGTGTGGAGAGTACTCAAGATCTGCAATATCTACTCGGGCAGGGAACATCGTTGGGCGGCGCGCGTCCGAAGTCGACGGTCCTTGATACCGATGGCTGGTTGGCTCTAGGCAAGTTCCCGAGTCAGGCGGACCAACGTGACGTGATTCGGGGGGAGGTGCTGGCCATGAACCTGGCGACTCGGGCAAACATTCGTGCCGCGCCGGCGCGTGTGGAGCTCATCCAGGACACGGCTGTGGCGGTGATTCGCCGATTCGACCGTACCGGTGGTGGAGGGCGCATCCCGTACGTGTCGGTCGCTACCATGCTGCAGACGAGCGGACGCGACGAGGATCACGCCTACACCGAGCTCGTGGACATATTATTGCAGTCCGGCTCCGATCCTATCGCCGACATTCACGAGCTGTGGCGACGTCTGGTTTTTAATTTCCTCATTTGCAACACGGACGACCATCTGCGTAATACAGGGCTGCTTTATGACGCTCGGCGTCGTGGTTGGCGTCTCGCTCCGGCATTCGATCTCAATCCCATGCCGGGCGATCATCGCGAAAGCAAGACATGGTTGACCGAAGACTCTGGCCCGATCGATAGTCGGCAAATACTCATGGAGGGGGCGCCGTACTTTAGGTTGAACAAGCAGGAGGCGGTGGCAGTCTGGAATGAAGTGGTAGAGGCCGTAGAAACATGGCGCTCCTTGGGGAAGAACATAGGTATGAAGAGTCGGGATTTGACCGATTTTTCGCCCGCTTTTGAGTCTGGTTTGTGAACTGTGCTGTGGATTATGAAGTGATTTTTATAAAACTATGCCTGATCTTGATGACCTGTGGCTCTATTTTCTAGGCCTCGTCTGAAAAGTCGGCGAGCGATGATTAGACAAGGCGCAACGACCGTAGGGAGTAACAGCCGAAGGCTGGCCCGAAGGGTGAGCGTAGCGAATCAAAATTGGCGAAAACGGACCGGGCTGGCGTACCAGTTTACAGGTCGTAAATGAGTACTTTGAGCCGATTTTTAACGCCGTATGGCCGAGCGCAGGCAGTTTTCAGACAAAGCCTAGGCATTTAAAGATAGTTACCCATGATGTTGATGACTCTGTGTTTCCATTCACCGATGCCTCCAGGTACTGCAACGCTCTCCGAGGGTTCCTCGCGAACCATTGCATGATCGCGGCGCACGTGATTGGTGACTTCTGCAGCGAGCTCTTCGTTATTACTTTGGCAAAGAGATCCGGTGGCTTGATAGCGTTCATGATCGCTGGTTCTATATCGTAATCGTGCTTGTCGGACTCGTCGATTAGCGCAGGTATGCCGTATCGCTCGAGCGGGCGTGTTACCGTCGGTTGATAGTGAAATTACTCGAACAAAACGGATATGGGCGAACAACCACAAATCCTGATCTATGAAGATGCCGAGAAGGCGGTCGACGTGCGTCTGGACGAAGGCCGCGAGACGGTATGGCTGACGCAGCGACAGATGGGCGAGGTATTCGAGACCACGCCCGAGAACGTGCTGATGCACCTCAAGAACATCTTCAACGATGAGGAATTGACCGAGGAGGCAACTGCTAAGGATTTCTTAGTAGTTCGACAGGAAGGTCGCCGTCAGGTGCGCCGCAATATTCAGCACTACAATCTCGATGCCATCATCTCCGTTGGTTATCGCGTCAATTCTCGCCGGGCTGTTCGCTTCCGCCAATGGGCTACGCGTGTCCTCCGAGAACATCTGACTCAGGGCTGGACGCTGCACCAGCAACGCTTCGAGGCCAACGCGCGGGAGCTGGAGGCGGCGATGGGGCTGGTGCGCAAGGCGGCGCACAGCTCGGCGTTGGATCTGCCGGGCGGCCGTGGGCTGGTGGATATCGTGGCGCGTTATGCGCAGACGTTTCTGCTGTTGCAGCGCTATGACGAAGGGCTGTTGAGCGACCCTGACGTGCAGGCGGGCGGTCAGCTTCCTTCGTTGGAAACGGCGAGATCGGCGCTGAACGAACTGAAAGCGGAACTGATGGGGCGGGGAGAGGCAACCGAGCTGTTTGCGCGGGATCGTAGCGATGGGTTGGCCTCACTGCTCGGCAATCTGGACCAGTCCGTCTTCGGCGAGCCGGCCTATCCGAGCATCGAGTCGAAAGCGGCGCATCTGCTCTATTTCGTGATCAAGAATCATCCGTTCGCCGACGGCAACAAACGCAGTGCGGCCTTTCTGTTCGTCGATTTCCTGCATCGCAACGGGCGTTTGTTATCGGGGACGGGAGAGCCGGTCATTAATGATGTCGGTCTCGCGGCGTTGACGCTGCTGGTCGCGGAATCCGATCCAGCCAACAAGGAGACGATGATTCGCCTGATCATGAACATGCTCGCCAACGACTTCTCGTCCACCTGACGATGCTCGCCGCCAATCCCAAAAAACCGTCGCTCGTCCACTCTAGTGTCGCATCATGAATCCTCTTCATGATGAGCTGAAATCATATCGCTTTTCATGCATCTACAGGCTCTGGCATAAAGAGCGCATCCGCTTCGACGACAGGCGCTGTAGCGCCTGTGGTCGATACGCCAGACAGGGTATTGGCAAACACGTGCTGGCAAACATTGCATTGAGGGGCGCTGGGCCTTCTGACGGTGCCAGCGCCTCTCTCGATTAACAGGGTGCTTGTTCGCGATGAGTCACGATTTCACATTCGATATCAAGAGCGTGCGGTTCGACGAAAACTATCGCCCGGCCGAAAACACGCGCACCACCACCAACTTTGCCAACCTGGCAAGAGGGGAGCGTCGCGAGGATAACCTGCGCAATGCCCTGACAATGATCGACAACCGTTTCAACACCCTGGCGCATTGGGACAACCCCAAGGCGGATCGCTATGCCGTCGAGCTCGACATCATCACCGGTGAGCTGAGCGTGGGGGCCGAGGACGAGGACGACACCTTCCCGGCGATCGAAATGCTCAAGACGACGATCATCGACAAGCACGCTGGCAAGCGCATTCCGGGCATGGTGGGGAACAACTTCTCGTCCTACGTGCGCGACTACGACTTCAGCGTCTGGCTGTCGGAGCACAACCGGGAGCGATCCGAATTCGGTATCCCCGAAGGGTTCGGCGACCTGCACGGCAAACTGTTCAAGCTATTCGTCAATTCCGATGCCTATCGGGCGTTTTTCGGCAAGCCACCGGTGATCTGTCTCAGCGTCTCCAGCAGCAAGGTCTATCGCCAGACCGACAATCGCCACCCGGTGCTGGGCGTGGAGTACGAAAACGACGAGTCCTCGCTGACGGATTTCTACTTCGGCAAGATGGGGCTGAAGGTGCGCTACTTCATGCCGCCGCATGCCGTCGCGCCGCTGGCGTTCTATTTCTCCGGCGATCTGCTCTCCGACTACACCGATCTCGAGCTGATCAGCGCCATCAGCACCATGGAGACGTTCCAGAAGATCTACCGCCCCGAGATCTACAACGCCAATTCGGTGGCCGGCAAGATCTACCAGCCGAGCCTCGAGCATCAGGACTACTCGCTGACGCGCATCGTCTACGACCGCGAAGAGCGCGGCCAGCTGGCCGTCGAGCAGGGCAAGTTCACCGAGCGGCACTTCATCAAACCCTACCGCCATGTGCTCGAGCAGTGGTCGGCCGATTATTCCCTTTGATCGCCCGTTCCAACGACATCCTTTGATCAACCCGTTATTAAGGTCACTTTTGCATGAAGACTTTGTTGCCCACGTCGACGGCCGGTAGCCTGCCCAAGCCCGCCTGGCTAGCCCAGCCCGAGACGCTCTGGTCGCCGTGGAAACTGCAGGACGAGGAGCTGGCCGAGGGCAAGCGGGACGCGCTGCGGGTCTCCCTGCACGATCAGCAGCGGGCCGGTATCGACATCGTCAGTGACGGCGAGCAGACCCGTCAGCACTTCGTCACCACCTTCATCGAGCACTTGAGCGGTGTCGACTTCGAACAGCGCGAGATCGTCAAGATTCGCGACCGCTACGACGCCAGCGTGCCCTCGGTGGTCGGCCCCGTGGCGCGCGAGAAGCCGGTCTTCGTGGACAATGCCAGATTCCTGCGCCAGCAGACCGACCAGCCGATCAAGTGGGCGCTGCCGGGGCCCATGACCATGGTCGATACGCTCTATGACGGCCACTACAAGAGCCGCGAAAAGCTGGCCTGGGAATTCGCCAGGATCCTCAACCAGGAAGCCCGCGATCTGGCCGCCGCCGGCGTGGACATCATTCAGTTCGATGAGCCCGCCTTCAACGTCTTCTTCGACGAGGTGAACGACTGGGGCATCGCCGCCCTGGAGAAAGCCATCGAAGGGGTCGAGTGCGAGACCGCGGTGCATATCTGCTACGGCTACGGCATCAAGGCCAACACCGACTGGAAGAAGACCCTGGGGTCGGAGTGGCGCCAGTACGAGGAGATCTTTCCCAGGCTGCAGGCTTCGAACATCGATATCGTCTCGCTGGAGTGCCAGAACTCCCACGTGCCGATGGAGCTGATCGAACTGATCCGGGGCAAGAAAGTAATGGTCGGGGCGATCGACGTGGCCACCAACACCATCGAAACCCCGGAAGAGGTCGCCGAGACCCTGCGCAAGGCGCTCGAGTTCATCGATGCCGACAAGCTCTACCCCTGCACCAACTGCGGCATGACACCCTTGTCCCGCCAGGTCGCACAAGGCAAGCTGAAGGCTTTGAGCGCTGGTGCGGCCATCGTGCGCCAAGAACTCGCCCGCTAGGCTTGGTCGCGTAGCGGCGAGTTCGACCACAGCAGCACCGTGTCGACATCGCGTCGGCGGGCCGGCAGCGGCCCGTCGGCGCGTCCGGGCTCGCGTGATGCGCCGGCGCTCGACCACTCTGGAAATCCTGCCCCATGACCAGCGTCGCGATCTTCGTCGACACCCAGAACGTCTACTACACCGTGCGTGAAGCCTACGGCAAACACTTCGATTACCGTCGGTTCTGGGCGAAAGCGACGACGAACCGTGAGGTGCTAACTGCCCGCTGCTATGCCACCGACAAGGGCGACCCGAAGCAGCGCGGTTTTCAGAACACGCTGCGAACGATCGGCTTCGAGGTGAAGTTGAAGCCGTTCATCCAGCGTGCGGATGGTTCCGCCAAGGGCGACTGGGATGTAGGTATTACTCTCGATGCCATCGAGTATGCGGCGCAGGCGGATGTGATCGTACTGGCCTCCGGCGATGGCGACTTTGATCTGCTGGCGCAGAAAATCCGCGAGGTGCATGGCAAGCGCGTCGAAGTCTACGGCGTGCCCAAGCTCACCGCGAACTCTCTTATCCAGGCCGCAAGCCAGTTCATTCCGATCGAAGGCGATCTGCTGCTCGGTTGAGGCGTGGGTGTGGCGTCGAGGCAATTCCTGTGCGTGACTTTCTGTGCCTGACTTTCTTTCTGTGCCTGACTTTCTGTGCGTGACATCGTGGCGCGACTGGAAGCCTGAGCCCTATCGGCTTCGATGTTGTGCGCTTGCCGACGCGTCCAGTTCAGGTGCTCGAACGCGCCCGGGCGTGATCCTCGCGGAAGCGTGCGTGATCGCGGTGCCTGCATCGTCCTCGGCGGCCAGCAACATGCGAAGGGCGGCCGCTTCTTTGAGCGAGCCGATCCTGGCGGGGAGACGCCGCCGGGTTGGGCATGAATCCAGCCTCTGTTTATGGAGGTCACGATTCATTGTCGTTAACATGAGCCAAATTCAGTCGCCAACCCTTGCTCATGCTCAAAGCCAGTCTTCGTCGATATCTGACTCTGTGGTTCGCTGGACTGTCCCTGCTCACACTGCTGATCGTCGGTGTCTATGTGGGCCATATCGCAACCGAACAGGTGAAGCGCGCGAGCGGCAGCGCGCTGTCAAACGTTGCCGGGTCGACTGCTGCGCTGTTGGTCATGCAGTTGCGGGAACACCAGAAGGAAATCTCTCTGCTCGGCCACGACCCTCTTCTGGTGCGGGGCGATCTGGACGATCCCGACATATTGCGGTCGATGGAG
>Ga0098062_1000682_pt1 | contig 16518 bp, 16 predicted proteins | sample 23_taG_FD_81592 | JGI IMG/M metagenome (GOLD analysis project Ga0098062, IMG submission 81592) | Marine viral communities from Cariaco Basin, Caribbean Sea - 23_WHOI_OMZ | ecosystem: Environmental > Aquatic > Marine > Oceanic | place: Caribbean Sea: Cariaco Basin | collected 2014-11-11 | reverse complement strand
GAGTCCCTGGCCGACGACGTGCGCTGGAAGTACGGCACCCCGCCCAAGGGCAACGCCAACTTCGGCTGGATGCAGCACATGCTCCACCACCTGGCGCCCACAGGTAGCATGGCCCTGCTCCTGGCCAACGGCTCCATGAGCTCCAACACCAACAACGAAGGCGAAATCCGCAAGCGCCTGGTGGAAGAAGACCTGGTGGAATGCATGGTCGCCCTACCCGGCCAGCTGTTCACCAACACCCAGATCCCGGCCTGTATCTGGTTTCTGACCCGGGACAAAGCCAACGGCATGGTGCGCAACGAGAAAAAGCGCGACCGCCGGGAAGAGTTTCTGTTTATCGACGCCCGCAACCTGGGATTCATGCGCGATCGGGTGCTGCGGGACTTCACCAACGACGACATCGCCAAGATCGCCGACACCTTCCATGCTTGGCAGCGCGGCGAAGGCTACGAGGACATCGCCGGCTTCTGCAAATCCGCCAGCCTGGACGAAATCAAAAAGCACGATTTTGTGCTGACGCCGGGGCGTTACGTGGGTGCTCAGGAGCAGGAAGACGATGGGGAGCCGTTTGCAGAGAAGATGGCGCGATTGACCGGGCAGTTGCGGGAACAGTTTGCTGAGAGTGATCGGCTGGAAGCTGAGATTAGGCGGAATCTTGCAGGGCTGGGATATGAACTCTAAGAATCAGCGGCAAGTGAGATAAGCACCATGAGCCGTTATGACATAACCAGTAGCGAAGGTGAGTACCAGCCAGGCTCCGATAATAAGGTGCTGCGCAATCTTCCTGGCATTACCGACCCGGAGGAAATGAACATCGCAGAGACTGACCTTCTTGAAGACCTCTACCTTCAGGTATTCGACCATTTCCCGGAAGTGCTTACCTTCGAAACGCTTTGTAAGTGGCATCGTGTCTGGCTGGGCAATGTATACAGCTGGGCAGGACAATCTCGCACCGTTGATATGTCAAAGCCGAACATCCGGTTTGCATCACCAGTACAGATTCCAAAGCTGGCTGAGAAATTCGAAGCGCGCTATCTCTCCCGTTTTTACGAGCTTCCCGAAATGACTGACGAAGAGCTGGTCGCTTTCCTCGCCGAAGTGCATGTGGAGTTCATCCTGATTCACCCTTTTCGGGAGGGCAACGGGCGGATATCGCGATTACTACTGGATGTAATGGCCACCAAGGCCGGTGCCGAGCCGCTCGACTACAGCCTTTGGGATGAACACAAGGACTTCTACTTTAAAGCCATTCAGGCGGGGCGGGACGGAGATTATCAATACGTTGAACGCCTGATCCGGGACGTTCTGGAGGCACAACAGTGAGCCGGTTTATCGTGAATCAGGAAGCCAACGCTAACTTTCTTGTGCGGCGCGAGCGAGACTTCAGACGCTTCTCAATGACTTCGGTTCGCTCACCGGTTTCGATGGCGCTTGAGCTGGCGACAGCTCGCACGATGCTGGCGCGGGAAACTGATACCTTGTCTGAGCTTTTTTTACGAACCATAGGACGACTCCGGAACGAGATGACTAGTAAAATTATAGCACTTGCCAGACATACCGTCGCCTCAGGAGTTGCCCAGCTGCCTGTTGGGGGATTACTAATAATCCGACGAATGATGACTCAGGAGATTTGGGGACAGTCTGCTGAGAGCGACCGGCTGGAGGCTGAGATCAAGCGGAATCTTGGGGGGCTGGGATATGAGTGCTGATCAGTTTCCTTCGCACTGGCAATTGTTGCCTCTATCTGAAGCCGTGGATGCGCTGATTGATTACAGAGGAAAGACACCCCGGAAAACGAACCACGGGGTTCCTTTGGTCACAGCAAAAATCGTAAAAGGCGGAACGATTCTGCCTGCAACAGAGTACATTGCAGAGGAAGACTACGATTCTTGGATGGTTCGAGGGCTTCCCAAGGCAGGTGATGTTGTAGTAACCACAGAGGCTCCACTTGGCGAAGTCGCACAGTTGGCAGACGAGAATGTGGCACTAGCACAGCGCATCGTTACATTGCGAGGTGCCGAAGGCCTTCTACAAAACGATTACCTCCGTTATGTCATGCAAGGCGCTTACATTCAGGGACAATTAGAGTCTCGAGCAACAGGCTCTACCGTCAAAGGTATCAAGCAAAGTGAACTGCGGAAAATCATACTGCCAATTCCGCCTGAACATGAACAAATTAAGATCGCCGGCCACCTTAGGGCCTTGGACGACAGAATCCAACTCAACCACCAAATCAACCAAACCCTCGAACAAATGGCCCAGGCCATCTTCAAAAGCTGGTTTGTCGATTTCGAGCCGGTCAAAGCCAAGATCGCCGCACTGGAAGCCGGCGGCAGCGAGGAAGGTGCCCTGCTCGCCGCCATGCGGGTCATTGCCGGTGACGCGCAGGGATGCGCTAATGCCGCGGGAGGCAGGATGCCGGGAGCGGCCAAAGGCGACAAGCTAACCCGCCTCCAGGCCGAACAGCCCGAGCAATACGCCGAACTCCGCGCCACCGCCGAGCTGTTTCCGTCGGCTTTGCAGGATAGTGAGTTGGGGGAGATTCCGGAGGGGTGGGGTGTTGATCACCTTTCTGAGCTCGTTCAATTCAACCCACGCAGGTCGCTCAAAAAAGGAACCCTTGCGCCCTACCTCGACATGAAGAACGTCCCCACCTCTGGCCATTTGGCGGAGGACGTTGTTCTGCGGGAAATGAATAGTGGCACGAAGTTCGTTAACGGAGACACTCTGTTGGCGAGAATTACACCGTGTCTTGAAAACGGAAAAACAGCCTATGTTGATTTCTTGGATAGCGATCAAGTCGGCTGGGGCTCGACTGAATACATCGTCATGAGATCTCAAGAGCCGTACCCTGAATCAATGTCCTACTTCATCGCCCGTGATGGCAACTTTCGTCAACATGCCATCCAATCGATGACCGGCACAAGCGGGCGACAGCGTGCCAATGCGAAAGCCTTGGCGGAGCTTCCGTGGCTAATCTATCCGCGAAGGCTTACCGAAGCGTTTGATCGAATAGCCGCCCCATATTTAAAGCTGGCAAAGAGCCACGGCAATCAATCAAAGTCATTGTCGGCTATACGCGACTCACTTCTTCCCAAACTTCTATCAGGGGAACTAGATACAACAAAGGTGGGCGCGTGAATGACTGATTGGTTGAACGAAGTAATTCAAAAAGCCAGCAGTGTGGCTGCATGGAAAGACATTGCGACAGTCCTCAGCGGATTTTCCACTCTCGCAATTGCAGTCCTGACTGTTTTCCTGTGGCGAGAGAACCGCTTACTTCGCAAGGGCGGATCAGAGCCAAGGTTAATAGCCTATTATGAGCCGCACCCTGACGGCACAGGCGGACTGAATATAGCAATCACCAATGTGGGCAAAGGGCCAGCTAAGGATGTCTACTTTCAGTTTGATGGAGATCCTGAGAACTTCGCGAAATACGACCTCGTTCTGGATTGCTCTCACCGCCGAGGCCCGATAGCGACCATTCCTCAGGACGGGAAGATATCCATATTCTTTGCTGTGGGTTTCCAGCTTTTCTCACCCAAGAGTAACGGGAAAAGCAACGCCAACGAGCCGATTGACCCGTTCCATATCCTAATTGAATGGCAGAGCATGGGGGGCAGGAAAAAGTATGCTGACCGCTTTTTGCTCGATGTAAAGCCTTATGCCAATCTGCCTGGCTTCATCAACAAGCCCCACCTCCTTAAACTCGTTGACTCAGTCAACGCCGTTGGTAAGCAAATTGGCACATTGAAACCGGAAGTTGGTCGGTTGGTAAATCTAATCGAAGCCAACACGCTGGATTCCAGAGCGGTGCGAAAGGTTAAGGGAAATCCTGAGGATGTTTAAAATTGATCCACACTCCAACCGCATCAACCCACTGGACGTTAAACGCTTCAGCGATCTCGGCTTCACCGAACGCAAACACCTGCAGGAATGGCTGGAGAACTACCCTCAGGCCTTGACCCAGGGCGACGGCGAGGAGCTGCTGATTATCCAGAAGGAGTTCGACGGCTTCGACGACACTCGCGAACGGCTCGATCTTTTAGCTATCGACAAGGACGGCAACCTCGTCATCATCGAAAACAAACTCGATGACAGCGGCCGTGATGTGGTGTGGCAGGCACTCAAGTACGCCAGCTACTGCGCCAACCTGAAGAAGCAGCAGGTGGTGGAGATCTTCCAGCGCTACCTGAACCAGAAGGCCCAGAACGAAGGCAGCACCCCAGCCGATGCAGAGAGCGTGTTACTGGAATTCCTGCAGGCCGACGACCTGCAATCCGTGCAGCTCAATACCCTGAAAAGCCAGCGCCTGATTCTGGTGGCCGCCCACTACCGCAAAGAAGTCACCAACACCGTACTCTGGCTGAGCCAATTCGGCGTCAACTGCCAGTGCTTCAAGGTGACGCCCTACCAGGCCGGTGCAGAGCTGTTCCTGAACGTGGAGCAGATCATCCCCACCCCGGAAGCCTCGGACTTTATGATCGGCATGATGGCCAAGGAAGCCGAGGAAAAGAGCGCCAGTAATGAGCAAAGGCAGAGTCATCGGCTGCGACTGGCGTTCTGGGAACAGGCGTTGGAGGCCTTCAGTAAAAGTAACTGTAACCTCTACAACAATATCAGCCCGGGAAAAGACCACTGGCTGTCGGCTGGCTCCGGCCTGTCGGGCATGGTATTTAGCCTGATCTTCAGCAAGAGCGAAGTCCGAGTGGAGTTCTCCATGGCGCGGGCCCAGGCAGAGGCGAACCGGTTCGTCTTTGACCGTCTGGAAGCCCAAAAGGAAAAAATCGAAGCGGACTTTGACGGTTCCCTAGCCTGGTTGCCACTCCCCGACCGCAAGTCCTGCCGGATTCAGTTTAGCAAACCTGTGGATGGCTACGACAAAGCCAACTGGCCCGAGATGATCGAGTGGTTGGTGGGGCACATGACCCGGCTTGAAAAAGCACTGAGCGGGCCGCTGGACAAAGTGCGGCAGGAGCTGAAAACCACAAACTTCAGTAAAGAGCCAGGCACAGAGCACGATGCATAAGCCATTGGCTATACTGACCGGTTTGTAAACAACGACAAGGAACTGTCATGACCGAACAACAAGTAAGAATCTTCACCTCAACCGACGGCCAGGCGCAGCTGGAAGTGGCGCTGGATCAGGAAACCGTATGGCTCAGCCAAGTCCAGATGGCGGAGCTGTTTGGCAAAGACGTGCGAACCGTCAACGAGCACGTAGGCAATGTGTTCCAGGAGGGTGAACTGGAGAAAGAACCAACTATCCGGAAATTCCGGATAGTTCGCCAGGAGGGCAAGCGCCAGGTTCAGCGGGACATTGATCACTACAATCTGGACATGATCATCTCTGTCGGCTACCGAGTGAAATCCCAGCGTGGCGTACAATTCCGTAAATGGGCCACCCAGGTTCTCAAAGACCACCTCGTTGAGGGCTACACCCTCAACCAGCGCCGCTTGGCCGAGCGCGGCATCGAGTTCGAGCAGGCCGTTGACCTGCTGAGCCGCACCCTCACCAATCAAGGCCTGGTGTCCAACGAAGGCGAAGCCGTCGCCCGGGTGATCAGCGATTACGCCCGCTCCTGGAGCCTGCTGCAAGGCTACGACGAGCAGCAGCTGGCCGAGGTCGGCATCAAGCAACCGGATATGCAGCCACTCGAGCTGGATGAAGCGCTCAAGGCCATTGGCGAGCTTAAACAGACGCTAATCGCCAAAGGCGAGGCCACCGAGCTGTTCGGCCAGTTACGGGGTAACGGTCTGGCTTCTGCGCTGGCGACGATCGAGCAGGGCTTTGGGGATGAGCTCTTTTATCCGAACGTGGCTACCCGTGCCGCTCACCTGCTCTACTTCGTGATCAAGAACCACCCGCTGGCCGACGGCAACAAGCGCTGCGGCTCGTTTCTGTTTTTATGGTATCTGCGCCGCAACGCCGCTTTGTTGGCGCGGCCGGTAGAACAACTGATTAATGACAACACCCTGGTGGCCTTGGCCCTGCTGGTGGCGGAAAGCCTGCCGGATCAAAAAACCCTGATGATCCGGCTGATTGAGCATTTCCTGCTGCTGAAGGAGCCCGCCGATGTCAGGCTGAAGGGGAATAAGGACTGAGGTATGACGGAAGATCAGCTGGAACAACAATGCCTGCAATGGTTCGCCGAGGGCGGCTGGGAGATCGCCCACGGGCCTGACCTGGCACCGGATGGCGAAGCCCCGGAACGGGCCGATTACCGGCAGGTATTGTTGCTGGCGGATCTTGAGGCGGCTATTCGCCGCATCAACCCTCACCTGCCCCAGAGCGCCGTTGAGCAAGCTGTGGCCGTTGTCCGCAAACCGGAAAGCCTGGATGTGGTGATCAGCAACCGGGCCTTCCACCGCCTGCTGCTGGACGGTGTGCCGGTTGAGTACAAGCGCGATGACAAGGTGGTTCACGATCAGGCCTTTCTGGTGGATTTTGGTGACCTGGCCGCCAACCGTTTTCGGGCCATCAACCAGTTCACTATTGAAGGCTCCAAGCAGCTCCGCCGGCCAGATGTCATCTGCTTTATCAACGGCCTGCCCCTGGCGGTGCTGGAGCTTAAAAGCCCGGGCGCAGAGAACGTGAACATCTGGGATGCCTACAACCAGATTCAGACTTACAAAGACGAATGCGCAGACCTGTTCGCTTACAACGAAGCCGCCGTTATCAGCGATGGCTATCTGGCCCGGGTTGGCTCCCTAACCGCCAGCCAGGAACGCTACATGCCCTGGCGCACCCTCAAGCACGAGGACGACAAGCCCCTGCTGGAATGGCAGCTGGAGACCATGGTGCGAGGCTTCTTCGACCGGGAGCTGTTTCTGGATTACATCCGCTATTTCGTGATCTTCGAGACGGATTCCGACAAACTGATCAAGAAGATTGCCGGCTACCACCAGTTCCATGCCGTGCGTGAAGCAGTGAAGGCCACAGTGATTGCCGCCCAGGCACCGGAGCACGGGCATTGGGCCAAGGAGAAGCGGGCCACCTACGGTGACGAGGTTCTGCCCGGCAGCAAGAAAGCAGGCGTGGTATGGCATACACAGGGCTCTGGCAAGAGCATTTCTATGTGCTGCTATGCCGGCAAGCTGCTTCAACAGCCGGAGATGAACAACCCCACACTGATTGTCGTCACCGACCGCAACGATTTAGACGGCCAGCTGTTCGCCACATTCAGCGCCGCCCGGGAATTATTGAAGCAAGAACCCGTGCAGGCCGACGACCGGGATACCCTACGCCGGTTACTGTCAGAACGGGAATCCGGCGGCATCATCTTCACCACAGTACAGAAGTTCGCCCTGCTGAACGACGAGTCCGGCCACCCGGTTCTTAACGACCGTCACAACATTGTGGTGATCTCGGACGAGGCTCACCGCAGTCAGTACGGCCTGAAAGCCACCCTCAAAAAAGACGGCAAATACAAGTTCGGCTACGCCCGCCACATGCGCGATGCCGTACCTAATGCATCGTTCATCGGCTTTACCGGCACACCGATCGAGAGCGAAGACAAAGACACCCGGGCCGTGTTCGGTGATTACGTGTCCATCTATGACATCCAGGATGCCGTGGACGATGGTGCGACCGTGCCCATCTTCTACGAGTCCCGCCTGGCCAAGCTGGATATCAACCGCGAACAGATCGAGGAGCTGTCTGATCAGGTAGAGGAAGTGGTTGAAGACGACGAAGACGTTGGCAGCCGCGAGAAAACCAAGGGTGAATGGAGCCGGCTGGAGAAGCTGGTTGGTGCTGGCCCGCGGCTGAAGCAGGTGGCGGAAGATCTGGTGAATCACTTTGAAACCCGCTCCAGCACCATCGATGGTAAGGCCATGATTGTGGCCATGAGCCGGGAGATCGCGGTTCACCTGTATAACGAGATTGTCGCCCTGCGCCCGGAGTGGCACGACGACGATCCGGAGAAAGGCGCCATCAAGATCGTGATGACCGGCTCCGCCTCTGACCGGGCCCTGCTGCAACCGCACATCCACAACAAGCAGACCAAGAAACGGTTCGAGAAGCGCTTCAAGGACATCAACGACCCGCTCAGGCTGGTGATCGTTCGGGATATGTGGCTGACCGGCTTCGATGCGCCCTGCTGTCACACCATGTATGTGGACAAGCCCATGAAGGGCCACAACCTGATGCAGGCCATTGCCCGCGTAAACCGCGTGTTCAAGGACAAGCCCGGCGGGCTGGTGGTGGATTACATCGGCATTGCTAACGAGCTCAAGCAGGCCCTGAAAACCTATACAGACGCCAAGGGCAAGGGCTCCCCCACCCACAGCGCCGAAGAAGCCTACGCCATCCTGCTGGAAAAGCTGGACATCATCCACGGCATGTTTGCGCCCGGGCCCAAAGGTAAGGGATTCAGCTACAGCGGATTCGAGACTGAGCCCCACAAGTATCTGGTGCCCACCGCCAACTACGTGCTCAGCCTGGAAGACGGCAAGAAGCGCTTCCTGGATACCGTGCTGGCCATGAACAAGGCCTTCTCCCTGTGCGCCACCCTGGACGAAGCCCAGGCGCTTCAGAAGGAGGTGGCTTTCCTGTCTCAGGTGAAGACGGCCATCACCAAGTTCACCAGCGTAGACAAGAAGCTGACCGAGGAAGAGAAGAACACCGCCCTGAAGCAGATTCTCGACAACGCGCTGGTAGCCGAAGGGGTTACCGATGTCTTCGCCCTGTGCGGCCTGGACAAGCCCAACATCGGCTTGCTCTCTGATGAGTTCCTGGAAGACGTGCGGCAGATGCCCTACAAGAACTTCGCCGTGGAACTGCTGGAGAAGCTTCTCAAGGACGACATCAAGGCCAAGACCCGAAACAACGTAGTGCAGGAGAAAAAGTACGCCGACCGCCTCCAGGAGACGCTGCGCAAGTACAACAACCGGGGCATCGAAACCGCACAGGTGATTGAAGAACTGATCGCCATGGCCAAGCAGTTCCAGGCAGAAATGGAGCGTGACGCCGCCCTTGGCCTGAACCCGGACGAAGTGGCCTTCTACGATGCCCTAGCCAGCAACGAAAGTGCCGTGCGGGAGCTGGGCGACGAGATCCTGAAGAAGATCGCTGTAGAGATCACCGACAAGCTGCGCAAATCCACCACCGTGGACTGGCAGGTGCGGGAGAGCGTGCGAGCGAAGCTTAGGATTCTGGTGCGGCGGACGTTGCAGCGGTACAAGTACCCACCCGATAAGGCACCTGCTGCGATTGAGCTGGTTATGGAACAGGCAGAGGCTTTATCTAACCACTGGACAAGGTAAGTGATGAAATACTACACCGAGGCTTTCGACGACAAGCTAGACAAGGTTGAGATCTACCAGCGCTATCCGCTGCTCAAGCCCTTTGTCGGTTCAGACTATGGAAGCAATGGACCAAAAATTCTTTTGATCGCTGAGAGTCACTATTTGCCGCCGGAGAGTACGATACATAAGGATTCGGAAAGCTGGTACTTGGGCCAAGAGGGCAACCTTACACTCGAGGAACAAAAGTGGATGCGAACCAGGCGCATCCTGAATAAACCGCTGAACGGCTGGAAGGCAAAGGGCCACACCATATACCGGAATATAGAGTCCGCATTGCTGAAGGCAGGCTTGCCGGCTAACGACAGCGTTTTCCGGAATGTGGCTTTTATGAATGCATTCCAACGGCCCGCAAAAACCGGTGATTCGATCAGGCAGACGAAACAGGATATTGAAGTAGCGGTTGCGACCATCGATCAGGTGATTGATGCCATACAGCCCGACCACATTGTTTTCGTTTCAACCAAAGCCAAGAGAGCCGTGGGCAAGCGGCTCAAGCAGAAGTCTATTGGTGTTCACCATCCTGCTTGCGCCTGGTGGAATAGAAAACAAGACGGCCAAAGCAGCAAACAGCGCTTTATCGGTCTGATATCCGAATATCTGAACGAATATAAGGGAACCTGATGACTTACGATGCAAACTTCGACCAAGCTCGCCTCAACCAGCTTGCCGAGCAATACCTGCGCAATAATGATGTTGTTGGCCGAGTGCTTTTCTTCAGCGAGTCGGAAGACAACCGTTTCGATTACGGAACCTATCAACTTTCTGACTCAGGCTACGAAGCCATTAAAGAGTCCGGGTTAAAAATTCACCTTCTGGAGCTTATCGATACGCTACTCGTGTACCGTGCCCAGCATAAACAGCCCAATGCCAGCCAAGGTGCGATTCACTTAAATCGTGAAAAGCTCTCTATTGAATGGTTACCCAAAGAAACCGCTGAATCGATGAGAAACGAGAATTATCCGCCAGATTCCTAACCCCAATATTCTGCCAGTTTTTCCGAAAGGCTATATTTATTGGGGGTATTTGTGGGGGTACATTTATTTTATAGGCCAGACTAAACATAAACTTATCAATATCTTAGAGCCGAAATTAAGTGGCCGCCGTCTCCACCAAACAACGAAAAAAGCCCCTGAATTCAGGGGCTTTTTTTATACCTATCTAAAACCTCTCCTGTACACCCTGACCGCAATCCGTCTAGAACCTGCTTTCGCTACCGCCTCAAATAACCCTCTAACCGTGCACAGGCCATATCTCGATAGGCTCTGCTTTTGGGATCATTGTCTTTCTGGTATTGAGATGTCCAAAAATCGCAGTTCTCTCGAGCCCCTGCAATAGCAGCTTGTTGCTGCTGGACCTGTCGCTCCGTCCTTTTTCGGTCTGCCGCGAGCTGGCGTTCGCGTTCTTTTCGAGCGTGGGTCTCTTGAGGTGTTGGTAATGAAGGCGTTGTTATTTTTGGAAATTCAATTGCTGGACCGTTAGACATTCTGCGCCCGAATTCATCACCAACAGCATCCATAAAGACGAAGAAGACCAACCAGCCAATAATGGTAACGATTACCCAGGAAACAATATTGGCGACGAGTACTGCTGAGAATATTTTGAACCAGGACATTATCCACTCCATTGAATACGCTTTGGGCAAAGACTACCGAAAGCTGTAGTTAGGTAGCAACACAATGTACGCATTTATCAAAGCAACAAATATAAGACGCTATTTCGACCTTTTTTTAGATCTAACTTTTGATACAATCCTTGTGTGCCAACAACACTACAAGCAGCAAAACTTAGAACCGCGTAATCACTAAACACCACGCGGCCTCAACTAGAAACACGGAAATGGCACGGGAGAAAATCATGAGAAGCCTATTTGCGAGGCTTGCGGCCACCATTTCGGAGCTGAAAGCCAATCCGAATGAGGTGCTCAAACAGGCTAATGGCGAACCGATTGTGATCCTGAGTCACAATAAACCAAGAGCCTATATGGTGCCTGTCGAGACATTCGAACAGATGCAAGAGCAGCTTGAGGATTACCGGTTACTCTTGGAGGCTCGCAAGCGTATGGATGAAGAATCAGTACCGGTGAGCATCAATGAGCTACGAACTGGAATTCAAGAAAAAAGCGCTCAAGGAATGGAGCAAGCTTAACCCTACTGTCCAGGCAGAGTTTTTGAACATTCTGGAGCGCCGCCTGGCGAATCCGAGGGTCCCAAAGCATCAACTGAAGGGATCATCGGATTTCTACAAAATAAAACTGCGATCCCAAGGCTTTCGCCTGGTTTACCATGTGGACGATGGCAAAGTGGTTGTCACCGTGATCACCGTTGGCCGCAGAGATACCGTTTACAAGTCATTTTAGGTGTCCCCAAAGTGTCAACGTGGTTTTGGATTTAAGTGGTTATGTGTGAAATTCCGCTTTCTTTCATAAGGCACTGGGCTGCTACCATTACGGATACTCTGCAACTCACCAAAGCCTTATGCTTTGACCCTTAACGCATACGTCAATGCAGCGCACTCCACCGCGGAGTCCCCTTTCGTTTTAGGATCGTTTTATGTCCAATCAAGGGAAGCAGTCCCAGAAACTTCTGCTGTTCCGCCTGTTCGGTTCGAGGCTATTTGGTATCGGTACGCTGAAAATCCGCGAAATACTGCCCTTCCGTCGCGTGACCAAGCTGCCGCACAGCCATCATGCGGTGATTGGCACCGCGACTTTTCGAGGTTCTGCGGTGCCGGTGATTGACATGTCAGCGGCCGTTGGCTATCCGGCTCTCACCAAAGAAGAGCGGGAGAACGCATCCATCATAGTGACTGACGTCCAGCGACGGGAAATCGGCTTTTTGGTTCGCGGCGTTCAGCAAATTATCGAGACTGACTGGAAAAGCGTGATGCCGCCTCCCAAGGCGCTTGGCGCTAACGTCTTTATTACAGGACTGCTCGATACTGGTAGCAATATCATTCAGCTGCTGGACGTGGAACTTTTGTTGGCCAAGGTGTACCCAGAGTCTCTCGACACTCAAGAAGTGATGCTTTCAGAGGTGCAGAGCGAAACACTCGGTTCCCTGAATATTCTGCTGGTCGACGACTCCCAGGTCGCCCGTAAGCAACTATCCGATGTCCTCGATAGCAAAGGCATTCACTACCATGTCACCAGCAATGGTAGTGAGGCGCTTAAAATATTGCTCAAAGAACACGATTCGGGGCATCCGATCGACATACTGGTGAGCGATATCGAGATGCCCGGGCTGGACGGTTACGAGCTAGCGTTCAATGTGCGGGACAACTCCTCACTCGAACAGCCTTACATTATTCTGCACACGTCTCTGAACAGCGAGATGAGCCTCAGCTACGCCAATCAAGTCGGAGCCAACGAAGCCCTAACCAAGTTTGATGCCGAAGAATTACTGCAAGCCATGCTACGCGGAGCTAGCTCCTAGACCCTTCACGCCGATACGCAATCGGCGTCATCCCGGTCCATCGGATAAAACTACGCGTGAACGCACTGTGCTCCGAATAACCCAGTACCAGTGCAATATCGACCAGCCCCAAGTTCGTTTCCCGCAAGTAGCGCTCCGCAATTTCGCGACGCACTGCCGCAACTTCTTTCAGAAAACTGGTGCCTTCCGATGCTAATTGTCGTTGCAACGTGCGCGTAGACACCCCCATATTGGCGGCAACGGTGCCAATATCCGGCTGTTGGTCCGACAACAACCGCCCTATCCGCCGGCGCACGTCATCGACCAACGGCGATTTCAATGGCAAGCGGGCCAAGAGCGCATCGGCCTGAGCTTCCAGCATCGTCAGCATCGCGGGGTCCGAGGTTCGTAGCGGATGGCCCAAGCTGTCGGCCGCTATACGGAGTACGGTTTCTGGCTGTTCGAACCTGACCGGACAACCGAAGTACTCGGTGTAGGCGTCAATATTCGCGGGCGTGGCATTTATAAAATCCACCCTCTTCGGCACAAGGCCCGAAAACGTCAGGCGTCGGATGAAATTAACCAGCGCCGTAACGGCCGTTTCGTCCACCAACGGCCCCGGACGGCCATGGTCCGCATCCCAAACCAGCTCCATCGCCTGCTCATCCTGACGGACGATCAGCGGAGTCACGTCGTAGATCAGTCGCTGGTAGCGATGGAAGTGGGCAATGGCTTCCCCGAGGTTTTCAGAAGCCATAATCACATAGCCGAGCACCCCCGCATGGCGCGGTATGATGGTTTGCCCGAGGTGCAGCCCCAGCTGTGGATCATCCAAATGCTGCGCGGCGCACTCAAGCAACTGCCGCCAGAGCTCTATCGGTATATCTGCATTTAATAGGGAGTCCTGCGGCGGCCTCGGCACCGGCAAAAGCGCGTCGGCATCGATACCACGCTGGTCAAGATACTCATAAAGCGCAAGGGCAAAGCTGGCCGGAATGGATCGGCGGTGAACGGTCATATCACTCTCGACATCGCGGGGCTGGCGTAAAGTGTTAAAAACATGGCAGCCTGTGTCAAGCAGGCGACGGGGGAGCTTGTCATCGTTGTCATTAAAAATCCGTCGAACAATGATGACCGGTCCGGTCACGGGGAACATCGATGCTAATAATGGTAACGGGTGCCGCATGCGGCATAGGCGCATGCATCATTGAACAAGCGATTCAGAGCGGCCACAGCGTCATCGCCGCCGACATGAACGCCGAGGGGCTCGCCAAGCGCTGGGCAAACCAAAGCGCGGTGCGCTGCGAAATCCTCGACGTTCGGGACAACGATCAATGGCAGGCATTATTCCAGCGCCTTGCTTCTGATCAGGCGAAAGTAGACGTGCTAATCAATGGAGCCGGGGTGCTTCGCAGCGGCCGTACCGGTGACCTGGACAGCAAAGACATCGATCTGACGCTAGACGTGAACGTGAAAGGCGTGATTTTTGGCACCAACGCAGCTGCCGCGCACATGCTATCCAGCGGCCATCGCGGCCATATTATTAACATCGGCTCACTGGCTTCCTTGTGCGCGGTTCCGGGTAATGCGGTTTACGCCACCAGTAAATTTGCCGTGCGCGGTTTTAGCATTGCCGCGGCTGGTGACCTTCGTCGTCACGGTATTGCGGTGTCACTGGTCGGCCCTGGCCCGGTCAAAACCGCCATGCTGGAACAGCAGCGTGGCGACGAAAATTCCGCACTGACCTTCGCCAGCAGCCGCGCGCTAACGCCTGAAGACGTCGCCCAAGCCGTACTCGGGCCGGTTCTGAAAAAACAACCTTTGGAATACTTCCTGCCCTGGCAAGACAAGCTGCTGGGCCGGCTTTCCAATGCGGTGCCAACCTTTTTTCTGCGCATGACGCGACGCGCCATGGAACGTGGCCGCAAAAACTTTGAATCCGACAGCTTCCGCTGAGAACAACAAGAGATAACCGATGACACTTTTCAAACAGATCACCGACTTTGACAGTTCACGCAGTGCCTACGGCCAGCAAGCTCGCGTTGAAGACACCCGCGCCGCCGCAGAAGGTTTCCGGAAGACCATGCTGGCAGGCCCCAAAGCGCGCTACTTCCGGTCGTTTGATCTCGTGAAGGTGCCTTACCCCGCCCGTTATGGGTTGCGCAACGCTTTCTCTCGCGAACGGCTCGTAGAGTACGTGCATATCCAGAACCGCGTTTTTGTGGTGCAGTTTGATACTGAGGAAGGCGTAAAGACCATGCTGGTGTCGCCATCCGACTACGAGCGCAACGGCGAAACGCCGTTTTTCCGGCGCCTGCAGGACAACACGCCAAGTCTTTTCACCAACATGGTTGTGGACCGGCAAACCACCGCGCCGGCGGTTGTTGCCAGCCTAGGCCTGAAGCCGGAGGACATCGACTACATCACCTACGACCACCTGCATACTCAGGATGTGCGCCGCTGGCTGGGCACCGATCAGGAGCAGGCGGTATTCCCCAATGCCAAGTTGCTGGTGCACTGGCGGGAGTGGGAATCCACTCTAGACCTGAACCCGTATCAAGCCGACTGGTATTGCCCGTCCGGCATCGCCGGGGTCCCGGAAGACAAGGTCATTAAATTTGATGGTTCAATCATGCTGGGTGATGGCGTCGCGCTGGTGCACACACCGGGCCACACCGAAGGCAACCACTCCATCGTGGTGCACACCGATGAGGGCATCTGGGTGACCAGTGAAAACGGCATCAGCGTCGATTCCTACGCTCCGCATCTGTCGACCGCCAGCGGGGTAGCAAACTACGCCAAAACCATCGGCACCGAAGTCATCATCAACGGCAATACCCTCGAAAATTCCATTGACCAGTACATTTCCATGGTTCAGGAAAAAACCATCGCCGGCCCGTCCCGGCGCGACCCCCGTTTCCCGAACGTGTTCCCCTCATCCGAGATGACGCCATTCTGGGCCTTCCCGGGCGCCAAGCCAGCGTTTTATGTGGGCGAAGCACGGCACGGAAAGCTGCACATTCCCGGCTAATGCAGCGATCACTGCAGATCTGTTCTAGCAAGTGTCTGATAACTAACTACGCTAAAAACAGCCAAAAGCTGCCTCAGGTAGCTTTTAGCCTTCGCATCATGCGTATAGAGAAAGTACGGATGGGTATTGGTATTCGCCGGGCATTTATGGCACTGTCCCGCGCCAAGTTTTTAAGATGCATTAAAAAAGGTTTATGTTATGGCTCAGGGTAACCAAAAATCAGGTGGAGACTATTCGATAGCTCAACTTGGTGACCCGGTAGTACTTACGCTCAGTGTTGGCTTTATTGCGCTGTTTGTAGGCTTTTCTTTGTTTGACCTCAAAGGCGTTGCCGACGCGATTGGTAGCGGCTTCACCTGGACCGCCAAATTCTTTGGTACCTACTTCCAGATGTTGCTATTGGCAACCTTCTTTATTGCGATAGGCTTGGCTTGCACACCTGCTGCAAAAGCAAAAATCGGTAATCTGGACCGCCCGGAAATGAGCACCTTCCGGTGGCTATCCATCATCATGTGCACACTGCTGGCCGGCGGTGGCGTGTTCTTTGCGGCCGGCGAGCCTGTATACCACTTCGTCGTGACACCGCCAGCGTTCACAACCGAACCCGGAACCGCCGAAGCGGTGGCCGGTGCAATGGCGCAATCCTTTATGCACTGGGGCTTTTTAGCTTGGGCAGTACTCGGCACTCTAGCCGCCATTATTCTTGCCCATGCTCATTACGTGCAAGACAAACCCCTGCAGCCTCGCACTCTGCTCTATCCTGTGTTC
>Ga0098062_1000676_pt1 | contig 16683 bp, 14 predicted proteins | sample 23_taG_FD_81592 | JGI IMG/M metagenome (GOLD analysis project Ga0098062, IMG submission 81592) | Marine viral communities from Cariaco Basin, Caribbean Sea - 23_WHOI_OMZ | ecosystem: Environmental > Aquatic > Marine > Oceanic | place: Caribbean Sea: Cariaco Basin | collected 2014-11-11 | reverse complement strand
GTAAAAAAGAGGCGGTCTCGCTACGTTGTACCGCCTTATTTTTGGATGGGCCTTTGGATGGGAAAAAGAAAACCAGCCTTCTAACTTGCTGATTTTCAAGGGTATATGGCGGAGAGGGTGGGACTTTCTGAATCCGACCCATAAGTGATTGATTAGACGCCAAATCAATCACTTACGCTCCGCCCTGCTACAAATTTGTGCTACAAAAAAGGCTTCAAGGGCTTTACCATTACAACCTGATTTGGCTACTTATTGATCTGATATGGCTGGTGATAATTTAGTCTTGAGAGGCGGAAACTGGTATGTCCGTCTATCTGTACCAGCGGACGTTCGACCGTTGATAAATCGACGAGAATTTACCGCAAGCCTAAAGACCGGCTCGAAGCGGGAAGCTCAGGCACTCAAATTGCCGTTCCTACAAGCCTGGAGAGACCAGATCAATCAGGCACGTACCCTATCAGCAGGTTCCGCCGAAGAACAGCGAGAGCAGGCTTATAAAGCCTCTCAAGCAACAGAGCATTTTTTGAACAGCGCTGTTACTCAAACGGCTCTTGGTAGAAGCCAAAGTGCTGACTCTGACTTTCAAGCCCTGGCGGAAGCCTTGGGCCTATCAGACTCAGCAAAGACTATGGCAAAGCTAATGTTTGACAAGTACGAAGGTCAGCTAGACTTAGCCGGGTCTGTTGAGCTACTCAAAGCAATGTCAATGCACGCCCAGGCCGACGTGTTTGATAACCTTCAACCTGTTGATCCAGAAGAGATTAAAAAGATACTCAAAGACCCGAGCGAGTACCGCTCAAAATCACCCATTACAGTAACGAGACTCAAAGACTTTGCGGAGTACCAGTTGAAGGTCCGAGGTGTGGCCCAGAAGACCGTGGACGACCAGCTAAGGCGACTCAAGAAACTAAAAACGTGGTTAGAGGCCGAACAGAGAGAGTTAAATCACTATAATGTAGGAAACTACCTCAACACGCTAAACGTTTCTAATAAGACGAAGAAACAGGTAATTTTCGCCGGTTCAAGTTTTTGGAAATGGGCATTGAAACATGACCCACAGTTCAGCGAACAACACAAGAACGAGGTTCCGGCGTTTCAGAAACACGAATTTGTCGAAAAATTGGGGATTCGACAGAGCCTTAGAAAAGACTTTTCACCCGAAGACATTCGACGTCTCCACGACTATTCGAAGCAACAAAAGAACCGTGAAGCGCTCTCCGACCTTATCTTACTCGGTGCCTATACAGGTGCCCGGATCGAAGAAATTTGCCGTTTAAAATCGGAGGACATCATTGTTGAGAATGACGTTAAATGCTTCTCGATACATCATAGCAAAACAAAATCCAGCGAAAGGCTGGTGCCGATCCATCCAAGCGCCATGCCCACCGTGGACCGCCTACTGGCTCAAACGAAAGACGGCTACCTGATCCCTTCAACCAGCAGAAACAAGTACGACAAACGATCCGATCCGCTCAGCAAGCAATTTGGAAGATTGAAAAAGGAATTGGGATTCGGCCCGGAGTACGTGTTCCACAGCCTGCGGAAGTCGTTTATCACCCAACTTCAACACAACGATATTCCCGGTTTAATTATCGCCTCCATCGTTGGACACGAAACAGGGACGATTACGTTCGACGTTTACTCTGCGGGGCCAAACCCGAAGCAGAAGTTTAAGGCGATCTCTACGCTAGACTATGGCATTAGCAGATAGACCACGACTCATAAAAATTAAAATGGGTATCCGGAATTGAGTGTGGGAACAGATGATTTTCTCTCTCCCTCAATTCCGGTATCAATGTAGAAACCTCAGGAAAAATGGCCGCTTTCCAGCAGGTCGCAAAGCGTAGGGATATGTGGACCGTACTCAACCGTTCTGGGCACCTTCTCCAGACCAACAGATCTTGCCATAGTCCCTGGCTGAGATTTGCCTTTTGGCTTTCGCCCTCTCAATTTGGTTGTCGGTTTACGCGCTTGCTTCTCGTAGATCAGTCGAGCACGCATGACCTCAAAGCTGTATCCGCGTCCCATCCGGTTAATGTCCTTTGCCAGCCGATTTACAGACTCAGTATAGGCGTTTGTGACCTGGTGATCATAGAAGTTGAAAACCTCCCCCCACCAGTTCAATAGCGCTGTGCGAGATGCCTCAAAGGCTGGCTCGATTGCAGGCGGTAGTGATCTCATCCATGCGCGTGCAAACTCCTGAGCTTCAGCCTTGTTTTTGCATGAGTATATGCGGTGGAAGTTTTCCTTGGCCTCGTAAGCCATAGCAAGTTCAGGGTGCAGGTCGAACCAGGACTGCATTTTTTCACGCTGCTCAGACGAAAGATTGTGCTCCCTCTCCAAAAGGATAAAGCGGTCGTCTTTCAGCTTCAGCCTCTGCCGAGTGTTGAGACCTTTACGAATTTGCTTTCGCACGGACTCCAGCGCCTCATTGGCCATGCGGATGACATGCCAGCGATCCACCACAATATCGCGACCTGGTAGCTGCGCGTTCACGACATCCTTGTAGGTGCGCCACATATCCATCGTCACGACCTTTACCTTGTGCTTATCAGGCATAGCCTTGAAGTAAGTCATAAGGTCGGTTTTCCGACGGTTGGGCAGCAAGTCGTAGACAGCAAGCTCGTTCACGTTGGTGATCATGCACCGGTATTCGCCAATAATCTTCAGTTCATCAATCCCCAGAAACTCCGGCGTTTCAAACTTGATCTCTTTTCCGAGCCTGTGAACGTAGTCTTCGAAGATATTCTTGATCGTCTTTTCATCAATGCCAGCCTCGCGTGAAATCATTGCGAAGGTTTTCTTCATCGACTCCTGCTCGACGTACTTGATGAATCGGGTGGAGGCTTTCCGTTTCGGGTCAATGTCTGGCAGGTTCGAGAAAAAAGTCTTCCCACAACTTTTACATCGGAAGCGAGCTCGGTCCACGCGGAGCAGTACGGGTTTTCCATGCATCGGGGTATCGATGTAGTGCTGTTGCTGAGTACCGTGTCTATACGGCCCCTCAGCCTGGCAATGCGGGCAACGCCCAGGGATTCCTTGGCCATCAACCTCAATGACGTAGTGATCCCCCTCATCAATCAGATTGCTCGACTGAAGGGTATCCATGTTTAGCAGGTCAAACTGGCGCATCGTTCATACCTTCTTCCTCACCAATCTCCCGGTAGTGTTGTCCATGCGGTACTGAACGATGCTTCCATCGATGATTCGCTTCACGACCTCTCGGGCCGTGTCGAGCGGAACAGAAAACCACTCTCTCGGGTGATATTCTTTTCCGTTCCTTCCGGTGAGCGTCATCTTAATTCGCTGGGCGTGCAGGAACCCATGGATGAGAGTCTCAAACTTGTTCGGGTTCAAGTTGTAGCACTCTATCGACGCGAGCTTTTTGACCGGTGCTTCGAGGAACGCTGTGTCCCGTTCCGCATTTTTTGTCCGCTCGTCCACGGTCAGCTCGGTATAACCAATTTTCAGTAGATTCGGGATTTCACGGAGTGCGGGCTTATCGCTCAACGTCGTGACGAAATAGATTTGGCCAGCCCGCTTATCCTTGTGGTTCACATTGTTGAAGGCGTCGACGACCGACTCAGCATTACGGATGATCCTCCGTCCAGTGGGGTCCTGGTAAAGCCTTTTTGCAAGAGACCGAAGGAGGTGATTGGACTCTGTCCCATTCTCAAAAATCAGCCGCAGCCTCGGATCGTATCGCCCGTCTCCATCCTCTCGATACTCGCCAACTTCATCGATAAGACACATGACACCTTCAAGTATGAAGGCATCACCCGGCTGAACTTGTGAGGCCTGCTGGAAGCGAGCTGCTTTAACGTCGCCAGTTTTCAGCTTCTCGTGCAGATCCCTGAATATTGGCTCAAACGCATAGAATTCCTGGCAGACACGCCGCTGAGCGATCTCATCTGGTTCCTCTCGGATTTTCTCGAATGAGACATGAACCGGGTCAAAGAGGGAGTCTTCTCCTTGATCAAACTCTGAGAATGCCTCGCTCGCGAAAATGTCATCAAGTGATGTGACGTTTTCCGCCTGATTCACGTCCGTCTTCGACGCTGGCCTGCTCGGTTCGGTCGGGGCGCGGGAGGGCATTCCCTCATCATGTGCGGTCTCCTCCTGATTCGAAACCAGTGCGGGCTCGGGCAACAGGTTATGACGGTCGTATGGCTTCAGAGCTGACAACAGATCTTCCTTCTCGGTATAGCTCTTTAGTCTGCGGGCAAGACGCTTTTCCTGGAGGTCACGACCCTCAGCTTGCGGAGCTCTTCCCTGCTGATCAACGAACGCACAGATCTCTTCAAACCGAGAAACTTCAAGAGGCGCACCCGAGCTTGATTTCTTGGCCTCGACGTTAAGAAGACCGAATTCATCCGGGCCGGCGAATATGTCATCCAGCGAAGGCCGAGTAGAGGCCTTTTTTCTGTTGTGATTGATCGGTGGCATCTCATATCCCTCTTACAACGTCTGTGCCTGCGCCTTGCGCTCCTGGGCCTTTCTCTTGATGTAGGCCAGCGCATCTGCCAAACGACGTTCATACGGCTCGCTAGCCGTCACGGAAGGCTCTCGGCCTTTCTCCTTTCGGAACTCATTGATTCGCGGCCAGAGGATAACGGCCTCTTCTTCAGACATCTGAGATCGCATACCGACTACGGTGTCCTGAATGGTCTTGAGCACCGAGGGCGTCACGGATTTCGAGAGGATCTCGTAGGCACCCTGGAAGGGGTTCACCTGACGAATCAGATCGACATTCAGGTTTTCGATATTGACGAACTTGTTCCCAATAAGAACAAACTTGCGATTTGGTTTGGGCTCATCGTTGCCCGCACCAGCGTCGGGCTTTGACGGATTATCTGTGCCCCCCTGATAATCCGGGGCATCTTCTTGAACCCCCTCGGGAGTCATGATCTGAGCGCCTTCAGGCAGGTCAGCCTCATCGAACAGCCCCCCGGTGGACTGGATGGCCATGGAGGCATGTACGGCTTCTGAGACGGTACTTATCTCACTGTCATCCATATCTGGGTAAAGCGTTTCCACGACCTTCGGAATTTCCACTTGCTCCATGACCTCTGGATCATCATCGCCTGTAACAGCTGGTGCAATGACTTCAGGCTTTTGGAGAATGGCGGCTTTGATGTTGTCCATGTTCTCCAGGGCCTTCATGACCTTGTCGGAGACAGGCGATGTGGTGTCTTCGATGACCACGGTGCCAGGGTCGACTTCTTCGCCCGGCCGTATCCGAGACCTTGGCTTGAAGTTCACTGCGGGTGCCAAGACCTGTTCCATCAATAGCGAAACGGTGATGGCCTTGAGCATGTTGTTGACCGACGTTTTGACGTCGTCATCCTCTGCATCTGGCTGGGCAATCAGGTTGGTAAATTGGGCGTGTGTTTTGCCTTCTGAGTCACGAGTAGCACGACCGATGATCTGGATGATTTCGGTGAGCGATGAGCGATAGCCAATGGTTAGAACATGCTCGCACCAAGGCCAGTCAAAGCCTTCCTTCGCCATACCCAGGGCAATGATGATATCCATGTCGTCTGCTTTCGACACATTCCTGAGGTAGTTCTGAACCTCTATCCGGAGAGGGTTGTCATCAACCAGATCGGCAACCTTCAAAAGTCGGCCGGACTGGTCCTTCACGGTAATAATACCGGTCTTCATATCCTTCTCGACGACATCACCGATAGCGTCGAGAATGTAATCGACCTCAGAATACTTGTCCTTCGTGGACTCGACCGCGTTGACGTTTGGGATATGGACAATCGTCTTCTTCGAGGTGTCCAGCACCTCATGCACAGCATCCAGGTACCGACCGGTGTAGAAGTGATAGCCGATGCCAAGTGACTTCAGATATCTGTAGCCATTGAGCTGTTCATAGTAGGAGTAGGTGACCTGCGTAAACTTCTCTTCGTCCTCTGGCAGGAGAATCGGAACGGCGTCGCCCCGGAAGTACGACCCCGTCATTGCTACGATGTGGGCGTTGGAGCCCGCCATGACGCCATCAATAAGTTCTCCAAGCCGGTTTTCGCCGTCCGCAGAGGTGTGGTGGAATTCGTCAATTGCCAGCAGGGTGTCGTTGAAGTTCGAGGGAGCCAATTCCTTGTAGGCGTACCGCAGGGTTGCATGGGTGCAGATCAAAACGTCTGCGTCCGGATCAGACATGAAGCGAATGAACGCTTTGACCTTGCGGTCCTCCCCGCCAGGTACGCAAAGGTTGTAGCTGGGCTGCACCTTCCAGTCGGCGAAGAAACCAGCGCTCGTGAGATCAGTATCCTTGAAGGAGCCACCGATGGACATTTCGGGCACAGCCACGATGACTTTCTTCAGCCCCTGGTGGTGCAATTTGTCCAATCCAAGAAACATCAGGGCTCGCGACTTGCCGGATGCAGGAGGTGCTTTCAGGAGGAGGTATTGCGCATTACGCGCTTCATACGCCCGAGCCTGCATTTCACGCATACCCAATTCGTTCAGATTCGAACTTTTGCCGGTTTGCTTGTACTGGACCGTCATCAGATCAGCCATGATCAATTACTCCCTTTGGCTGTTTTCTTGGCAAGATTCTGTGCTTTCTCTTCAGCAATCAATTTCTCGTAAAGAGCGAAAAGGTGCTCCAAACGTTCGGTTGCATCTCTGAATGGTTTGTCGCGATAAAGTTTTTCGACAGCGCGATCCAAGGCCTTATGAGCTTCTCGAAGTGACTCCGGCATTTCTTTTGGGTCATAAAGCTGTGATAGAGATTTGCTAGGATAGTCTTCGCGGATGATAAGAATTTTTTCTGCCAAATGTTCAATATTTTTCCGCTGATCACTGACTACATCCGGCCATGGAAACGTGTTGTAAACTAACGTTGGTGAATACCGGTAATCACTCTTTAATCTTCCAGCGACCGCTCGCATCCAATCATTGTGCATTTCAGAAGAGAGGATACTGAACTCGTACAGGCCTCCATTATCGACAAAGAAATTTGGAGCTATAGGTATTTTGTTAGAATCCAATATGTCGATCGGTATATAATCCCTCCTTTCAGAAGAGACTTGCGGCATAAAAACATAATTGCTCGGATTGTGCTGCTCTCGAAATAGGTGAGGTCTCTCAGCTTGCTTTTGGCTTCCTTTGTCACTACTTGAAAGCCTTTTCCTTCGAACGGATTCGACCCGCCTGAAAAGCTCTTCCGAGCCATTGATATCATCTCCAGTAGCATCAACTAGCCATAAGCAATATCTTCTTTTCCCGTTTAAGAATTCCGCTGCACCTACAATTTCACGAATCCATTTCTTGATGCTCGGCTCTTTATTTATTAGAGAATCTTTCTCAGATTCTGAAAATATCAAGTAACCACCATCATTTGTGTAGTTACCCATCACCATTTTTTTAGCATGATTTATGCTTGATGACCGACCTTTTACTACCATGTCAGGGCCATCAATGAGGTATGGTGATATATTTTTTGCAGATCTCTTAAATTCGCCTGAATAAATATGCTTAGATTCTCTGGATTTATGCGAAAACCCTAGTATAGCAACATGCACACCCGCATTCTTTTTTGCATTATTTGACCACTTAAATGTTGAGTGTGCAAAATTTAACTTAACACCTTCCTTTAACAACTGCCCCCAAACAAGGTTGGCTTGAACGCCTTGGAATATTGAATTAGTTGCGACAAATGCTGCTTCGCTATCGCTTGGATTTAAGCTCATATACCTAGACGCTTTGAAAAACCATCCGGCAACGAAATCAACTTTACCTGAGCTTTTTACCGGCTTTAATGTGTTCGAAAGATCCTTTGATTGCTCTTTTGTTCTAAATCTGTCACCTATAAAAGGAGGGTTTCCACACAAGTAGACCTCTCCGCCGGCTGGACAAATAGACTCCCAATCAATCTTCAATGCATTACCGCAAGCTATGTTCCCTGAATCTTTCAATGGAAGGGCCGCCTCGGAATAACCAAACTTAGCTTTGAACGCAACGTTCATCTGATGTTCTGCCAGCCATAGAGAAAGTATGGCAATTTCATGCGCAAAATCATCAATTTCGATGCCGTGAAACTGGGACAGCTTAATTCCTGAGTAATACATTTCAGTCTGATCCGACACTGTATTTAGAGCGTCGATAACTTCCATTTCCAGCTTTCTCAGCTCTTTGTAAGCAATGATCAGGAAATTTCCTGAGCCGCAGGCCGGATCAAAAATGCGCAAATTCTGGAGGCGCAGAAGTAGCTCCTTCAGTTTTCGTTCGTTCTTCCGACTCTTCTCAAGCTCTGTATAAAGTTTGTCGAGGAAGAGAGGCTGGATCACCTTCATGATGTTGGATACAGAGGTGTAATGCTGCCCTAAGCTTCCCCGTTGTTCTTCGTCAATGACCGCCTGGAACATTGAGCCAAAAATGTCTGGATTGATCTCAGACCAGTCCATGTTCCCGCAGTCAATCAAAAGCCGTCGAGCTTTTCTTCCAAATTCTGGAATGGGCTCATCCGCCTCAAAGAGGCCACCATTGACGTAAGGGAACTCCTGGAAGTGAGCAGCCATAGATGCTCGCTCAGGAGCTTTATCATCCAGATTCAAGACAGTGAAGAGATCTGAGAAAAACTGATCTACGTCAGAGCCATCTTCCTGTGTCGTTGACTGAATGGCAGATGTCATCTGACCCTGAGCGAAGATGCCGGTGTCTTCGGCGTAAAAGCAGAACAAGAGGCGGGTAAGGAAAACATTGAGAGCGTGAATGTCCTCAGGCTTCGAGAGGTCATTGCGCTCGCGGATCAAATCAAACAGCCGCCCCATCTTCTCAGAGGCTTTAACGTCAGCTGGATGCTCTGAGTACATTACTGCCTTCTCGTATCCGGCCAGCGGGAGGAAGAAGGCATATTGCTTATCCAGCTCATCCATCGTAGTTTCAAGGCGCTCTTCTGCCTTGAGATCTAAGGCAACCAGGCTCTTGAAGTCAGTGACGATGACAAAGCGGATATCGTTCCGTGACACGACCTCGCTTGCCTTGAGCGAGTCGGCTTCAGTATTCAAATCCGTCCCCTCTGGAACAGATCGGAAATAGAGCTTCTTCTTCAGCCCAATATCATCACCGCTGGCAACGTTCCGACTATCGTCACCTTTGCGGAGCCGGGTAATGGTGCTCTTCGGAAATCCGTAAGCATCGAGGAAGGAGAAAATGAACTCATCCGGATTGAGGTTGGAGCAGGCCTGCTCCATGGATTCGATAATGCGTGCCTGACTAATCGCCATGTTTTCCACTCCTGGCCAGTCGTTCGTCGAGCCTTCGACTATGTGCGAATTCTGACGACAGAATACACACTTAGTTCCGGTTTAGAAACCTGATGATACGACACAGACATCACACACGCAATTCCGGTTTACGGTATAGGTGACACCCTGTAGGCTGAAGTGGAATTACACACTAGATTCCGGATACCCATTAAAATTTTTATTCACCGTGGCCGGGCTTGTACTTCAAACCCTGCCCCCTTCCGCGCTTTCTTTTCTTTGGGGCAAGGCGGCGGGAATGCTCAACATCAGCGAAAAACTCTTCTTCCCAAGGGGTTGAGCCTTTCTTATTTAAGCCCATTCGTGTTTGTTGCGTTTTTTCATAAAGGCGGCGGTTTGCGAGTTGCTCCGCATACTTCGCGGCCTTTTCCTTCGCTTCTTTCTCTTTTCTCTTGTTTTGCTCAATAATGGCTTCGTTCTCTATCACTTTATACCTAGAGAAATTTCTGTATGCTCGCGTTTTCATTAATTTTTCAAGACTCAAGATATAATCTGTCGCCTTCTCATACTCTTCGCTAAGCGCTTTAACATCCAGCTTTTCTCTTTCAACTTCTTCCTTTTCTTCTTTCGCCTTATCCCAATAACGTTTTATTTTCTTGTAGTCTTTCGCTAACCTTTTGTATTTCGCTTTTATCTCTTGTATTCCTTTGGCCTTTTGAGCCGTAAATTTCTTTCTTTCTTTTTGAATGTTTTTCTTCTCAGCCTCGTTTTTCTTTTCAAGGCTTGAAACGTGTTCGCTTTTAGTTCTATGTCTTTTTTCGCCAGGGAATTTTTGCTGTTCTCCTCTTCTAAAGCCCAACGGCTTGAAGGTTTCAGCGGCCTTATCCTGTAACGCAACGAAATTATGGTTAAAGTCACGCTTAATGTCGCCTGTCTGCTCATCTTTGAAATAGCGACATTTGGACATTTGAACCAGTGGGCTCTTGCCATTCTCAAAATTATAATTGTAAAACGATATGTGAGCGTGCCAATTCCTGACGAACCTACCGTTGGCGTCTCTATGCCCTTCGTCAGTGTGAAAGTGCCAATCGACGGGCACCAGGCCGTGCTCTTCGGATATCGCCTTTGTAAGCTTATCCATAGCTTCTGAGACGCTTTCCCTTGTGCCCTTCCAGCTCTTCTCGCTGATAAGCTCCCTCATTCTGTCATCGCTCAGCACGACCACAGCTTCAACCATTCGCCTGTAGTCTTTTCTGACCCTTCTCCCCTGGCGCTGCTGCTCTGCATCGTCGTGGCGCCTGCATAGCTCCTCATAGTCATTGTATGCCATCGCGAAATTATGGCGGCTGTCCGTCTTGATGTTTTGGCTGCTGCGCCTCGCTCGGGAGATATGCTCCCTCAGCCTCGTTGCATCCGCCTTCCTTCTCCCCTTCAGCCTGACCGCCACATAATTAGCTCCCACCATGAACGCCTCGTTTTATTTTAAAAAAATATCACATTTTTTCAAAATAACAACTTCGTTGTTCTTAACGCACTACGTCTACCTTCGTAGACTGTGCGCAAAAGGTGAATTACATTCCCCCTTTGATCCCCCACAAAAAAGGCGCCTCAAACGGCGCCTTTTTCTTTACAGTCAACAGGCTATTTTTCGTAGATTAAATATGTGTATCCTGTTTTGCGTTCGCCATCTTCTAGTTCATAACGGCCAAAGTTTATTTCAATATAAACCGATTCACCCTTCCTTATTAACCGCAAAGAGTTTCCGTTATTTTTCAAAGTCACTTCAACTGCACCTGATTCTAGCAGCCTGTAATGAGTCACAGGAACGAAATCAGCCTGCCCATCCGGTTTGGGATAATAAATACCATTTTCTGTTATTTTCACATCCACCGGCTCATCGAAGTCCTCTAGCTCCGCGTCTATAAACAGTTCGCCATCTGAGAACTTTCCGTATGCCACATTCTGGGCCTGATAGTCATCGAAGAGGTCACTTACTTCATCTACTCCTATAGCCTGCCCGCATCCGGACAAAAGACCAATCAGCAATACAATAAAGGCCAATCCAAAAAATCTCATTTATCCCCCTTAATCAACTTCTTCAAGCAAGAAAAGAGTTCGTTTGTCACCATCAGATGTGCCAAAAAGACCACTTGACACAAGGTATGTATCACCGTCTTTTCTAAGTAGGGTCATCGTTTCTATATCCCCACTATACACTCGAAGAAGGTTGCCTTTAATATTGTATTTAATCTTCCCTGCATTGTTAAACAAGGGCTCCAGGTCGATAGTCTTTTTACCGAGCCGAAACTCAATGGGGTTGCTATCCGGCTTCGACTTGAGGATTTCACCGAACTCCCCTTCATTTTCGTTGTACTCGCTGACTACAACTTTTTTAGTCGTTACATAACTGCCAAAAGCATCTGAGGGCTCAGAGAATCCATCCCCGCACCCCGCCAGGAATCCACACGCGAGCATGAGTGAGAAAAAATACGCTAATTTCATATCTACCCCCTAAGCCTTCCTTTGATTTTGGTCAGAGATTTGACGGCTTAATGTAAAAAGGTCGTACACCAGACCAACCCCCAGCAGACCTAAAGTCAGCAGATACAAAACACCGGTTCCAAATTTGCGCATATAGAACCGATGCACTCCAAAGGTGCCAAGAAAAATAAGGCACAGCCAGCACGCCACGTAATCAATTTTGGTGGGTTTAGAAAATCGCTTATTCGCATCCTCCGTCATTGAAGGTATCAAGAATGCATCAACCAACCAGCCAATCAGGAAGAGCCCTAAAGTCAGGTTCCACAATAAACCTGTGAGTGGGCGCCCCAACATGTAGCGGTGGATACCAAAGACCCCAAGGAAGAACCACACCAGATAAGCGAATCCAACCGGGACCGGCTCCTGCCTGTGTGGCACAACACTTTGAGCCGGGCTGTTAGCTTCAAACTCCATAGTCATACATCCCTTTTTATTGCTGTTTTGTTGCGGCAAAGAACTGCTCGAATGTACTGATTTTCAGTACGATCCGGATCGTACTGTATATCGGTACAGATGAAAAGCATCCACAGTAAGCAATCCGCTGCTCTTGCCCGGTCCTTACGGGAGAGGCGCTTAGAGCAAAGACTTTCTATGAGAGCGTTGGCCGAACGTATGGGGAGGCCTCATTCATTCGTCCAGGACGTAGAAAGCGGCCAACGTAGACTTGATGTGATTCAGTTTATTTGGTATTGCGAACATCTGAATTGGGATATAGAGGACACCGCAGGTTTGTTACGCGATATCGCGAAGCTTCCCAGAACAAATTTTGACTTTTCTTTTTTTTATGTAACCATTACAAGAAAATGGTTTATATGAAAAGAAAAGAAAGAGAAATTGAAGTAATAGAAAATATCGAAAACATATATGATATTGACGATGAGGATTTATACGTTGTATATCACATCATCATGGGAAGAGAGTGCATTTTAAAAAGAGCTTCGTATAGAAACGAGTACAGGCACCGCAAAAAGCCCAAACTCTGAAGCGGGGACTAGCGGAGCCTTTCAGCCCCGCATCAACGCCCTATCTTTTAACCCTTGAGCCTAGCAGTAGAAAAAGACCGAACATTACGCCTAATGCACCACCACCACCGGAGCTTCCACCACTTGCCTCTGCTTCTACAGACTCATCATTTTCTGGTACGTCTTCCGGTTGTTCCTCTTCATCTTTCTCAGTGGAAGAAATGACGAACCTGTCTCGTAGCACGGTGTATTGAACGCTGGCCAGCCCGCCGACCTGTCCATCGTCAATCTGAAGCTCTACAGCCGGAATGTTTCCGCTAACGGAACCTGCGAAAGGCACTTTCCTCTCGCCGGCCATAGGCAATTCCCCGAAAAGGCAGGGTGCACCGCAATCCCCCTTGTTGGCAAAATTTAGATTCGAACCAGTCCAGTTTTGAAGACTGAGCGTATCTATCGTGTCGTCAGTGTTATTGTATATCCGAACCCAGCCGTTCGTTTCATCGGTATAGAGATTTGACCGTGTTACCAATATTTCAACATCATATATGTCTACATTGAACGGTACGGCAACCATCTTATCTTTACGCTTATAAGCGTTGTATTGATCAGCAGAAGGCAGAAGACGTACATCCACAACGGAAGCAACTAAGGAGTCGCTTTCAAGCATCAAGATCCCTGCTGCCGTCTCAGACGGTGCCAATGTGCCGCTATAGGAACAGAAGTGAGAAGTAACGCCCTCTCGATGGCAGGTAAACTCATCGCTTTCGACGGTTACACCCGCCGCCGCTGTGAGCGTGAAACCAACGTTATTGATATCAGTTTCGCTACTCTTATTAACTAGGGTTGCCTCTAGTGACGGACGCCCTGCCGACTCTACCAAGGTCAACTCGCTGTCAATATAAGCAATGCTTTCACCAGCATTTTTAATGCTGGATTCAATCCAACTTTTGAATGCACTAACGTCCGTATAAACGCCAACCGCTTCCTCTTGGCCGCATTCCCTTGCACCGAAGCTTGTTAAGCCCATAAGCCATAACTGCCCCTGGTACTGTGCTATCAGGGGGCCGCCGGAATCACCCCTGCAAGTATCTTTGTTCTGGCCGCCCGCGCAGATCTGAGTGTCGTCAGTGCTCCAGGGACATTGACTATTCTCGACATAATCAAGATCGACGTACCGCAACTCCTGAGCGAAGACATCAGGGTTTTGATTAGTCAAACCCCAGCCGATCGCTCGGAAAAGTTTATCGGGATCTGCCTTGTCTAAGTAAGCACGAACCTCGCTATCCGGAAGGCTTATAGGCTGCTCGTCCGCTTCTTGATCCAGTTTTAGAAGCGCAATATCGTTCTTTGAACGCGAGCTATCATATTCAGCTTGATATACTTCAATCACACCATAGAGTTCCGCGTCGGGGTCGAACTTGTTGTGCAAACCCACGGAGACCCTTAGGTCACTTGGCAAAATCGGAGTTGACTTGTCAGTCTCGTAAATACAATGAGCTGCGGTTAACACCCACTGGGGAGCAATCAGTACCCCGCCACAATGAATACTGAAGCCATTTTTCATACTATAGACGCCGGCCATAAACGGATAGTCGCCTTCCGAGGCCACCTCCCCGCCTATGATTCGCGGAACCATTTGTTCTGCTGTTGACTGGTGACTGAACGCTAGCAGCAACATCCCTAGCGCCACCAGATTAACCCCAGATATCCTAGTTGATAGCACAGAAGTCCCTTTCTTCCTTCCAAACTGCGTCCTGCCGTTGATGTGCAACATAGACCCCTCGTTAGTATGTTTATTGATTACGATTGTACTGTTTTTCGGTACATTGTAAACCGCCTAGCCAAGCTTAGCCAGATCACGATTGGACCACCGGGGTGGCCCGGAAAAGCAGCACCGAATGGGGAGCAGATAGAGATACATCAAAGGAATATGTGGAACGAGTAGGCGGATCAGCGAGTGGAAGGCCTTTAAAAACTTTCAACGCTTTTTATGACATAAATATTTGACAAAAAACAAATAACTGTAATTCTAAAAATCAAGGGATGAAGAAGAAGTCGCATCGCGTTTCTTTGGTTATGGTAAAAATTTTTGGGAACCCAGATTGCATAAATAACCCACAAAACGTTTACCATTTTTCCTGTGCCTGAAAAAAATCGGAGTGGGCACCCGTAAAATGGAATGTGAAGGATACTATATATAATAAACTACCCAAAAAGCCATACTGCACTGATGACTTTGAGCATGGCATAAAAATTAGAAGCAAAAATATTGCCTCAAAGGCAAAGCACATTCAGTTGAACGGCCCAACACATAAGAATTTTATCGTTTTTGATGTAGACAGGAACGGAGCAGCAATGGACTGGTGTGACCTAGGAGTACCAACGCCAAACATGACCATTCAGAACCCAGATAACGGTCACGCTCATCTGCTCTATGCGCTATCGACTCCGGTTAGAACCGCAGAGAACGCCAAGATAAAACCACTACGTTACGCAGCAGCGATTGAAAACGCTCTTTGTACTGCCTTACAAGCCGACAAGGGCTACTGCGGGTTGATTGCAAAAAATCCATTACACAGTTTCTGGCGAGTCACTGAGTGGCAAAGCTCACTCTACTGTCTCGATGAACTAGCAGACAACCTTGATCTGTCCCAACCAGCAAAGAATGACTCCGACTATGGAATCGGCAGAAATTGCACTCTATTCGACAATCTTAGGGGCTGGGCCTACAAGGCAATAAGGCAAGGCTGGCCGGACTACAGCCGTTGGTTAATGGCTGTTGAACAGAGAGCATTTTCTTACAACAATTTTCCAGTCGCACTGTCAATGAATGAAGTAAGAGCGACTGCAAGAAGCGTGGCAAGGTGGACTTATGGAAACATTACAAACAACGACTTCAAGCAGTGGCAGTCAGTGCAAGGAAAGAAAGGAGGAAAAGCGTCTGGTGTGAAACGCAGGATAAATTCGGAGGCTGAGTCGCAACCTTGGAATGCTCTTGGCGTTTCTAGGGCCACATATTATCGAAGAAAGGCGACCGGGGTAATTTGAGACTCGAAGCCATATCAGATAATAGCCCCTTGGGTGGGCTTACTAGACTTTAGGTTTTATAGAACAACCCACTTTCTTTTTGAGTAAAGAAGAAACAAAAGCAAACCTATATAGAATTTTCTCGAAAATTTTCGCCAGCAACAAAAGCCCCTCAAACTCGAGGGGCTGCAAACGCATAGCAAAAGAAAGAAGACTTAATCATGAAAACTGCGGAGACTCTCATATCTTCGCGACTCAGAACTTATCTAATTTTGTGACTCCGTTCAAATTTTTCTGTGACTAGATAGTCTTTTCACTTCTTCGCCCGAGCCCATGATTAATAGTGTATGACGATCAATAAATACCTGTTGATCGTTTTTATAGATCGATCTACCCTCCCCTATGCTCAAAGGAGGTTCAGCAATGGACAAGGAAACAAAACTCATTATTGAAAAAGTGCATGAAATTCAAGATATGTCGATCACTATCGCAGTCGTGTCACGGCTTATCGACGAAATGAGCCGAAACGACCATTTCAGCCAATACCATGTCTTTGGTCTGAACGGAGCTATAAAGCTGATCAGTGACTATCAGAGCAAGACGATTGAGTTCGTCGAAGAACGACTAAGAGACTCTGAAACGGGCCGTTAAGGCATAGAGCACACCGTTAGGGGAAACGGTCACCATAACGAGGGAAGGCCCGTATAGGGCAATTCTGGCGCTTCCGTGGAGCACGGGGTTTGCTACAAATCTTTGCTACAAACCAGAAAAGAAAATGCCCCGTAACTTGTTGAAATCACAGGGCTTTTCAGATTTGGCGGAGAGGGTGGGATTCGAACCCACGGAGGACGCAAATCCTCGGCGGTTTTCAAGACCGCTGCATTCGACCACTCTGCCACCTCTCCGATGGGCGCCAATCATACCTGAGACGCTTTCGC
>Ga0098062_1000675_pt1 | contig 16712 bp, 16 predicted proteins | sample 23_taG_FD_81592 | JGI IMG/M metagenome (GOLD analysis project Ga0098062, IMG submission 81592) | Marine viral communities from Cariaco Basin, Caribbean Sea - 23_WHOI_OMZ | ecosystem: Environmental > Aquatic > Marine > Oceanic | place: Caribbean Sea: Cariaco Basin | collected 2014-11-11 | reverse complement strand
CTCACCATATTTAACAATTAAAGCACCATTGTGGTGATGACGCCGACTGTATAGGGATCGGACATTGGGCGAACCACTGATGGCCGGGCATGGCGGTTCATCCCCGCCTGTGCGGGGATCGGTACAGGGTTCCACACCAGTCGCCCTTGCACGACGGTTCATCCCCGCCTGTGCGGGGATCGGTGCGCCGTGGCAATGGCCGCTTGCTCTACTCGCGGTTCATCCCCGCCTGTGCGGGGATCGGCTAAGTGGGCAGGCTCAATTCTTAGCTGATGACGGTTCATCCCCGCCTGTGCGGGGATCGGTCTTTCAGCCGTTTCTCATGCTTCACTACTGACGGTTCATCCCCGCCTGTGCGGGGATCGGGTCAGTAATCAAGTCTTCAATGATCTCGATGCGCGGTTCATCCCCGCCTGTGCGGGGATCGGGCGTTTGCTGGGATAAGCAAAAAGGTAAATGGCGGTTCATCCCCGCCTGTGCGGGGATCGGGATAACCCCGTCGCCGCTAGCCGGCACACCTTCGGTTCATCCCCGCCTGTGCGGGGATCGGACAGAAATGCGCCAGCCTCATTAACCCCGGCTCGGTTCATCCCCGCCTGTGCGGGGATCGGGGCTTTGTAGATCGTGGCGTATTGCTTGGCCTCCGGTTCATCCCCGCCTGTGCGGGGATCGGTTGACCTTCGGCCGCGTGCACAGATGGGCAGGAGGTTCATCCCCGCCTGTGCGGGGATCGGTGTTCGAATCGCTTGGTGGCGGTGGTCTGAGCCGGTTCATCCCCGCCTGTGCGGGGATCGGTGCGCCTATCTCGTTAATCCTGCCAACCACAACGGTTCATCCCCGCCTGTGCGGGGATCGGGGTATCGGGGTGGATCGATGGTGGCAGCACATCGGTTCATCCCCGCCTGTGCGGGGATCGGGCAGTGGGCCGCGTCCGCCTTGAGAGTAACGAGCGGTTCATCCCCGCCTGTGCGGGGATCGGGCCAGCGACACCTGGCCATTTATTCAAGCTCGCGGTTCATCCCCGCCTGTGCGGGGATCGGTCGGGTGCCCTTGATCAACTGAGTCTGGCCGTCGGTTCATCCCCGCCTGTGCGGGGATCGGTCTAACGCAAGCCCGCAAGGGCCCCATCGGAACGGTTCATCCCCGCCTGTGCGGGGATCGGATGACGGCATCCTTATCAAGTGGCATCGCTCACGGTTCATCCCCGCCTGTGCGGGGATCGGTTTTCAGCGTGTGCGGCGGCCTGGCTCTCCAGCGGTTCATCCCCGCCTGTGCGGGGATCGGGGCAGTCGCCTCCTGTTGGGCCTCTGCTCGTGCGGTTCATCCCCGCCTGTGCGGGGATCGGTATTAGGTGAGCTTTTAGTGGTCACTACGTGCCGGTTCATCCCCGCCTGTGCGGGGATCGGCTACTGCGACGAGCATGCAGGCCAGGCCAAGGCGGTTCATCCCCGCCTGTGCGGGGATCGGGCGTTAAAGCCACCTTCACCCTTGACGACAACCGGTTCATCCCCGCCTGTGCGGGGATCGGGCGTTAAAGCCACCTTCACCCTTGACGACAACCGGTTCATCCCCGCCTGTGCGGGGATCGGGGCAAACTCTACAACGAAGAGAAGGTTCTGTACGGTTCATCCCCGCCTGTGCGGGGATCGGACATCGTGCGCAACAAGGGCCGCCTGATGCGCCGGTTCATCCCCGCCTGTGCGGGGATCGGGGAGATTTACACGCCCCCTACTGCCGTTCGACCGGTTCATCCCCGCCTGTGCGGGGATCGGGTGCAGATGGGCAACACGGCCAGCACTGGATTCGGTTCATCCCCGCCTGTGCGGGGATCGGGTGCAGATGGGCAACACGGCCAGCACTGGATTCGGTTCATCCCCGCCTGTGCGGGGATCGGTCAGCAAATCGAGCGCGGTACCAGTGCGGCTGCGGTTCATCCCCGCCTGTGCGGGGATCGGGATTAAAATCACCGAAAATAGATGCACCATTACGGTTCATCCCCGCCTGTGCGGGGATCGGCGGTTTGCTTTCGTTGGCGGTACTCTTCATTGCGGTTCATCCCCGCCTGTGCGGGGATCGGCAAGTTCATTGGCCATAAGCTGGTGAAAGAGGCGGTTCATCCCCGCCTGTGCGGGGATCGGTTTTGCTTTAGCTCTTTAATCAGGTCTGAATACGGTTCATCCCCGCCTGTGCGGGGATCGGACAACAGCCATCACGCGAGCTGCCGGAACTACCGGTTCATCCCCGCCTGTGCGGGGATCGGCCTCTATCCGCTATTTTCAGAGCGAATGTGCTCGGTTCATCCCCGCCTGTGCGGGGATCGGATTATCAAGGTTGTCGTCAAGGGTGAAGGTGGCGGTTCATCCCCGCCTGTGCGGGGATCGGTGATCAAGCGCGTGGCCGTGGATGATTCCGGCCGGTTCATCCCCGCCTGTGCGGGGATCGGTGATCAAGCGCGTGGCCGTGGATGATTCCGGCCGGTTCATCCCCGCCTGTGCGGGGATCGGGCTGGCTAAGTCATCTTCTGCACTCAAAGCGACGGTTCATCCCCGCCTGTGCGGGGATCGGACGCTCACCTTTCCCCATTACGCCTGGCATCGGCGGTTCATCCCCGCCTGTGCGGGGATCGGGACTCTCTGCTGTTAATGCTGGGAATGCTGGGCGGTTCATCCCCGCCTGTGCGGGGATCGGTGCGTATCGTGACAAAACAACCCTCGACCTAAAGGTTCATCCCCGCCTGTGCGGGGATCGGGTCATCGTGATGGGCTGGGCGGTTATCATGGGCGGTTCATCCCCGCCTGTGCGGGGATCGGGGGCTGGCGTTTCTGTGCGACTGGGCTCTTTACGGTTCATCCCCGCCTGTGCGGGGATCGGCGGCCGAAGCAATGGCAAGGGGAACAGATGTCCGGTTCATCCCCGCCTGTGCGGGGATCGGTAGGGTTGTCACAAGAGTGCATTACATGGCGGCGGTTCATCCCCGCCTGTGCGGGGATCGGTTAAGCAGGAAACTGACCGGCTTGGCAGCTCGCGGTTCATCCCCGCCTGTGCGGGGATCGGTGCCTAGCGGCACGCTGTACAGAGAGAGGTTCCGGTTCATCCCCGCCTGTGCGGGGATCGGTATGCTGGGCGGCATGAAAGCCGATAGCATGTCGGTTCATCCCCGCCTGTGCGGGGATCGGAGAGGATGTAACGAGCTATGGCATTGTCGCGCCGGTTCATCCCCGCCTGTGCGGGGATCGGAACATCAAGTTCATTGACCAACCTGAAAATTACGGTTCATCCCCGCCTGTGCGGGGATCGGCACTCGCCGACACCGGCACTGCTAACCAATACCGGTTCATCCCCGCCTGTGCGGGGATCGGTTTGACCGGCTATGGCAATACGCCTAATGAGGCGGTTCATCCCCGCCTGTGCGGGGATCGGATCAGGGATAAGCGCATCGAGATCATTGAAGACGGTTCATCCCCGCCTGTGCGGGGATCGGCCCGCGTACATCCGCTTGCCGCGCCTCAATGGCGGTTCATCCCCGCCTGTGCGGGGATCGGCAGCCCTGCTGTAAGCGGTTGTAGAAAAGCGCCGGTTCATCCCCGCCTGTGCGGGGATCGGTACTAGGTGTGGCAGTCGAAATGAAGCGCAGCCGGTTCATCCCCGCCTGTGCGGGGATCGGCACCGCGAGCTGCAAGGTAATGCCGAGCGTGGCGGTTCATCCCCGCCTGTGCGGGGATCGGGCAATGTTTGCCCGCACAGAAAAAGCCAAAGCCGGTTCATCCCCGCCTGTGCGGGGATCGGTGCTTCTCCCATGGCGTCCAATCAGTACGCGGCGGTTCATCCCCGCCTGTGCGGGGATCGGTTGCGTGAGAGAACTAGGCCGGTTTTGCCGCGCGGTTCATCCCCGCCTGTGCGGGGATCGGGCTGATATACCGACTAATTGAACCCCTCAAGGCGGTTCATCCCCGCCTGTGCGGGGATCGGCATTCAGGCGGGTAGCCGTTCTCCCCGCCCAGCGGTTCATCCCCGCCTGTGCGGGGATCGGTCTAGCGTAAGCCCGCAAGGGCCCCATCGGAACGGTTCATCCCCGCCTGTGCGGGGATCGGGCTGACTGAGATGGCGCGCAATACGCCGAGTGCGGTTCATCCCCGCCTGTGCGGGGATCGGGAGGTAGAGAGCGACTACGGCGAGCGCCTGGCGGGTTCATCCCCGCCTGTGCGGGGATCGGCTGCCTGCTGGCTCTCGGTCTCACTGAGGTAGCGGTTCATCCCCGCCTGTGCGGGGATCGGCCGTTACCATTTTGATCCATTTTGGATTTGGGCGGTTCATCCCCGCCTGTGCGGGGATCGGAGCGGCACTACTGACAGAAATGATGGGCGGGGCGGTTCATCCCCGCCTGTGCGGGGATCGGTGTGTTACCTATTCGGCGTCTTTGAGTTGCTGCGGTTCATCCCCGCCTGTGCGGGGATCGGTGCAGAGCTAGAAGAAACCATCATTGATGCATCGGTTCATCCCCGCCTGTGCGGGGATCGGTGCAGCTCGGCGACAGCGGGCTAGCAGGCGGCCGGTTCATCCCCGCCTGTGCGGGGATCGGTTCAACATCTTTGCGGAGCTGTTCTGCCATGCCGGTTCATCCCCGCCTGTGCGGGGATCGGTTAGTCATGCTGCCACCTCCTCAATCCGCACTAGGTTCATCCCCGCCTGTGCGGGGATCGGTTAGTCATGCTGCCACCTCCTCAATCCGCACTAGGTTCACCCCCGCCTGTGCGGGGATCGGTGCAGTCGTTCATCAAGCTGGGCGTGCAGATGCGGTTCATCCCCGCCTGTGCGGGGATCGGCGCCTCACCAGTTTCGAGTGTTGCAGTTTGATCGGTTCATCCCCGCCTGTGCGGGGATCGGATCCACTGATCAGCAATCAACGCTACTATCAGCGGTTCATCCCCGCCTGTGCGGGGATCGGGTGATAAGAGCAGCCCAAATCGTCAGCTAAACGGGTTCATCCCCGCCTGTGCGGGGATCGGGTCGCTAACACGCATAGCGCAAAATGATGTGCCGGTTCATCCCCGCCTGTGCGGGGATCGGGTCATTGGCAATGCGAGTGTAACCATCCTCCACGGTTCATCCCCGCCTGTGCGGGGATCGGTTCAGCATCGTTGAAGGCTGCGGCAAGGTCGGCGGTTCATCCCCGCCTGTGCGGCAGCGCACGTGCCGTTACCGTGTACCACGTACATCGACTCTTTCTGAGCTGCCTGGGCGGCAGCGCACGCTGGTGCATAGAAGGGGCTGGCGCGGGGGTTTTTCTGAGCTGCCTGGGCGGCAGCGCACACTTCCATGCCCGCGTCACTGACGAACTAGAATTTCTGAGCTGCCTGGGCGGCAGCGCACAGCCAGTCGGCTTGTTCCTGGGCTTCGCCCTTTTTCTGAGCTGCCTGGGCGGCAGCGCACGGAAGGCGCACGCCGTGTGCCACTGGCTTTCCTTTCTGAGCTGCCTGGGCGGCAGCGCACGCAAGCCGAGTCAGCAGGCTATTGGGCTGAAATTTCTGAGCTGCCTGGGCGGCAGCGCACAAGGGAAGCTCGAAATGCCGTGCTGCTTTTTTTTTCTGAGCTGCCTGGGCGGCAGCGCACGAAACAGGCGAGCCAATCATGAGCTTTCGTGATTTCTGAGCTGCCTGGGCGGCAGCGCACCTTGATCGGTCTTACCAAGCAATGCCGGGATGTTTCTGAGCTGCCTGGGCGGCAGCGCACTTATTCCCGCGCTGCTTGGCTCCCCTTCCACTTTTCTGAGCTGCCTGGGCGGCAGCGCACGTTTTTAATCAAATCATGTACAGCTGGGCGGGTTTCTGAGCTGCCTGGGCGGCAGCGCACAACCTGTGGGGCGGGGTGCGTATAGAGCAGCATTTCTGAGCTGCCTGGGCGGCAGCGCACGCTGCAATGCTTCGCGAGCTATGCCCCTCAGTTTTCTGAGCTGCCTGGGCGGCAGCGCACTGACGCTGCCGTAGTCGGCCAGGGCGATAGCTTTTCTGAGCTGCCTGGGCGGCAGCGCACGTAGCTCATCCCGATGTTTGATCACGATCACATTTCTGAGCTGCCTGGGCGGCAGCGCACGCACCAAGTTAGAGAGCTATCAAGACTCAGTATTTCTGAGCTGCCTGGGCGGCAGCGCACTCTAAGTCAGCGGTGTTTGATCTTGTCGTAACTTTCTGAGCTGCCTGGGCGGCAGCGCACTTGCGGCAATTGGCGAGCAGTACGGCTTGATTTTTCTGAGCTGCCTGGGCGGCAGCGCACAGTTGCAAGACGATGTCAGGCGACATCAATAGTTTCTGAGCTGCCTGGGCGGCAGCGCACAACGCCGATTTGGTTAAGTTTGGTAATGACTTTTTCTGAGCTGCCTGGGCGGCAGCGCACACTCTCGCTACTGAGGCAGAGAGAGAGGATAGTTTCTGAGCTGCCTGGGCGGCAGCGCACAAATTTTCGGGTTTTCAGGATGTACCGCCGCATTTCTGAGCTGCCTGGGCGGCAGCGCACTTCGAAGGTTTCCGGCTCCGGTTCCCAGTCGATTTCTGAGCTGCCTGGGCGGCAGCGCACAAAGCATGATCGAGAAAGCGATTGACCACTTTTTTCTGAGCTGCCTGGGCGGCAGCGCACGATCTACCCATTCAAGAGCCGTTAGCGAGCCATTTCTGAGCTGCCTGGGCGGCAGCGCACCAGGAAAACCAGCATCCCCGGCAATTTCTTCTTTTCTGAGCTGCCTGGGCGGCAGCGCACCTGGGGGAGCGCAATGCAGCGTCATAACATGCTTTCTGAGCTGCCTGGGCGGCAGCGCACATCGCAGCGGCTAACCCGCTGGCGCGTGAGCATTTCTGAGCTGCCTGGGCGGCAGCGCACCTTTCTAAGATCAAATTCGCCGGGGTTTTCCTTTTCTGAGCTGCCTGGGCGGCAGCGCACGCGAAAAAAAACCGCCCACAAAGGGGCGGCATTTTCTGAGCTGCCTGGGCGGCAGCGCACTAGCAAATCCCAGTCTTCGGGCTGTGTCATGGTTTCTGAGCTGCCTGGGCGGCAGCGCACTTTTTCAGCGTAATACTCAGCATCGGGAAGTTTTTCTGAGCTGCCTGGGCGGCAGCGCACGGCGCGGCCTGCTGGGGGCGTCCAGCCGTAGCTTTCTGAGCTGCCTGGGCGGCAGCGCACTGTCATTGAAGCGTTTGCGTGCCGTGCCGCTTTTTCTGAGCTGCCTGGGCGGCAGCGCACCCGTTGGGCGCGGTTGTAGGCAATTTTGAAATTTTCTGAGCTGCCTGGGCGGCAGCGCACTAGAGCATATCAAAATTAATGTGCTGATTGTTAAAGAGCTTCGATGGAAAAAAGCGGTATCACCCTTTTTGGAGCGATACCGCTAAGTGGTTGATTATTGGTTGCCTATTTTCATACTGAAAAAAAGGGTCAAAACCACGGCACGGTAGCGTTACTGCTTAAACCATAGTGGTTAAACGCACCCGCCACTGCGTTTTCATGAGCTTTGCTGTGTTCTATAAACAGGCTGAATCGCTGTTGAGTAGAACGGCTATTGATCTGTACAAAGGGTAGCTCTATACGCCGTTCAGCCAATTTGGCATAGATCTGCCGTGCCTCATCTTCTGAGATGTTATGCCGTTTAGCGTAGCGTTTTGCGCGGCTTGGGCTGCCCGTATTGAACTGCTTGCGCGCTACGTTGATGTGCTTTGCACTTGCAGGCACTGCCAACGCTTCGCTGACGCTAACGTGGTCGCGCATGCCGGTTAGCCAGTCAGCGCCCATCAGTTGCTTCAGCCGCGCATGGGGGCCATGCAAACGCAGGTGGTCACCTAACGTTCGCGCTCGGATACCATGCTTATGACCTGGGAAGCTGACGCCAATATCATTGGCCTCCAGGTCGAAAAGCGCCCGGTGCAACTTGTTGTAAAGCGCGCCCATTAACATCGGCTCTGGAAAATCCGGGTCGGGCCTTAAACGAATATCGATATAGTGGTTCATGGCTTACCCCGCTTCGCCAAAGACACCACCGCGAATCAGGGTTGCCATCACAAAGTGCTGCTGTTCGGTAGGCGGCACTTGGTCTTTAACCATCCAGTTATCAAGTAATGAATAGAAGTCGGCTTTCTGCTTAGGCTGGCGATAAGCTTTACCCTGAGTGGTGACGGAACCATAGGGTTCTACCGCGATTGGGCCAAGATCTTCATCGTTTTCATTGGGGTACCAGGTGTCGATGGTACGGATAGCGTTACCCAGCTTCTGCGAATGAATACCGGCAATCTCGCTGACGTGATAAAGCGTTTTGCTCTTGTCGCCCCGGCCTCGATCAAGAATCAGCTCTTGAGAAGGAAACACCTCTTGTCCGCTACCCATGCGGACATAAGCCACCACCTCTAGCAGCAAGTGCTGCTCGCCCGCCAACGCGGAGGCAATTACACCCGCAAGTTCTTTAAGTTCAGCAGTGCCCTCAAAAGCCCGCAACGAGAGCGACAGTGCATCAAACGTCCACTCTTTGGTGGCTTTGCCTTGAGCTAACTGGCGAATACTAACTTCTACTTGCTCTGCGCCCATGCGGTTACGCCACAGAAAGCGACCATTAGCGAGGTTGTTGGCGTAACGGTGCGCCAGCTCGCCAAAGCCTTGCGCTTGTTTATACTCAGCAACGGCCTGTTCCAGTTTGGCCTGGTACTCAGCGTTATTACAGGCCGAAGGCGTTCCGGCGCCAGCCAGTACGCGCAGGGTGAAGCGGGCAACTAGCGTATCCGCATCATGAGGCAAGGTGGCGACATCCACCGTTTGTAGGTTGGGGTTTTCAATCGCAGCATCTAGTTTGGCAGGATCTTGGTCTTTAGCTTTCAAGCGGTTGGAAATAGTGCCGCGTACCGATTTTTCACGCACCTTAACCGGCTGCCATTGCGGTTCATCTTGCCGCTTATCCCAGTTGCTGGCGTAAAGCAGCGCATCGGAAGGGTCGAGCTTGCGTTCGAAGGCGAGGACGGAAGCGGTTTTAAGGGTATCGTTTTTAGCCATGATAAAGCTCCTTGTTTACTGTGCTGAGGCGCTAAGGTGATAGTCGTTATTGAGACGGTAGAGGCCCGCTTCTTCGTCGTTATCAACGTACCAAAGCAGGTCTTCAGGTTGCTTCATGCGGTGCGGGCTAACCCATTCACCAATGGAGTAGAGGCTTTCGACAAAGCGGAACCGGGTCTTGGTATCACGGGCGTTGGCCACTTCTCCAGGCTTAAAAAGATCGGAAATAGCGCCGTAACCCACCGGAATCGGCACCAGCCAGCCGCGATAGGGCCGCTGCGCCTGCCAAACGGGCTTCTCGTTGGGTTCACCTTCATTATCTAACGTGCAAACATGGTTAAGACGAGAGAGGTCTAACCACGCATCCAGCAAACTGACCTCAGGGTTGTGTTTTTGCAGCGTTGTGAGGTGTTCGGTGAGGTAGTCATCGCGCAGGGTCAGCGCAAAGCCCGGCAGCCAGCGGCGCTTCAGTCGAGCGAACTGCTTGTAGCGTTCATCTTCGTTGTCATCAAGCATGACCCATTGCGGGCGCTGCTTATGGCTCGGCACGTTGCGATTAGGCACCACACTGCCACCGGCAATACGCATGCCCGATACAATCTCACTGATTCGGTGGGCGATATCCTCATGCTCGCTTTCTGCAGCGCCGGTATCAATCGCGAAGATCAGCGTGATATCCAGATGGATACGCCCTTCTTCTACAATCGCTGCCGTACCACCGGTTTTGTCCACCGGGTTGCGCGTCAGATGAAAGCCACGAATGTAACCACCTTCAGTGGCCTGGGCTTCAAAGTCGTGGCAAATAACCCCAACGCGACCTAACGAAACGGGAAGACTCGCCTCTGCTAACTTCCGCTCCAGAGCATGCATCAAACCTACAAAAGCACTCATGGCAGGAAAGCCCCAGGTCATTGGGCTGGAAATGGCATTGGCGTTTTGTACACGTAGGCGCGGCAGGACTAGGAGGTTTTTCACTTCACTCATCGTCACCACCTCCTGGCAGGTTGGTTAGGTCTTCCGTTAGGCTTTCCATCCAGCGGCGGTCACGATCTAATAAACGTTGATGGGTCGTATCTTTCGCTAGCGCTTTCTTCCAGTGGCGGAATTCCACATCACCCAAAGGCAGCTTTCCGCCTAACGCGGCATTGAGCCAGTTAGCAAAGCGGTGGCGAATATCGTCTGCCCACTCCACGCTGTTTCGAGCTTCACGAAAAGGAACATCCTCTTCAGCGCGGCCAGGATCTAGCCAGAAGGCTTCTTCCACTGATAGTTCGCACTTTTCATCGTCGCTCCATCCCGCAGGCAGGCTATGCATCTGCATGGCAAATAGTGCCAACTCATCCATCAGCATTGCGGTGCAGTCATCGCGTAGGTCGCGGGTGTGCATGTCAGTGGCGGGGGTACTATCAAGAAAGCGCTTGAGATCTTTAACCAGGGAACGGACTTCTGGGCGGCTACCAAAAACGCCTGGGTCTGCAAATACGCTGTTAACCTTTAATGGCGGGCGGATATCACGGATATTCCAACTGGGCGGCAGCGATGCCAATAAATAGTTATTTCCGCCTCGCTCGCTATTAAGCTGCGAGATGTTTTGAGGCTTAGTGCCGCCCATTTTCTGTACGGCCAGATTGGGGTAATTGTGCACGGGTTGTTCCGTGTACTTACCTTCCCGCTTGGCCTTACGTGCCTCTTTGGCTTCTTCGCTAAAACGGTCGTGGTTAATCGTTTGAAAAACACGGTGGGCCAGTGAGGTGGCATAAAGCGGGGCGAGCAGATGGAAATTCTCGGCTTCATTTTCTACGTCTGCTGCATCATCACCCACCAGCCAATAGAGCTGTTTGCCCCGGGTATGTGAAGCATGTTCACCGCGCGGCTCAGTAATTGCAGCAAAGGCACTAATCCACGCCTGAGCTTGTTCGGGGTTATCGCTTAACGCTTTTGCCAGCTCATTGTTATTTTCTAGGACACGTTCCAGTAGCGACTTTCCTTCAAACTCCAGCTTCAAGAACTTATAAACATCTAGCGCAGCGGCGTTACCTACTACGTCACCTGAAAAGTCAGCGGGAAGCGTATGGCTGCCGACAAGATGATGGTTGTTTAACGATTCAGGTGGGGCGTAAAGATTGGAGCCTTTAGCATCCGGATGGATAGGCTTGAGGGAGTGGGTGACGACTTGTAGTTGACCAACGCGTCTTGCTGCATCGTTAATCCAAGTATCGAACTCGAACTGCTCAACCAGCGCTTGGTATTTTGGATCGTCGGGAGGTAGCTTTTCCGCCTTGGTATCGAAGCGCTCTTTTAAAAACTGCTCAATGATGCTTCGAGCACCCTTCTGCTGAGTATTTTCCATAGATCATCCTTAAGGGACTCACTTAATTAAAATGAAGCTGTATTCACACTAGACCAAGCCCCATTTTTTTGCAAACCAAGTAATGCGCAGCATATTAATTTCTGTGCTATCCTTTTAACTCTGTTGGACATACAGCTCAGTAAAAGTAATGCGCTGCAATTTTTAGCTGCCGAACACGCAGTCTCCAGCGTGACATCCAATCAATACAGTACTATTATTAGTACCACTATTTGAGAGCGCTTATGGCAAAGCTTGATAAGCTTCTGGATAAAGCACGTCGACAGCCCAAAAGCATGAGCTTCGACGAATTGGCTTATTTATGCGATCACTACTTTGGCCCTCCTCGCCAGCAAAAAACTAGCCATCGGGTGTATAAAACACCCTGGCCCGGCGACCCGCGCGTTAATATTCAGCGGGGGAAAAATGGAGAAGCCAAGGCTTATCAGGTACGCCAAGCGCTCGCTGCTATTGATAAATTGTCGTCATCTTCATGACGATGGGAGTAGTACCATGGTGAACCATACCCATTACACCTACCGTATTCGCTGGTCAGAAGAGGATAACGAATTCGTTGGTTTATGCACCGAGCTACCCAGCCTCTCTTGGCTTGCAGATACCCACCAAGAAGCGTTAGAAGGTATTCTTTCTTTAGTTTCCGACGTAGTGGCCGACATGGAAGCTGAAGGTGAAACACCCCCACTCCCACTTTCTGAACGCCACTACTCTGGCCGTTTTAATGTGCGTATTCCCCCAGAGAAACACCGCGAGCTTGCGATTAAGGCAGCAGAGGAAAATATCAGCCTCAATCGTTTGATAAGTGATCGATTAGCTAACGTCTAGCGTCATTTCCTCTTCGAAAATCCCAGCACTGGGTGGTAGCACCAGCCTTGGGTGTTAGCCGCGACCGTGACGGTTCCAAACGAGCGGGCGGCTCGTTCTAGTGATATATCCAAGCTCTCTGCTAAATCGGCAAGGGTCATCAGGTAGTCGCTTGCGCCCCAGTGCTGAATCCGCTCGCCCTGCTCTTTCTCTAGATCAATACGTTTAAGCAAACTTTCTTCGACGGGTACGTAAAGTTTTTCACCTCGCTTGGTGCCATCTTCCACGCGGTGAAGCGTCCACATCTCACCGCTCTCATCAGGCAGCAGTGCCAGCGCTATCTCATTGTGGGCTTGCTGACGAAATGGTTGTCGCTGAATCAACGCACCGGTTAAATGCAGTTGCGGCATCACATGCCAACTATAGGCTCCTAAGGGCGGTGGCTTGGGTGTTTTGCCGATTCGTAGTTCTTTTTTGGTTAACGGCTCGGCGGGCTGCTCGATCATCAGTTGGTGCAGCCGCTCATGCTCTAGGTCTACTAGGCTATCTTTGGCGTGCAGCGTTTCTCGCGCCAGCACGCGGGGGCGGGCATCAATCACTTGATACTCATCTGGCGTTAACAGCGTGTTAAGTGAGTGACTGTTAAGTTTCCAGTCCATCTTCGTTTCGAAGCCTGGCTTATAAAAAGCGGGTTCATCCGAGCGCTCAAGGTGTTTCAGATTGGTTTCCAGGAGCAGAATATTTGGCACCTCACAGGCCTGTTCGCGATGGCGGCGTACCCGCCCTGCTAACTGAATAATCGAACGCATGGAGGATGGTTCGACAATTGCCCAGTCGTAATCGTGGTCACGGCCCACTTCCGTTACCGGCGAGCCAAGCACAATAAACAGGTGATTGTCCTCTTTGCTGCTATCCAGTAAGCGGCGTATATCCGGCTGCTGAAACACCCGATCAGGTTCGGCCCGCTGTAGTGTTTTATCTAACCGGCGTTCAATTTCAGAGCGCATCACCAACGGGTGACGGGAGTGGTAAACGCAGAGGTGAATGCACACACCTTCTGGCGCGCCCTGCTGAAACAGTGCCCTGGCCACATCCACCAAGGGGTCGATATTGGCCATACGAATAAGGCCGAAGCTGACTCGTTTGCTCGAATGTGGATCAATAGAGTAATGCTGCTGGTGCAGCGCCAGCGCATTCTCACGCAGTAGGGTCGCAATGGCTGGCCTTATCTCTTCAGGGCGTTTGCCCAGCGGCGGCAACGCTAAAATATCTGCTCGGCGGCGTACCGAACTTTTGGCGAGGCGCTCTAACCGGCGCTTGGCAAAATCTTGATGCACGGCCTTGAAAGTCTCGCTACTGGCGCAGTTTTCATGTTGGCGGTCGTGCTCGTCGAACCAGGCGCAGCAAATATCCACCGCCAAACCCGGTTCGCCCCGGTGGCGCTGAAAGGCCTCACGACCGCTACGATAGGCTTCATACAAACCCTCTACCAGCGCAGGCGGCAAAGTGGCCGATGACAGCAGCACCCGCGATCCCAACAGCCCCGCCCAATTCACCAAGCGAGTAAGCGCAGGTAAGTCGTTGATATCGAAATCGTCGATTTCATCGAGCACCAAGTCACTGCTCATTAGGCGCAGCATGGGCACGATCTGCCGCCCGCCGCGTGTGCTTTCCGTGGCGGGCACCAGATGGTCAACGGTACATACCAAAATGGGCGCGGCGATCAGCGCGCGAGTGCCCGGCTCATCGCTCAAACGACGCAGCACCGGGTGGCTATCAAAATTTCCGTCGAACACCACGTGGGCATCTTCTTCAATCAACGCCTGTTTGGATGCCGATCCGCTGGCCTCGGCTTCCTGTTCGTAGTGTTCAAATAGGGCTTTATTCGCACTGCCGCCTACGCGCACGGCGAGTTCGTCTTCACCTAGATTCAAACGGTCACGTAAAGCTTGACCGGTTTGAAGGGTTAGAGTGCGCAGCCCTAGCGCAATGCTAAAACGCGCGCCCTGCTGAGGGTCGGCCAGAGCGTACATAATGCGCCCATTAGCGAGGGTTTTACCGCAGCCAGTGGATGCCATATTGATGCCAAAAAAGCCTTGGCGCTGACTGCGTTCCCTTAGCGATTGAGCAAGGTCGAAGGCTTTATCCTGCCAGCGAAAACGTGGGTGGCTACTGCGTTTACGAAAACCTTTGTGGCGCGCCAAGCGGGGCAAGTGACTGTCTACGCTAGGTAGCGCGCGAGCAACGGCAGCAGCATGCTTTTCGACGCCTAAAATATGCTCATCTAACGGCTGATTAGGCTTACCGGTTTTACGCACGGTATTGGCAATCAACGGATAGTGTGCTTCACCGCGCACACGGTGCAGTGGGTCTTCCAGGCTAGAATAGTGGTGGTCGGCCAGCATTAAGCTAAGCCGCGCCAAATGCATCACATAGTGACTTTCCAGCCAGTGATGACCATTTTGCAGCCGCGCCTGTAGCCGAGAGGCCAACTTTTCCGCGCGTTCGCGCCAGCGGGATGTGCTGACAGGCAAGCCCTTACTGAACTGCCAATACGGCGCTACCCGCTTAGGGTCTTGCGTCTCGGGAATCTCATTCCACTCGGCATGAATAGAAGCAAATAAGCCGCCCAGCTGTTCTGCCTGAAGGGGCGCCTTGCCTCTGCCCCAGCGCCTATCATTTTCACCATCTTTTTCCGGCGGTTTTAACGGTAGTCGGTGATGGCTAAGCACTAGCCAACCCAGAGCGACAGCTAGCGGCGGTAAGCGACTAAACACCGCTGAGGTGGGGTAATCCACCCCGTCACGTTCTAATCCTTCCAGCCAGTCTTGCTCTTGACAACCCCCTTCGGCTAAGCGCGCCAACCATGTAGCGTCGTCATCACCCCCTACAAAGGCTTGGAACAGGCGTAGCGATATCCACTCATGGCGGTATAAGTTGCGCCCTTCCAGTTTGCCTTTAAGCCGCTGCTGGAAGGCATCGCAAGCTTTGCCCAGGTCGTGAAGTAACGCAGCCATCGCAGTGAGCAATAGAATGTCTTCACCGCTATGCCAGTCATTTTCATCGCGGCGGCGAAGGATGTCTCGTGCAGTGGTATTGGTGGGTACCGCGCCATTGATATTAAACCGCGACGCATCCCCCACTACCCACATCAATTCACTGTGGTCATGGCCACGAATCCAGTGGCAGGCGACGGCGGTATTCTTGCGGGCGGTTTTACGCAGCAGTTTGCGCAGTGTATCTAACCCTGCCTGGGTAATCGGTGTTTGCCAGGTACGGTCGCCGCGGCGTTCGGCAAATTGATCGAGAACACGGCGAGTTTGCTTGAGTGCATTTTTATTGCACTGGGAAATCAGCAGCACGTTCATTACTCGCCGCTCCCCAACTCTTGCCCCAGCTCCTGGGCGACTTCCTTGAGCGTATCAATCATAAAGTCGAGAGATTCGGTACGCGTTAAGCGCTCAATACACGCTTGGCGAAACTCCTGCTCTTCGTCCCCGCGCATAGCGGAAATAAACGCCTGGGGTAGAATTACCGCGTCTTTGACTAGGTCCGCCACATCAAACACCAACCCGCCCCGGCGGGTTTTACCGTGGAGTACCGCAAGTCCGTGAGGTATGCCCAACACCCAAGTCGCCGTGGCCGCCAAACCGTAGGCTAAATAGTTGCCGTGATCGAGAAAGCGGTTGGCAGGGTCAGTGCCTGCTCCACGCTTGGCGCGGGTGAAGTCACCGTAATCGACAGCATTCACGGCCAGCTTGAAAAGCGTTTTGGTGAGTCGGGCTTCCAGGGTAAGTAAATCGACGGTGCTGGGTGCTTTGCTGATCGCTTCGCGGTGGTGAGTCAGTGCGCTATGCAGGTGATCAGTGGCAATACTAAAGCCAGCGTCTTTCATCACGCGATTTGTCCAGAGCGCTTCAATGCGAGCAAGGCGTGCCTGCTGAAATGCCCTGGCGGCATCCAGACGCTTGGTATCGTCGAACCAGAAACGCACCCAATATTGCAGGTACTCCGTGGGCCGATACTCGCTTTGCGGGGTCAACCAAGCAACATCCACATCGACTTCATTGGCAGCAAATAGCGGCGTGCCGCCACCACCGCAAAACCCAACCAGCACACCTGCCTTGGCAAGTTCGCGCATGGCCGCTTGTGTTATCGAAGTGCCCGTTCCCAATAGTAGTGAGGTAGTATTGGCAATGGGGATATTCCAGTAGCGGGACTTGCTGCCTTCGTCGGTGACGTACTCTACGCGGCCACCGTTCACCAATACCCGACAGTGCTGGAGGTAGTAGAGGTTGGCACGTTTGGAGTGAAGGATGGTTTTAAGATCTGACGGTGAGAAATCATCCATGACAGCGCTCCTTGTTAGTCTCCTCCCATCTAACCATTCTTTACCCAACCTCGCTATTGACCTTAGTCATACTTAGCCCACACCGATTCCACGCTAGCGCCTTAGGCGCAGCGTGCTACGCTTCGCGTTACTTTTTGTATTTGGGGTGATTCGCTATGCCGATGTTGCGTGTGT
>Ga0098062_1000659_pt1 | contig 17080 bp, 14 predicted proteins | sample 23_taG_FD_81592 | JGI IMG/M metagenome (GOLD analysis project Ga0098062, IMG submission 81592) | Marine viral communities from Cariaco Basin, Caribbean Sea - 23_WHOI_OMZ | ecosystem: Environmental > Aquatic > Marine > Oceanic | place: Caribbean Sea: Cariaco Basin | collected 2014-11-11 | reverse complement strand
CGAGGACGGCGCCATTCTGGCAAGCGCCGAAAGCGACGCCGAAGCGTTGTCGCTGGAAAACGCGGACGACGGCATCCGCGGCAACACTCAGTTGGTGATAGGTTTCGAAGGTGGCGCGGAGAGTGATGCGGCGGGAAATGTAAAAAGCAACGCCCGCTGGCAACGCTTCCTGCCTTCGGGTATCGCCAGCGAACCGGCGCATCGCCCCGAGGGGTTGTCGGGCATCCAATCCAATGGCGGACTGGAGGCGATTGCGTTGCTATCCGGGCATGGGCTAGTGGGCGGCATCGAAAATCCACCCGACGACTGGCCCGAGAAAGTGACCCGGCTCTTTACCCTCGACGACCGGCAGGCGTGGCGTTATCCGCTAGCGGCCAATGCCAATAGCGCCCTGACCGCGATGGAAAGCCTGGATGGTGACTTGCTGACTCTGGAGCGCGCCTATACGCCGCCGGCATCGATCGTGATCCGGCTGCGGCGCGCCCATCTCGATGACGATGGCGGCGTCGAGGTCAGCGAACTGGCCAGACTCTCCAGCAGCAACGGCTGGTCGGTGGACAACTTCGAAGGCCTGACCCATATCGGCGAACATCGCTACCTGATGGTCAGCGACGACAACTTCAGCCTGAGACAGCGCACCCTGCTGAGCTGCTTCGAAGTGAAGTAGTAGAGCATCGCCATGCCGGGGATTTCGGCCTGCATGACGGCGATTGGCTGGGTATCAGTAGTCGTAGACCGCGTCATGGTCTTAGCGGCTGGCATGCAGTAGGCCGTGAATACCCAACCCGCCAAGCACACCACCACCCACTCGTTGCAACCAGCACGATGAACGCCCCTTACCTCTCGTTATCCAGCGCCGCAGCGGCGACGCCAACAGCACCGTGACGACATCGGCGGAAGAGAAAATCAGGTTGGTGGCGATGCCCAGGCAGACCAGCTGCCAAGTCATCGCCATGTCCGCTTCGGGCTGCACGAACTGGGGCAGGAAAGCGACGAAGAATAGCGCCGTCTTGGGGTTAAGCAGCTCGACTAGGAAGCTGTCACGCAATACCCGACGCGCCGAAGCTCTTTCATCCAGCATCGGTGCCTCGCCGAGCCCTTGGCGCCACAGGCGAATGCCGGCCCAGATTAGATAGCCACCGCCAATTAGCTTCATCGCCACGTAGGCGGGCGGTACGGCGGCAAACAGCGCCGCCAGGCCAAGGGTGGCGGCGATCACATGCATGTAGCAGCCCAGATGCACGCCCAATACCGCCTGCCAGCCGGCGCGTCGACCTCGCCCCAGGGTCTGGGCAGCGGTATAGAGCATTGCCGGCCCCGGCAGATAAGCGAAACCGAGCGCGGCGAGAACGAAGGTCAGCAGGTCCATGCAAGCATTTCCGAGCGAGAGGGTGAGACTTTGAGCCTAACGCGAGCCCGTACAAAAAACGAAGCCCGGCCCGGCAATACCGGACTGGGCTCGTATCAAAACGCCGGTTCTGGAGCGTTACGGCTTCATATCCTCGAAAAAGCGCTTCACGCCGTCGAACCAGCCCTCTTTCTTGGGCGAGTGGCGGCTGGCACTGCCCAGGCTGTCCTGGAACTTGCGCAGCAGGTCTTTCTGCTCTTCGTTGAGGTTGACCGGGGTCTCGGTCACCACCTTGCAGAGCAGATCGCCGGCCGGGCCGCCGCGAACGGGCTTGACGCCCTTGCCACGTAGCCGAAAAAGCTTGCCGGTCTGGGTTTCGGGCGGGATCTTGAGCTTGACCCGGCCTTCCAGCGTCGGCACTTCCAGTTCGCCACCCAGCGCCGCGTCGACGAAGTTGATCGGCACTTCGCAGTGCAGGTGCCGGCCGTCGCGCTCGAAGATCGGGTGCGCCTTGATCTCGACCTGGACGTACAGATCGCCCGCGGGGCCGCCGTTGAGCCCGGATTCGCCTTCGGCGTTGAGCCGAATGCGATCGCCGGTATCGACACCCGCCGGAATCTTCACCGACAGCGTGCGCGTCTCGCGAACGCGGCCTTCGCCATGGCACTTGCGGCACGGCACCTTGATGCTCTGGCCACTGCCGTGACAGGTCGGGCAGGTCTGCTGCACGGCAAAAAAGCCCTGCTGCATCCGTACCTGGCCCTGGCCGTGACAGGTCGGGCAGGTCTCCTTGCTGGAGCCCGGCTCGGCGCCACTGCCATCGCAATGCCCGCATTCGATGTGCCGCGGCACGCGAATGTCGACCGTGGTACCGAACACCGCGCTCTCGAGATCGAGTTCGAGGTTGTAGCGAAGGTCGCTGCCACGCTGCGGCGCGTTCGGGTTGCGCCGCCCGCCGCCGCCACCGAAGATATCCCCAAACACGTCGCCGAAGATGTCGCTGAAACCACCGGCCCCGGCACCGCCGAAGCCACCGCCGCCGAAGCCACCGCCGCCGAAACCGCCGGCCTGACCGTCGACGCCCGCATGACCGAACTGATCGTAGGCGGCGCGCTTTTCGCTGTCGGAAAGCACCTCGTAGGCGTCGGAAACTTCACGGAATTTCTCCGCCGCCTGCTGGTCGTCCGGATTGCGGTCCGGATGATACTTCTGCGCCAGCCGGCGATACGCCTTCTTGATGTCCTTGCCGTCAGCGCCCTTGTCGACGCCTAATACTTCGTAATAGTCACGTTGGGACATTACTGAGTCCGCCTCCGTGTCGACGCCGTGGAAACAGCAACGCGGGAGTCTTCACTGGCTCCCGCGCTACTGCCGGTCACACGACGTCAGACGTCGTGGTTATTGCTTTTTCTGATCGTCGTTGACTTCTTCAAACTCGGCGTCAACCACGTCATCCTCTTTCTTGCCGCTGGACTGGGCATCGTCGCCCGGTTGACCGGCCTGCGCGCCAGCACCTTCGCCCTGCTCGGCGTACATCTTCTGGGCCAGATTGCCGGAGGCTTCGGTCAAGGCATCCAGCTTCGCCTGGATGGCATCCTTGTCGTCGCCCTTGAGCGCTTCCTCGAGCTCGCTGATCGCGGCCTCGATCTTGCTCTTCTCCTCGGCATCGACCTTGTCGCCGGCTTCTTCGAGCGTCTTGCGCGAGGCGTGGATCATGCCGTCGGCCTGGTTGCGCAGCTGGACCAGCTCTTCGAACTTCTTGTCCTCGGCTTCGTGCGCCTCGGCATCCTTGACCATCTGGTCGATCTCTTCGTCCGAGAGACCACTGGAGGACTTGATCACGATCGACTGTTCCTTGCCGGTCGCCTTGTCCTTCGCCGTGATGTTAAGGATACCGTTGGCGTCCAGGTCGAACGCCACTTCGATCTGCGGCACACCGCGCGGCGCCGGCGGAATGTCGGCCAGGTCGAAACGACCCAGAGACTTGTTCTGACCTGCCTGCTTACGCTCGCCCTGCAGCGCGTGAATCGTCACGGCCGTCTGGTTGTCCTCGGCGGTCGAGAACGTTTGCGTCTTCTTGGTCGGGATCGTGGTGTTCTTCTCGATCAGCGGGGTCATCACGCCACCCAGCGTCTCGATACCCAGCGTCAACGGCGTGACGTCGAGCAGCAGCACGTCCTTGACATCACCGCCGAGCACGCCACCCTGAATCGCGGCGCCCATGGCGACGGCTTCGTCCGGGTTGACGTCCTTGCGCGCTTCCTTGCCGAAGAACTCGGCAACCTTGCTCTGGACCATCGGCATGCGCGTCTGACCGCCGACCAGAATCACGTCGTGAATCTCGCTGTTGGAGAGGCCGGCGTCTTCCATGGCCGTCTTGCAGGGCCCGAGCGAACGCTGAACCAGATCTTCGACCAGCGATTCCAGCTTGGCGCGCGTCACCTTGATCGCCAAGTGCTTGGGACCGGTGTTGTCAGCCGTGATGTACGGCAGGTTGACTTCGGTCTGCTGCGCAGAGGAGAGCTCGATCTTGGCCTTCTCGGCAGCTTCCTTCAGGCGCTGCATGGCCAGGCTGTCGCCGGACAGATCGATGCCGGAGTCGCTCTTGAACTGCTGTACCAGGTAGTCGATCAGCTTGAGGTCGAAGTCTTCGCCACCCAGGAAGGTATCACCGTTGGTCGCCAGTACTTCGAATTGCTTCTCGCCGTCGACGTCGGCCACTTCGATGATCGAGATATCGAATGTACCGCCACCCAGGTCGTAGACCGCGATGGTGCGATCACCGGTGGAGCGATCCATGCCGTAGGCCAGCGCGGCAGCCGTCGGCTCGTTGATGATGCGCTTGACTTCGAGACCGGCGATACGGCCCGCGTCCTTGGTTGCCTGACGCTGAGAGTCGTTGAAGTAGGCCGGTACGGTGATGACCGCCTCGGTCACTTCCTCGCCGAGATAGTCTTCGGCGGTCTTCTTCATCTTCTTCAGCACTTCGGCGCTGACCTGCGGCGGCGCCAGCTTGTTGTCGTTGACCTTGACCCAGGCATCACCGTTATCGGCTTCGACGATCTCGTAAGGCACCATCTTGATGTCTTTCTGGACGACGTCGTCCTTGAACTTGCGACCCACCAGACGCTTGATGGCGTAGAGCGTGTTTTTGGGGTTGGTGACCGCCTGACGCTTGGCCGCCTGACCGACCAGCGTTTCGCCGTCTTCGGTGTAAGCGATGATGGAAGGCGTCGTGCGGCCGCCTTCAGCGTTTTCGATCACGCGGGTCTTGTCACCATCGAGTACGGCGACACAGGAGTTGGTCGTACCCAGGTCAATGCCAATGATGCGTCCCATAATTCCTCACCTCATAACTATTCGTTGACGACTGAATTCGTTTTGATGACGGCGCTTGCTGCGCGATTGACTGCTATGTGGGGGCTGCTAAGCGCCTTTCAAGTCCTCATCGACGATTCCGATACAGCGCCGAGTCGAACCGATAGCGGCCCTCTTCAGCCTGTTGTCTCAGCCTGCTGTCTTGCTGACCACCACCATCGCCGGGCGGATCAATCGCCCGTTCAGGGTGTATCCCTTCTGCATGACATCCATCACGGTGTTGGGCTCCAGCTCCGGGTTGGGCACCATTGTCATCGCCTCGTGGAACTGCGGGTCGAACGGTTCGCCCTGCGGTTCGAGCTGTTCGACGCCGAACTTGCTCAATACGTCGAGCTGCATCTTGAGCGTCATCGAGACCCCTTCCCGGTGCGTCTCGTCGACCTCCTGCATGCTTTCCAAGCCCTTCTCAAGGCTGTCGACGACCGGCAGCAGTTCCTTGACGAACTTCTCGAGCGCGAACTTCTTTGCCTTGTCGGCGTCCTGCTCTGCCCGACGGCGAGCGTTCTGGGCTTCGGCAGCGGCACGCATCGACTGATCCTTGGCCTCCGCCAGCGCCTGCTCGAGCTCCTCGACCCTGGCCGCCAGCACTTCGGCTTCGGGATTGGCCTGGCCTTCGATGTCATCCGCCTCGTGTTCGAGCGATTCCGCGAACTGCTCCAGGTCGCCGTCCAACGCCTCGTTGGTGGTCTGCTGTTGCGGCTCGCCGTCGCGTTCGGCGCGCTCGAGTTCTTCGTCTACGGGATTCTGCGGATCTCTAGCCATGAGTCTCTCCTGGCAAGGTGTTGTGACGGTTATTCGACAAAGCGTGATTCGACAAGCGTCGGAGTTGTCTGCCTATATGGGGCTATCGATTCAGATCTCAAGCACCGATCTTTCGAGCCGTCGCCACAGCCGTTGAACGGGGTTTTCGACTACTGTATAAACAACCAGACAGTAATGACCCGATCGTTCACCGCCAGATCTCGATCGCCCAACAGACCCCGTATGGCCGCCATCGATCCCGGGAGGCAGCATGCTGATTCAACTCGCCATTCGTGACTTCGCTATCGTCGACACACTGGACCTGGAGTTTCAGGCCGGCATGACCGCCATTACCGGCGAGACCGGCGCCGGCAAATCGATCCTGCTCGGGGCGCTGGGGCTTTGCCTGGGAGAGCGCGCGGATGCCGGCGGCGTTCGCCATGGTGCCGACCGCGCCGACCTGAGCGCCCGCTTCGATATCACCGAACGCGACGACGCCAAGGCCTGGCTGGCGGCGCGGGAGCTCGCCACGGACGACTGCCTGCTGCGGCGCGTCGTCACCGCCAGCGGACGCTCCAAGGCGTGGATCAACGGCCAGCCCTGCACTATCGCGGATCTGCGCGAGCTCGGCGAATGTCTGATCGACGTGCATAGTCAACATGCGCATCAGGCACTGCTCAACGAGGACACTCACCGTCGTCTGCTCGACGACGCGGCAGGCCACCACAAGGCGGTGGCCGAGCTTGGCGAGCTGCATCGTCAATGGCACGCATTGCGCCGGCAGTATCGCGAGCGCAGCGAGAACGACGAGGAGCGTCAGGCCAAGCGCCAGCTGCTGCGCTATCAGGTCGAGGAGCTCGATCAGCTCGATCTGCAGGCCGACGAGCTGAAGAGCCTGGAACAGGAACAGGAGACGCTGGCGCATCTCGAGGAGAGCCTGCGCGAGGCGCAGTTCGCCGCCGACAGCTGCGATCACGACGAGAGCGGCGCGTTGACCCTTTTGTCTCAGGCGACCCAACGGCTATCCCGGGTGCCCGGCAGCGATCGCGGCAGCCTGTCCGAGGCCCTGGTGATGCTGAACGATGCCCAGATCCAGCTCGAGGAAGCCGCTCGCGAGCTCCACCATTATGTCGAGTCGACCGAGCTCGACCCGCAGCGCCTGGCCTGGGTCGATGAGCGGCTCGGCGAGATTCATCGCATCGCCCGCAAACATCACGTCATGCCGGAAGAGCTGCACGACCTGCACCGCCGGCTGAGCGGCGAGCTGGAAGCGCTCGATAGCGGCGACGACGATCTCGAAACGCTAAGAGCCAGGCTCGACGACCTGCGCCAGCAGTACCGCGACGCCGCCAAACAGATCAGTGAGACGCGCCAGCGCACCGCCACGGTTTTCGCCCAGCAGGTTCAGGAGCAATTGGCGTTTCTGGGAATGGACAAGGCTCGCTTTGCCGTCGATGTCACGCCACTGGAAACGCCCCAGCCTCACGGCCTGGACCGGGTCAGCCTGCAGATCAGCGCCAATCCGGGCCAACCCCCACGGCCGCTGGCCAAGGTAGCCTCCGGCGGCGAGCTCTCGCGCGTCAGCCTGGCGATTCAGGTCGTAGCCGCAAGCCACAGCACGCTGGCGACGCTGGTCTTCGATGAGGTAGATGTCGGCATCTCCGGCGCGACCGCCGAAATCGTCGGCCAACTGCTGCGTCGGCTAGGTAGCGATGCCCAGGTCATGACCGTCACCCACCTGCCGCAGGTCGCCGCGCAGGCCCATCAGCATCTGCATATCGAGAAGCGCTCGAATGACAACGAGACTCGCACCGAAATGGCGCAATTGGACGAGGCTGGCCGGGTACGCGAACTGGCGCGAATGCTGGGCGGGGTCAAACTTTCCAATCAGACGTTGGCGCACGCTCGCGAAATGCTGGCGGCCAGTCAGAACTCGGCGCACTGACTCGCGCACTGCGAGCCCCAGCGCCGCTCCGCCAGGCGCTGACTCACCGGGTATCGGCTGCAGCGGGGCATCAGCCCGAACCCGGCCTTGTAAAGGCACCCAAACGAAAAACGCCGACCCTAAGGTCGGCGTTTTGCAATGCGGGTCAGTAGCGCTTACTTCTTGATGCCATCCTGACGCGTGGCCTTGGAGCCGCGGGGGCGGACATAGAGCACCAGTGCATGCTCGACCAGCTCATAGCCATGTTCCTCGACGATCTCGCGCTGACGACGCTCGATCTCTTCGTCATAGAACTCGACGATCTCTCCGGATTCCAGATCCACCATATGGTCATGGTGCTCTTCCTGGGACATCTCGAAAACCGCGTGACCGCCGTCGAAGTTATGTCGTACGACCAGTCCTGCCGCCTCGAATTGCGTCAAGACGCGATATACGGTGGCCAGCCCGACATCTTCTCCCGACTCCAGCAGCGCCTTGTAGACGTCCTCGGCACTCATATGGAGCTCTTCTTCCATGCGAGTCGCTTCGAGGATTTGCAGAATCTTGACGCGTGGCAGCGTGACCTTCAGGCCTGCCTTACGCAATTCTTGGTTTTCGTCGGCCATGGTCGCTCTTCGCAGTAGCGTCTTGTGTCGGGTATGATCAATCCACGCAACGATAGTGAAAGACGGACTCAAATGCAAAAACTGATCAGCACGGTCGTACTCCTCCTCGCAGTCTCTCTCATCGCAGGCTGCAGCTACTTGGGCGTCTACAAGAGGGACATCCCGCAAGGCAATCTCATCACCCAGGATATGGTGTCTCAACTGCACACCGGCATGAGCCGTGAACAGGTCGCCTACATCATGGGTACGCCTCTGATGGAAGCCCCGTTCTCGTCGAATCAGTGGGACTACGTCTTCTATCTTGACGAAGCCTACGGCGGCACCGTGCAGAAGCGGCTGACGCTGACGTTCCAGAACGACCAGCTGACCGATATCGCCAAATCCGGCGATATGGATTCGGATGTCGAACTGAACCAGGACGGCGGCCCCGGGCCGGCAGTCGAAGGGGCGGGTGAAGGCACACCGGTACCGCAGATCGGCCCCAGCGGCATCTGAAACGCTGACGATTCCTATAATGAATGAATGGCAGCTAACGTGAAGACACGCTGGCTGCCCGTTCACGTCTTGCCTGTTTGGGATCGATTTCGAGCGGCCGATAGACCTCGATCCGCTCTCCCTCGAGAGGCGAATAGTCTTCCGGCGCTGGCAGACGCTCGCCAAATATACCTAGCGGTGCCGTTGCGAAGTCGAAGCTTGCCCATGCCGTGTGCCTGGCCGGCAAATCGGCGAGCATGACTGCTTGCCTTGCGGACATCTCGGGCTCGAGCGAGAGCCGAACGATGACCTGATGCTCCGGCGTTGCGAACGCGACTTCGACATTTGCCATCAGGTTGCCTCCTAACGCCCGTAGACCTGATCGGCACGGCGCGTGAATGCGTCGACGAGCTGGCCCGCCACCTGCTGGAACAATCGGCCAAAGGCCATGCCCAGCAGCCGATTGCTGAATTCGAAACTCATTTCGAGCTCTATCTTGCAGGCGTCCTCTCCCATCGCACGAAAGTACCAGCAGCCGCTAAGCCGCTTGAAGGGACCATCGACGAGCGACAAATCGATGCGTTCGGGACGCTCGAGATCGTTGCGGGTCGTCACGCTCTGCTCCACACCGCCTTTGGCCAGGGTCATTCGGCCGACCAGATAGTCATCCCCCTGCTCGACGACGCTGGCTCGTCGACATCCGGGCAGAAACTCGGGATAGCGTTCGAAATCATTGACCAGTTCAAACATCTGTTCCGGTGTATGCCGAACGAATGCAGACCGATTCACATTGGGCATAGAGGTCTCCACTGATTTATCGCCCCGACATGCGTATCATGGGGCACCGTTTTCGATGCTTGAATGGTATCACGGCTGCCCTCATAACTAGGCTTCACACGATACTCGCCAATACCGCTCTCTGGCGTCTGGCGGAAGAGCGCGCAGAATGGGGCGCGCCAAAGTGCAGCCATTCATCATACCGCCCGAGGGCATACCGGATATCGCCGTAAAGAGGTGTCATGGGTAAGAAAAAAGGCAACGCGCCAAGCAGCAACACGATCGCCCAGAACAAGAAGGCTCGGTTCGAGTATCACATCGACGAAACCTTCGAAGCTGGCCTGTCGCTGGCGGGCTGGGAGGTCAAGAGTCTGCGCGCCGGTAAGGCTCAGCTGACCGACACCTACATTCTGGTCAAGAATGGGGAGGCTTGGTTGCTGGGTAGCCATATCATGCCGCTCAACACGGCGAGCACCCACGTTCTGGCGGACCCGACCCGGACCCGCAAGCTGCTCCTGCATCGCAAGGAGATCGCCAAGATCTTCTCGAAGACGCAGGAGAAGGGCCACACCTGCGTGCCGCTCAAACTCTACTGGAAACAGAACCTGGTCAAATGTGAACTGGCCCTGGTACGTGGCAAGCAACTTCACGACAAGCGCGCCACTGAGAAGGAGCGCGACTGGAATCGGGAGAAGGCCCGGGTCATGCGGGATCACGCTTGAGTACGGTATCGGTCATAAATGTTCGAGATTGCACTTGATATGGCGTGGGCTCGTCGCCATCTGGTAGAATGAACGAGTTGTACGGGGGCGACATGGCTTCGACGCCGGTGACAATCCCTGAGGTGCATGCCGAGAGCGTAACGTATCTCGTAAATCCAACGTTGCAATCAAATAGTCGCAAACGACGAAAACTACGCTCAGGGCGCACTGGCAGCTTAAAAACTGCTAGTTGTTAGCCTGGCCCCAAAGCGATGTGCCCATTCATCGCGGCGGGGATACGAGCTAAAGCTGATGGGACCGCGGATGTCAGCGCTCTCCTGACATTCGTTAAACCTTAGAGAGATCGCGAAGTGCCATCCTGCCCGTCGGAGAGCACTGAGTTAAATCAAAAGACGGAACTAAGCATGTAGAGCTGATGGGCGAGTGCCGGCGGACGGGGGTTCAATTCCCCCCGCCTCCACCAAACATGAAAAAGCACCCGATCGGGTGCTTTTTTTGTGTTCGCTCTTCCAGATGCCAACTAGCGGCGATTCTCAGGCAACCGATGCCATGGCGGCTGCCTTCTGTCGTTGCACCGCAGACATGGCGCGCTCCAGATCATCGTTCTTGCATTTGAACGCGGAACAGTCAGCGCAACGGACATCTTCGGACGCTTCATGCAGCGTCGGCAGCAAGAACCGTTCCCCGCCACAAACGTTGCAACGTAAACCCAACGTGACTTTTAGCATTGTCGTTCCTTGGTACAGGCCCCTTCGTGGATGGCCGTTTTGTCATGTTAGCGGTGATCCGATCAGCCAGCCCGAAGGGCCATATCACGAGCTAACGCTTGAGACTCCAGGCAAGCTTCGACAAGACATGGGTACGTCCACCAATGCGCTGTTCGGCAGCACGATGCCGAAGCGCGGGTTCATCCTGCCAGTAGCCTAGTCATGAAGTCGTGATACGGCTCGCAGCTCGCGTAGCGATTCATTCTTTGCAGCAGCTTGGCTCTCTCGGCCGCCGGCACGCCTCGCACGGCCTGGTCGAGATTGGCCTCGGCCAATGTGTTGATGATGCGTCCGGGCGTGGCGAGATAGCGCTCGTTGGTCTGCAGGATCACATGATCCGCAGCTTCATGATCGACGATTTCATGGACATAGCTGCCAGGCAGGTTGACCACGACGACCCGCTGGAAGACGTTGGCGAACAGCAGCGCGAACCCCCCCGCGCCAGCCGAAGAGCCGCCGAAGATGACCAATGTCCGGGCATGAATGGGCTTGGAATTCTCGAAGATCGTGATGTTGCCGGTGCCCGGGAGATAATTGGAAAAGCGGCAGTACACGCCACTCTTCTCCCGGAAAACGGCGACGGTCGACAAGGATTTAGCGGGAGGATCCATCTTTGACCCCAGGTCACCGACGACTTCCCGCTGCTCGAAAGCGTACAGCGAAGCGAAGTCGTCATCGAAGCCGAAATGCCGCATGCAGGCGAGAAACGCGAGATAGGCACCGCGACCACTCCAGTGCGTGTCCGTGGGGTAATAGCTATCTAGCTCCGCCTGCATGGCCGCCACGGGGTTGCAGTAGTCGATCCTTCCTGCCTGGAGGAGCTTCTCGACCTGCTCGGTAGGCGTGATGCTGGCTTTCTCGTAAGGATAATATTCCGGCCTGACCTTTTCCTTGGAATTGGCGATCAACAGCAATAGAGAGCGCTGCCGCTGAAGCGGTCCGATCCCGTCAACGAAATGCTGCCATTGCTGCTTCTGCTCTGCATCCAGACGCTTCTTGCCGGTGAACTGATCGATACTGGCGTTGGTATCGTTGGCGAGGAAGAGCCACCCTTCGCGCCCTTCGAGGACTTCCATGACCGGCGCCAACGAAAAGCGCAAGCATTCGTAGACTCTGCCGTTCTTCAACCGAACGCCAAGTGTCAGGTCCTGAGAGAAATCGAAACCGTACTCGAAAGTCCAGCCAGCCTCCTGGGAGGGCGTACTCGGTTCGAGCGTGGTGAGCGCAAGGCTGTCCGCTCCATCGGGAGCCGAGACGAGCAATTCCGGCCGTTGATCCTGACGGGCATCGATCCAGCCGCGAATTCGATAATGGCGAAAGGATTCGAGCGTCGCGATCCGCTTCTCGCCTTCATCGACCTCCCAGCGAATCGTGATGGGTGCCGCCAGTTGCTGCGCCGTCAACTGGAATTTCTTTGCTTTCCGGCTGGCAATGACGTCCTTGAGATCACTAAGGACAGGGTTTCCCGGCTGTTTTTCCAGCCCCAGGTTGACTGTATGGAGCGCAGCACTGAATTGTTGCGCCGCGAGCCAGGCACGCGCTTGACGAACATAGACCTGATGCGGGAAACCCTCGCAATGATCGATGATGAACTGCCATCTCTCGGCAGCCACCGGCCATTCTTTCCGCGTCATTGCCAATTCGGCATAGGAAATTGCCAGTTTGAGAGAAGGCTGGGAGGATGCCTGCAGGGCAACGGCCATCATCTCTTCGTGCTTGGCAGTCTCGCCGGCACCGTCATAGGCACGCATCAACGCCTCGACGATATCGGAGCTATCGTCTCCTGCCTTGAAAGCGGGCTCCAGCAAGGCAATGGCACCCGAAAAATCGCCTTTTTCCAACCGAGCAGAAGCCTCGGCCAGCGGCTCGGACCTCCCCTCGATGCGTTCGGCAACGGACAATGAATTCATAACGGCTCCCTGATGGCTGCAACGGTAGACCCCGGGCGCGAGGCTGACGATACGGCGTCGTGGTTCGGCCATCGGTGAGCTGGTATTCGCCATCGCATGCCCGCGTAATCCACGAGAGCGTCGGCTAGGGAGACCCTCCTTCCCATGCCTCGGCGCTTACGTCGTCAATGTATCGCTCCGCACCGTCCCAATGCCGGCCATGTGTTCTGAGTTATCGATTCATCCTCACTATATCCCAGCGCTGACCTGACTCGACATCGCCCGCCGGGCATGAACTTTTTCAGCATCTCGGGGCCTGCAATCTCATCGTTTGTCGCTACAGGCCTAGTGGCGTTTTCACTGGAAACGGGTGAAAAAGGCACACAGCCAGACGTCCAGTGCCGGACTCCTGCTCTGGAAAACCCGCCCATATCGGCTAGCCTCACGAGATAGCGCCGCCTTGGTAGGCACGCGAATTTGCCATTACCGATAAAGTGTTATCCTAAAAATGGTTAGGCTGGCTGCGTGTCGCCGAAATCGAACCGCCCACAAGACAAGGAGATTGGAGCTTGATAGCCCTTCGCCCCGATCGCTGGCTCAGTCGCTGGCTATTGCTATTACTTTTGATATTCGCTGCTCCCGCATTCGCTCAGGAAAGCGGCACCGAAGGGCAATCTGCTCAGGATGGCCCTGCCTATTCCACCATGGCGGATCTGCTGAAAAATCCGGAATCGCGGCAAGCCTTGATCGATCAGTTGCGACAGCTGGCTTCTCGACAGGATTCCTCCGGCGATTCGCAAGCCGATGCGGCTCAGAGCGAGGGCACGGCCGACAACGCGAGCTCGGCCAATGGCGATAGCGACACCGCCTCTGGGCAAGATACCCAGACGGATGGCAGCGCCGCCAACGATAGTGGCGAGAATGCCGAGACCGCCACCTCGTTCCCTCGACGAATGGCACAGATCACCAGCGATTTCGCAGGCGATATCGGCGGCCAGATCACTAGCCTGGCAGTCATGATCGGCGGGTTCTTCACCAGTGACAGCGCCGCCGCGAGCACCGGCCCGGCGTTCAGCATGAGCGATTTCCTGAGTGCAGCGATCGACCTTGCCCTGGTGATCATTGCCACGGTCGCCGCTTTCCTGATTCTGCGGGCCATCGCCAAACCGCTGTTTTCCCGCTTCAGTCACTGGGCGCTTCAGGGCGAAGGGCGCAGCCATCTGTTACGCGTCATCGTGGGCGTGGTGCTGGCGGCCATCGTCGATGTCGTCGTCGTCGTTCTTGCCTATGTGGCAGGCAACCTGGTGGCGACCTTCCTGGTCGGCGAAAGCGGCAGTCTCGACACGCGACTCTCGCTGTTCCTCAACGCGTTCCTGATAATCGAACTGTTCAAGTGCGCCTTGCGGATACTCTTCTCCTCGCGCCACGAAGGGCTGCGCCTGGTATCCATCGAGGACAGTCAGGCAAGGTACTGCAACCGCGTCCTGGCGACACTGGCCAGCTTCATTGGCTACGGCATGCTGGTGGTCGTTCCGATCCTCAACGCCAACCTCTCGTCCGCGTTCGGCAAGGCAGTGGGTGTGCTGATCATGCTCGTTGCGCTGATCTGGTCGCTAGGCGTCGTGTTCAAGAATCGTACCGGCGTGCGCGACCTGATCATCGCCAAGGCGGATTCGGCACAGATGTCCGCATCGCGCGTGGCGCTTCGCCTGTTCGCGCGGATCTGGCACGTCATCGCGGTGATCTACGCCGTCATAGTGTTCGCCGTTACGCTGCTGCATCCTGAAACCGCGCTGCCGTTCGTCCTGATCGCGACATTGAAGACGATCATCTACGTGGGCATCGGCACGCTCGTCTCCGGCCTGCTGACTCAACTCATCGGGCGTCGTATTGACCTCGGCGACAACATGCGCAAGCGACTGCCGTTGCTCGAACCGCGCTTGAACTCTTATATCCCGACGCTGCTGAAGATCGTCCGCGCCCTCATTCTGATTGCGGTGGTGATGTACACCCTGGATGCCTGGGGCGCGTTCGACCTCGCCGCCTGGTACGCCAGCGACGCGGGATCGCACACCGTGGCGACCGTGATTCAGGTCATTCTGATCCTGATCATCGCTGCCATCGTGTGGATTGGCCTGGCCAGTCTGATCGAGAACTACCTCAATCCCGAAACGGGTGGCGGCGCGCCCACCGCACGCGCGCAGACGTTGATGAGCCTGTTCCGCAACGCCCTGGCCATCACGCTGATCATCATGACCGTGATGATCGTGCTGTCTCAGATCGGCATCAATATCGGGCCGCTCATCGCTGGCGCCGGGGTACTGGGCCTGGCTATCGGCTTCGGTGCCCAGAAGCTGGTCCAGGATGTCATCACCGGGGTGTTCATCCAGCTGGAAAACGCCATGAACACCGGAGACGTCGTCACCGCTGGCGGCATCACCGGCACCGCCGAGCGCATCAGCATCCGCTCCGTGGCGATCCGCGATCTGTCCGGCACCTATCACATCGTGCCGTTCTCTTCCGTGGATACCGTCTCCAACTTCATGCGCGAGTTCGGTAACCATGTCGGCGAATACGGTATCGCCTATCGCGAGAACATCGATTACGCCATCGAACAGCTGGAAGCCGCCTTCGAGGAGCTCAAGGCGAGCGAGGAGCATGGCCACAAACTGCTGGCGCCAATGACGGTGGCAGGGGTAATCGCGCTGGCAGACAGCTCGGTCAACATCCGCGTAGTGATCAAGACCACGCCGGGGGATCAGTGGGGTGTCGGGCGCGCCTACAACCGCCTCGTCAAGCTCTACTTCGACAAGGCCGGTATCGAGATTCCGTTCCCGCATACCACGCTCTACTTCGGTCAGGACCGCACCGGTTCGGCGCCGCCCGCCAACCTGCGCATCATGCAGGAGGACTTCACGATCGACGGCAGCCCCGCCGGTCAGCCGAAGGCTCATCAAACCGACGCGCCCACGGCGATCGAAGGCGAAAGCCGGTCCGAATCGACGCCGAATCAGCGAGCGCAGGACGAGACGCATCGAAAGCCCACCGACGACGATGTCGATGGCGACGAGACGGACGAGCCACGCTAGATCGTTAGACCGTCAGCCGGAATCCCCTCGTCTTTTCGGGCCGCCTTCGGGCGGCCCTTTTCGTTTGTGTCCTGTTGTCAGGCAGTCGTCATCATACCGGCGCCCAGCATGGCGGCGCCGCGCACGCCACTGGCATCACCCAGGCGAGAGCGCATCACGTCGGGCACCTCGACACCTGGGAACAGGTGTTCACCAATGGCCGCCGGCAGTGCCATCACAAGATCGTCCACGGCCGACAGGCCGCCGCCGATGATGATCGCCTGGGGCGATAGCAGCTTGACCACATTGGCCAGAGCGCCGCCCAGCAACGCCAGATGACATTCGCGCGCGCGCCGCGCCGCGCCTTCCCCTGCCAGCCAGGCCTGATGCCACTGCTCGGCGGAGGCCGACCGGCCGCCAAAATGGCGGTGCAATCTCACCAGCCCGGGCCCGGCAATGTAGCCTTCCAGGCACGCCTCGAGACCGCAGCCGCAAGGCAACAGCGGCAGGTCATAGTGCTGGGCGGCCGCTGCGGGCAACGGCAGATGCCCCCACTCGCCAGCAAATCGCCCGGCGCCCTTGAGCAGCCGGCCGTCCACCATCGCGCCGCCACCCGCGCCGGTTCCCAGGATCGCGCCGAAGGCGTGCATCACGCCCTCGGCCGCGCCACCGGGCCCGGTTTCCGACACCACGAAGCAGCGGCTGTCGTTCTCGATGATGAAATCACGATCGAGATGCGTCGCCAGCGCCGTCTCCAGGACGAAGGGACGAAGCCCCGGCAGGTTCGCCGCCACCAGATGCCCCTGCTCATCGAGGACACCGGGAAAACCCAGCCCCAGCGAACCGCGTCCGCCATCACGGCGATCCGCCTCTCGCACCATTCCGGCCAGCAGCGCCAGCAGCGCCTCGCCGTCGTCCGCCGGCGTCGGCTCGCGCCAGCGATCGAGACACTGCCAATCCCGGGCGTAGATCGCGATCTCGATCTTGGTCCCGCCGACATCGATACCGTAATGCATGCGTGGGATCCTCAAACTGGGTAACGGTGACGTGACGGTAACCTACCGCACGAAAAAAGGCGCCCGCAGGCGCCCAGGAGAGCAATCGATCGTCAGCCGGATCAGCGCGTCATGTCGCTGGGTTGCGGCAACGCCGGTAGCGACTTGTCGAGCAGCGTCACGCTCTGTCGATAGTAGAGCTGACTCTTGCTGTGATCGCCGAGGTTGGCATAGAGTCGCGCAAGCTCGGCGCAGACGACCCCGCTCGGACGCTGGCGCTGGCTCGCCTCGAAGTACTCCTGTGCCTTGCCCCAGTAGGCATTGCGCAGCGACAGACGGCCCAGGGTGAGCAGCAGATCCGGATCGTTGGG
>Ga0098062_1000654_pt1 | contig 17155 bp, 14 predicted proteins | sample 23_taG_FD_81592 | JGI IMG/M metagenome (GOLD analysis project Ga0098062, IMG submission 81592) | Marine viral communities from Cariaco Basin, Caribbean Sea - 23_WHOI_OMZ | ecosystem: Environmental > Aquatic > Marine > Oceanic | place: Caribbean Sea: Cariaco Basin | collected 2014-11-11 | reverse complement strand
GTGCCGCCCTGGACCGCGCCAAAACCGAAACCCGCACCGCCACCGTCACCCTCGGCGGCGCCAATGAAGAGCCCCTGTTCCGCCACTTCGGCGCCCAGCCCGCCGGCCAGGTGGACAGCTCGGTGGCGGTCTCCTTCACCGGCCGCCGCTATGCCGCCCGCATCCAGGCCGGCTACACCGACACCGACGACCGCGAAGACACCAGCGAGCTGCGCGCCGACGGCAGCTTTGTCGCCGGCCGCTTCGGCAACTGGCAGCTCGGCGCCGGCGCCATCGACCGCTGGTGGGGCCCCGGCCACCACAGCTCCCTGGCGCTCTCGAACAATGCCCGTCCGGTGGTCGGCCTGTGGTTCGGCCGCCAAACCCAGTACGTCCCACGCTCGCCCTGGCTCAACTGGATAGGCCCCTGGGACTTCCAGGCTTTCGTCGGGCAACTGGAGCAGGACCGGGCGGTGCCGGACGCCAAGCTGGTCGGCGGTCGTCTCACCTTCCGCCCCGCCAGCTTTCTGCAGATCGGCCTGACCCGGCTGTTCCAGTGGGGCGGGGAAGGGCGGCCCGATGGCCTGGATTCCTTCGGGGATGCCTTGATTGGTAAGGACAACGGGCAGCAGAACACCGACCCCGGGGACGACAACGACCCCAGTAACCAAGTGGCCGGCTTTGATTTCCGTGCCGGCTTCCCGCTACTTGGCGTGCCGACTGGTTTCTATGGGCAGTTCATGGGCGAGGACGAGGCCGGCGGCCTGCCGTCCAAATTCTCTGCTTTGGTCGGCTTCGACGCCCTGACGGGTATCGGGTCCGGCAGCCAGCGTTTCTTCCTAGAAGGCACTGACACCGTCGCAGGTCGCGCCATTAGTGAGGCTCGTTTTAATACCGCCTACGAACACGGCACTTACCGCAGTGGCTTCCGATACTATGGGCGCAGCCTGGCCTCCACGTTCGAAGGCGACGCCCGAGCGCTAACCTTGGGCGGCCAGCAGTTTTTCCGCAACGGCATGGTGTTCACCGCCTCGGTGACCAGCGCTACCCTTAACGCGGAAGGCGGCAAACGAGCTCAAGTCGAGCCCGACGGTGCCGAAATACTGCAAGCCAACGCGGAACAAGATATCGTGCTGGCTGAATTAAGGCTGGAACACGGCCTGCTGGGCGGGCGTCTCACCTGGGCCCTGGCCGCCACCGACGAAGCCGTGGACACCTTCGCCGGTGAGCGCGAACAGGTCACCGCCATGGCGCAATGGCGCCGCACGTTTGACTGGTAAAGGACTCCCAAACGGTTATGACAGCAATAATGAAAACACTGGGTACATGCGGGCTGCTGCTGGCCGTCGCCGGCTGCACCATCGTGCCCGGGTCCGACCGCGACGCGGAGCCGGGCTGGTTCGCCGAAGATGAACAGCCGGACGCCGCCTCCCTGCCGGACGTCATTAAAACCCATACCATCACCACCGCCATCCTTGATCAAAGTCAGGCCCCCGACCCCGAACTGCCGGAGGCGCTGGCTGACTCGCCGGAAACCTACGACTACGAAGTGGGTGTTGGCGATGTCCTGCAGATCACCGTCTGGGATCACCCGGAACTGACCATCCCCGCAGGCTCCCAGCGCAGTGCTCAGGAGTCCGGCAACCTGGTGCATAGCGACGGCAGCATCTTTTACCCCTACGTGGGCAAGGTCCATGTGGAGGGCATGAAGGTCACCGAAATCCGCGAGATGATCACCAAGCGCCTGGATGAGTACATCGAGGCGCCCCAGGTGGACGTGGCCGTGGCCGGCTTCCGCAGCAAGAAGATCTACGTCACCGGCGCGGTCAACCAGCCCGGCACCTACCCGATCACCAACGTACCCATGCGCCTGGTGGACGCGGTCAGCGCCGCCGGCGGGCTCGGCGACAACGCCAACTGGTCCCAGGTGATTCTCTCCCGGGACGGTAAGGACTACCGCCTGTCTCTGCGCGGTATCTACGAGAACGGTAACGCCGCCCAGAATGTGTTGCTGCGCCCCGGCGATGTGGTCAATGTGTCGCGCAGCGATGACAATAAGGTCTTCGTGCTCGGCGAAGTGGTCCGCCCCAAAAGCATGCCCATGGGCCGCAACGGCATGAGCCTGGCGGAAGCGCTTTCCGACACCGGCGGCCTGGACGAGCGGGAAGCGGACGCCTCCGGCATCTTCGTCTTCCGCAAGGCGCCGCCCGATCAGGAGCACGGCATCGACGTCTATCAGCTTAACGCCAAGGATGCCGCCGCCCTGGTGCTGGCGGACAGCTTCCAGCTGCAGCCCCGCGATATCGTTTACGTCACCGCCGCGCCGCTGGCCCGCTGGAACCGGGTGCTGAGCCTGCTGGTACCCAGCGTCACCGCCCTCTACCTAGGCGGTCGCGCCGAGAACGAACTGGGAAGCGACTAGATGTTCGAGCGTATCCTGGTGGTCTGCGACGGCAATATCTGCCGCAGCCCCACGGTGGCGGCCATGCTCGCCGCCGCCCGGCCCGACAAACGGATCAGCTCCGCCGGCCTGGTCGGCCTGGACGGCCACGATATGGAGCCCACCGCCCGGGAGGTGGCTGCCGCCCAGGGGTTGGAATGCGGTCCCCATGAGGCGCGCAAGCTTGATCGGGCACTCTGCCAGGACGCCGATCTCATCCTGGTCATGGAAGGCCGCCAGCGGGACCGGATCATCCAGCAGTTTCCGGAAGCCAGCGGTAAGACCTTTCTGCTCAGCCATTGGAACGGCGGCCAGGATATCCCGGATCCCTATCGGCGGGGCCGGGAAGTATTCGAGAGAATCTATCCGCTGATGCGCGAGGCCACGGACGCCTGGCTGAAAAAATTATGAATACAGGAACGACAGAATCCGATGAGTAACCACCCCGATACCGCCCGAGGAAGAAGCGCCGTCTCCATGGACGAGGATATCGATCTGCATCGGCTGTGGGGGCTACTGGTCGATGCCCGCTGGTTGATCCTCGGCACGACGGTCCTGGCGTTGCTGCTGGGCGCCGCCTATGCGTTTCTCGCAACACCCATTTATAAAGCGGATGCTCTGCTACAGGTGGAAAAGAAGCAGAGCGGGCTCCCTGGTTTCGAAGAGCTCAATGAGGCCCTCGGACAGGAGTCTTCGGCGGCGGCGGAAATCGCCATCCTCACGTCGCGCATGGTTCTTGGGAACGTAGTCGAGCAGCTGCACACCGATATTCTGTTGGCGCCGGACCGCACTCCGATACTGGGCGCTTTCAACGCCCCGGACCCGGCGCCGCCGGGCACGCCGCGACCGCTGTTCGCGGGCTACCGTGATAGCCAAACCCTGGTTACCGTCGAACGCTTTATCGTGCCGGACAATCTGCGCGGAGCCGAGTTCACTCTCACAGCCGACGACCAGGGTCATCCCGCTCTTTATTACCAAGACCAGAAAGTGCTCGGCGGTCCCGCCGACCAGGTGCTTAGCAGCGAGGACGACAGTATTGCCCTGGAGCTCGGTGAATGGCGTTACGGCGGTGAAGATCTGACACTGATTCGCCAATCGCGGCTTTCCGCAGTGAACAATCTCCGCAGTCGTATGGAGGTCGAGGAGAAAGGTAAGGATACCGGTATCCTTACCGTGACCCTCACAGGCCCCAATCAGGCCCGCATCCAAAAGGAATTGGACGCAGTGGCGGATAACTATCTACTGCAGAACATCAATCGACAGGCCGCCGAAGCGGAAAAGAGCCTGGCCTTCCTGGACGAGCAGCTTCCTGAGCTGAAAGCCAAGCTGACCGCCGCTGAAGAGAAGCTCAACGAGTATCGTCTTAAGCGTGACTCCGTGGATATGGAGCTGGAGACCCAGTCCCTGCTTGGCCGCCTGGTGTCCATGGAAGCCAAGCTCAACGAATTGAAGATCAAGGAGAGCGAAGTCTCCGCCAAATTTACCCAGGAACATCCCGCCTATCGCACGCTGCTGGAACAGCGCCGCTCCCTGGAGCAGGAAAAGGCCCAGCTCAATAAACAGATCGGCAATCTGCCCGAGACCCAGCAGGAAATCCTGCGCCTGATGCGCGACGTGGAACTGAACCAAGAGATCTACGTGGGCCTGATGAACCGCGCTCAGGAGCTGCGCATCATGAAGGCCAGCACTGTCGGTAATGTGCGTATCATCGATGACGCCGTGGTGGCTCCTCGTCCGGTAAAACCCAAAAAAGACTTGGTGATAGCACTGGCCGGCGTACTCGGCCTGATTCTGTCTGCTGGCTATGTGCTCGGGGCGGGCCTGCTGCACCGAGGCATCGAAACGCCCGATCAGCTGGAAGAGCAGGGCATCCCGGTGTACGCCGCCGTGCCTCTTTCCGAGCATCAACAAAAGCTGGATCGCCTGGTGGCGATGATGCGCCTTCGCAAGCGTTCCAAGCATGAACCCATCCCTCTGCTGGCGGTGAACGACCCGGCGGATCTGGCCATCGAGGCCCTGCGCAGCCTGCGCACCAGCCTCCACTTTGCCATGATGGAAGCCTCCAACAAGGTGATGATGATCTCCGGCCCCAGCCCGGAGGTGGGCAAGTCCTTTATCTCCGCCAACCTGGCTGCGGTGCTCGCCCAGGTGGGTCAGAAAGTGGTGGTGATCGACGCCGATATGCGTAAAGGCCATCTGCACCGCTACTTCGAAAACCAGAACGACGTGGGCCTCTCCGATCTGCTCTCCGGCCAGGCGGAGTATCAGCAGGCCATCCACGGGACCAAGGTGGAAAACCTGCACTTTATCCCGCGGGGTCAGATTCCGCCCAACCCGGCGGAGCTGCTCATGCACTCCCGCTTAAAGGCGCTGATGGAACGGCTCTCCGCCGAGTACGACCTGGTGCTGGTGGATACGCCGCCGATTCTCGCCGTTACCGATGCCGCCATCATCGGCCAGCAGGCCGGCACCAGTCTGATCGTTGCCCGCTACGGTATGAACTCCGCCAAGGAAGTGGACGTCAGTGTGCATCGCTTCGAGCAGAACAAGGTGGAAATCAAAGGTGCGATTCTTAACGCTATAGAACGCCGTGCTAGCAATGAATACGGTTATTACGCCTATCATTATAATAGTGAAAAAAACTGATGGCTATGTCTGGTACACGCCTGAAAAATATTGAGGAATAAAGATGAGTAAAACATTTGCGCTTATCGGGGCCGCAGGTTATATCGCGCCTAGGCATATGAAGGCGATTCAAGATACCGGCAGTACGTTGATTGCGGCTTTAGATAAAAACGATTCTGTGGGTATTATTGATAGTTATTTCCCGGACGCAGACTTTTTTACGGAGTTCGAGCGGTTCGACCGTCACATCGATAAGCTGCGTAGAGAAAACGAAGGAAAGAGCGTCGACTTTATCTCGATTTGCTCGCCGAATTATTTACATGACTCACATATGCGATTCGCTCTACGCTCTGATGCCGATGCTATCTGTGAAAAGCCTCTGGTACTAAATCCTTGGAATATTGATGGGCTTCAAGATATCGAAAGAGACACCGGTAGAAAGGTCAATACAATCCTCCAGCTTCGGGTGCATCCATCGATCATAGCTCTCAGAGATAAAGTGCGGTCGGAGAATAAAAGCACCAAACACGAGGTGGATTTGACCTACATAACGTCCCGGGGGCACTGGTATTTACAATCCTGGAAAGGCGACGAGAAAAAGTCTGGTGGTATTGCGACTAATATTGGCGTGCATTTTTATGACATGCTGCACTTCATTTTCGGAGAGCTCCAAGAAAATGTAGTTCACCATAGCAGCGAGACAATGGCGGCTGGCTATCTGGAATACGAAAAAGCTAGAGTTCGCTGGTTCTTATCGGTTGATTTTGCATTTGTACCTGATAGCGCTAAGGCCCAGGGGCAGAGGACTTATAGGTCAATCACTATAGACGGTGAGGAAATTGAGTTTTCCGGCGGCTTTACTGACCTTCATACCCGTAGCTACGAAGAAATTCTGGCTGGGCGCGGTTTTGGATTAGAAGAGAATCGAGTCGCTATCGAAACTGTAGCCAGTATCCGGAACGCTCAGCCGTTAGGCCTGAAAGGTGATTATCATCCGTTCCTGAAAGGTGCGATTTAATTATAGCGTCTGTTTTCAGGCGGATGGCCTAGTAGGGTATAGCTAGTTGTATGCTCAATCACACGATTACTGTGATATTGATCACGGCGAGGATGTGCAATAGCATCTGATCTTATCGCGCGAATACATGCCGGGTGCAGTAAAAGACAATTTAAGTGCTACGCTTTAGGCGGCAGCACACGGTCAAAGCAAGCCCCGTCACGCGAATTTCATCTAGCTGCGCGACTCTACATGATTACGGACACTCGGCTTCAAAAGAGCCGAGCCCGGGCAGAGCCCCGAAAAGGATAACGGCATGAGCAATTCAGGCTGGTACGTGGTTCAGTGCCGCGCCAACCAGAACTACAGGGCCCAGGAAAACCTTGAAAATCAAGGCTTTACCTGCTTTCAGCCCCTGCTTTGCCTGGAAAAAGTACGCGCTGGCCGGCGCGTGCAGCGCCAGGAACCTCTGTTCCCCGGCTATCTCTTTGTCCAACTGTCCGAGCAGGGCAGTGGTTGGCACACCATCCGCTCCACCCGGGGCGTGATCAAGCTGGTGGCCTTCGGCGACCGCCCGGCGGCGGTGCCGCCCTTCGTGATCGATGCCCTCAAGCTGCAAACCCAGGCCAGCGCCAATGACGACCGCCCCGCGCTGCGCCCGGGTGACCGCCTGCGCATCGAACACGGGCCCTTCGCGGACATGGAGGCGGTATTTCACCGCTTCGACGGCCAGGAGCGCGCCATCGTGCTGCTCGACATGCTCCATAAACAGCACCGCCTTACCCTGGCCCTGAAAGACATAAGCACGTTGTAACCCCTAATGGCAGCGGACCATGTCCGCGAAGGGCCGGCAAAGCCGACCGGCAGGATCCCAGAGACCTGCCAACGACAGACAAACCGGCAAACATTCGTCCTCAGGGAACCGACGGCAAACCCTGGGGCGGTAGCGTGCCCAAACCAGTACAATCGCCGATAAAATGTATGCTAAAGGTAAGAGAAGAATGACCCACCCCTCGCTGGAAGACATCAAACTGGCCGTGATCGGCCTCGGTTATGTGGGCCTGCCCCTGGCCGCGGAGTTCGGCAAGCACCGCCCGGTGGTGGGCTTTGACGTAAACCGCGACCGTATCCGCAATCTGCGCGAAGGGCACGATTTTACCCGGGAGCTCAGCGACGCGGAGCTGGCCGCCTCGGAGGGCCTGGCGTTCAGCGACGATCCGGCGTCCCTGGACGGCTGTAACGTCTACATCGTCACGGTGCCCACCCCCATCGACGAGCACCGCCAGCCGGACCTGACGCCGCTGATCAGGGCGTCCGAGACCATCGGCAAGACCCTCAAGCCCGGCAATATCGTGATTTACGAGTCCACGGTATTCCCCGGCGCCACCGAGGAGCACTGCGTGCCGGTGCTGGAGCGGGTCTCCGGCCTCACCTTCAACCAGGACTTCTACGCCGGCTACAGCCCGGAGCGCATCAACCCGGGCGATAAGCTCCACCGCGTCACCGACATCATGAAGGTCACGGCCGGCTCCACCCCGGAAGTGGCGGACACCGTGGACCGTCTCTATGCCTCCGTGATCACCGCCGGCACCCACCGGGCCTCCAGCATCAAGGTGGCGGAAGCCGCCAAGGTGATCGAGAACACCCAGAGGGACCTGAACATCGCCCTGGTCAACGAACTGGCGATGATCTTCAAGCGCATGAACATCGACACCCAGGAAGTCCTGGAAGCCGCCGGTACCAAATGGAACTTCCTGCCGTTCCGGCCCGGCCTGGTGGGCGGCCACTGCATCGGCGTGGATCCTTACTACCTGACCCACAAAGCCCAGGCGGTGGGTTATCACCCGGAGGTGATCCTCTCCGGGCGTCGTATCAACGACGGCATGGGCCGTTTCGTGGCCAGCGAGCTGGTCAAGGCCATGCTGGACCGTTGTATCCAGGTTAATGGCGCCCATGTGCTTGTGATGGGCCTGACCTTCAAGGAAAATTGCCCGGATTTGCGCAATACCCGGGTGATCGACGTGATCCGCGAACTGCAAGACTACAACGTAACCGTTGACGTTTACGACCCCTGGATCAACCCGGACGAGGCCTATCGAGAGTACGGCATACAGCCCATCGAAAAACCGATGGTGGCTAGCTACGATGGCATCGTCCTGGCCGTGGCCCACAACGAATTCAAGGCAATGCCGGCCAGCGAAGTCCGCCAACTGGGCCGCGAGCCGCACGTGCTCTACGACCTGAAGTACGTGCTGCCCAAAGAAGCCGTCGACCTCCGCCTCTAGAAGGCCTTTTTGGAACCAACTCTGTAGAAGCGAGCTTGCCCGCGGATGCTAGCAGCCATTACCAAACTGGAAATCGATGACCCGCTACGACGAAGTAAAAGCCGACCTGAAAGCCAACCCGAAAATCTGGCTAATCACCGGCGTGGCCGGTTTCATCGGCTCCAATTTGCTGGAAACGCTGCTCAAACTGGACCAGACAGTAGTAGGCCTGGACAACCTCGCTACAGGTCATCAGCACAACCTGGACGAAGTCCAAACCCTGGTGACTGAAGAGCAGTGGGCCCGGTTCCGGTTCATCGAAGGCGACATCCGCAATCTGGAAGACTGCCGGAAAGCAGTAAAGGGGACAGACTATGTCCTCCACCAGGCCGCCCTGGGCTCCGTACCGCGCTCCATCGAAGACCCAATAGCCACCAACCAGGCCAATATCGACGGTTTCCTGAACATGCTGGTGGCAGCCAAGGACGAAGAGGTAAGCAGCTTCACCTACGCCGCCTCCAGCTCTACCTACGGCGATCACCCGGAGCTGCCGAAGGTGGAAGACAAGATAGGCAATCCGCTGTCGCCGTATGCGGTTACAAAATACGTGAATGAACTCTATGCCAGCGTCTTCGCCCGGACTTATGGCTTCAAGACCATAGGTTTGCGCTACTTCAATGTGTTTGGACCCCGACAGGATCCTAACGGCGCGTACGCGGCCGTGATTCCCAAGTGGACTGCCTCGATTATCCGTAGCGACCCCGTGTATGTGAACGGCGATGGTGAAACCAGCCGGGACTTCTGTTTTGTCGACAATGCCGTACAAGCCAACTTGTTAGCAGCTACAGCATTGGAGGAGGTAAAAGACGAGGTATACAATGTGGCTCTAAATGCTCGAATCACACTGAACCACTTATTCTGGGCCATACGCGAAGAGCTGGATAACCTGGCGATTGGAGGAACACGCGAACCACAATATCGTGATTTTCGACCTGGTGACGTACGTCATTCCCAGGCGGATATTAGCAAGGCTCAGCGATCTCTTGGCTATGCACCGTCACACACCGTCGCCCAAGGTCTGACTGTAGCCATGCCCTGGTATGTCCGATGACACTAACGTTCTGTCCTGTATATAACTGAACAAAAAGGAGTGGCCGCGCAATAAAGAAATCTGCATTTAAGGCCGCTTTCGGTTACACGATACCTGGGCATATGTAAGCCATAAAGCAACCAAAAACAGGGTAAAAATAAAGCCCTTGCTGGGATGCCTGAAAGGGGTGAAAGTAAGCGATTGCCCAAACAAATTAATTGAGTTGAAAAAAGTCACTGATCGCTATGGACAATAGAAGCAGCGACTCAGACGGGAGTTTTTAGAAGCATCGTAGTGTCAATCGAGGATAACAGTATTCTTGCGTTGGCATAGAAATAAGATGATGCAGCCATATTAACATGATCTAAGTCGCCTGGCTTCGGATACAGTCACGGCATCGTCGCGTATGAGTTTGAAGAATTAGAATGTAGAGGAGTCTGAGCGCGTATAGTCTCCATATCACGTCCGACGTCCCCCTACGTGGCTCTGAAGCCTTTAACCAGTTCCTTGAGCGTACAACGCTCGGATCTGCATTTGAGCCCGTTTGTTCTATCGAGCGGAGTGGCACTTTATATAGCTATAGTCAGCTAACAAAACTGAATGATTCGCCCCACTGCCGGAACACTGAAAAGCGCTACAAGATAAATGAAGCGATCTATATTAAGGCTAACGGTCTTTTAATTGATACGGGCATCTAGTATTTGGGTGTTATATGTAGGGGCGCAAATTTTCAAAGAGCAGCGCGCACCTGATGATATGTGTTAATGGAGCAAAGCTTTGAGAATCGTACATCTTTCTGTTTGTAGAAAGTTTTCACGCGGCCAAATTAATCAGCTCCACTACGAATACAGTGCGTCGCAAAAACTCGAGGGGGTGGAATGGAAGACCCTTGGCTACCACACAGAAGCTACTGAAAGTCAGTTTATTAAAAGAATTCCGGCATTTTTTAGGCCGCTTTTTTTACGTAATTTGTACGGATGGCTTGTTGCGCTACGATTGAGTAAAGAATATGACATATTAATCATGAGGCATATGACTTTCGATCCATTTGCATTGATATTTGCCCCTTTTGTATCTAATAGAATAAGTGTGCATCATTCAAAAGAAGTGGAGGAGTTAAAGCTTGTAAAGGCCGGATGGCGAGGCCGGCTTGCGTCTTTATTTGAGCAACATACGGGGCGTGTTGCAGTAAAGAATACAAAGATGATACTCGGAGTAACTGAAGAAATAGCAAAGTATGAAAAAGAAACCCGAGCACCCAATAAACCTGTAGCCGTATACTCTAATGGGATAGATGTCGTTTCGATAAAAAAGCTTAAAGATGCGCGTGAAACCCATGAAGTCCACGCAGCCTTCATATGTGGAAATTTTTCTTCGTGGCACGGACTAGACAAATTAATCCAAGCTGTTGATGATGACCCGCTTAGTTTTGAAGATATTCCTTTGTTTATACACCTTATTGGGCATTTGTCGCCGCTACAGCTCAAAGAGATTAGGTCAACGGAAAGACGTGCCAAAGTATTTCGTGCTTATGGGGTTATGGATTTTTCTTCGTATAGTACGATTTTAGAGAAATGTGACTTTGGTTTGGCGTCGCTTGCATTAGAAAGAAAACAATTGGGAGAAGCTTCGACATTAAAAATACGAGAAATGCTCGCTTTAGGTCTACCTGTCTATTCAGGGCATAGAGATATCGCGCTCTCAAACGATTATCGATGGTCGCGTATCGTGGATAAAGTTGACCTTCGGGATCTGCATGAGTTTGGCGTTTCGATGAAGGAGATTTCCCGGTGTGATGTTAGGTCGGAAAGTTCTATATTTATTGATAAGCTTCAAATTATGAAAGACGCTATTGAAGTGTTCAGGAAATTATAACATCGATAGTTTATTTGCGTCGCCAAAAAGTGCAGTGCTTTTAATGCGCTGCAAAGCAGCGATGAATAAAGCTTTCGGCGCTTTAGTATAGGAGTGCTTTTTTGGTTTTATTGCTGTTTCTCACTATATATTTGTATGTTTCTTTCTTTGTTGTTCTCAAGTTGGAACAGAAAGGTTTTGCTGTTATCGCCGCCTTGGCTTGCTTTTCTAGGCTAATAATGTGCTTGGCAGGGTTGTTTATTGTTTTGCCTTTCGGGGGGGACGACGCCCAAACATTTGAAAGAATAGCCGCAGATTGGTCGCAGGGAAGCTTTGCTCAAGTATTGGCTACATTTGACCTTTCCAGGTCTTATGTTTTTAGCTCTGTCATAGCCGTTTTCTATTGGTTATTGGAAGTCAATATAGCGATACCGGTTTTTATAAATGGTATCGCCGGGGTTCTTATATTTTATTTTGCTATGATTTTGGCTGGGACTGTCTGGCCTACTAGCAAGAATAATCTTATATTTGGGCTGTTGGTTGCGTTGCATCCAATGCTTAATGTCGATTCTGCTATTACGCTGAGAGAAAATCTGATCATTCTTTTTTTGGTGATGTCGGCTTTTTCTCTTGTTTCCTATATAAAATACAGAAGCCTTAAACATCTTTTTCTATATATGTTGTTGGCAATTTTTTCTGCTTTTTTTCATGGCGCTATAGTTATTTTTATTGCGGGATTGCCACTGTATCTAATATTTTTTTCAGGCTCTTTTTCATACCATAGCAAGGTGTTTGTGGCACTCGCCTTTTCTGGTTGTCTGTTTTTGTTTCTTTTTTATGCTGATCTCGGCAAGGTCGAGGTTATGCAAGAAGAAGGCTTTTCGGTCGAAACCTTGGCAGAAGTTCAGCTAAGTCGAAAGGATGCTGCTACGGTTTATCTTCAAGGTGTGGTCCCGGATAATGTATTTGACATTGTTTGGCAAACACCTTTGCGTGTGGTTAATTTTTTGTTCCAGCCGTTTCCATGGCGCGTTACGGATCCCAGATATATCATGGTTTTTTTTGATGCGATATTGTGGGTTTTCATAATTTCAATTTTAATTAGGAATATTCGGCATGTAAGCCAAAATAAAGCAGCTCTCGCGCTGCTAGTATCCGCTTTCGTGCTGGTTGTTGTTTTCTCGTATGGCACCGGAAATTTTGGTACTGCGATCCGTCATAGAACAAAGTTTCTCGTCCTTTTCCTGGTTGTAGTGTATCCATTTTTGCCGAACTTTTCGATACGGCGGTCTAAGAACACATGAAAACAATTATATTTTTGGCCAATAGAGGCTATGCTTTAAAAAACTCCCGACTTGATATCATCTCTCATTTTCTAAACGCAGGCTGGAAAGTGATTGCTTGCGTTGCTGATGACCTGGATGGTAGGGATCTTCAAAAGATGGGCGTCGAGTTGGAAATAGTACCATTCTCTAGAGGTGCGGCGTTAGGCTACTCTGATGTGAAGTGTTATTTTCAGATACTTTCTATTTTTTCGGAAAGGTCTCCTGATTTGGTCCAAGCTTTTCATGCCAAACCTGTAATATTATCTGCTTTAGCAGCGAAAATGTTAAGAGGCATTAAAGTCTCAGCCACTATAACTGGGCTAGGGCACGCTTTTGTTAGAGAGGGCTTTGTATCTAAGCTCGCTGGTCTTGGTTATCGTGTCGCGTTACCTTCAGCCGACGTAACAATTTTTCAGAATTCTGACGATCGGGCGCTTTTTTTGCGAAAAGGCTGGTTAAAAAAATGTGATCATAAGCTGATTATTGGTTCCGGTGTTGACGTGGCAAGGTTCAAGTTCGTTAACCGTGCCTCTAAAGTTGGTCGTCCGGTCATTTCTATGCTTGGAAGACTGCTAGCTCAAAAAGGGGTCAATGAGTTTATAGAAGTCGCCGATATATTGGCCGAGGGGGAGTCTCCTCCGTGCTTTTTATGGGCTGGAGAGATCGACCCGGTCCACCCTGATGCAGTAGCATCAGACTGTTTTGAGGGATCGCATGCAAAGTATTATGGTCACACGTCTGATGTGCCGGATCTACTTGGGGAGTCGGATATCTTCCTTTTCCCTTCCTATCGAGAGGGCGTCCCAAGGGCCATCATGGAAGCTTCAGCCTCCGGCCTGCCAACAGTGGCGTTTGATGTCCCCGGCGTTCGTGAAGTTGTACAGACTGGAGTGACCGGTTATTTGGTTCCCTTTGGCGACGTTAAGGCTCTCGCTAGAAAAGTTAAATATCTTATAGACAATCCTCATGTGCGCTTAGAAATGGGTAAAAGAGCGAGACATCTAGTTGAGTCTTGTTTCGATATTCGAATTATTAATGGGCAGTATATAGAAACTTATCAATCCCTGGGTGTTGATGTCCCAGATTTTAAGGTTAAGGAGTGAGATGTGTCTAAGGTTGTGATTATCGGTGCGCCACGATCTGGCACGAATATGCTTAGGGATATTCTCTGTTCGTTGCCTAAGATAAACACATGGCCTTGCGACGAGATCAACTATATTTGGCGTCATGGGAACGTCCGCTTCCCATCCGACGAAATTCCAGCGGAACGCGCAAAGGAATCTATACGTGACTATATTAGAGGTCAGTTCGAATGGGTGTCTCGTACTTACGATGCTAATATAGTGGTGGAAAAAACCTGTGCCAACTGTTTAAGAGTTCCATTTGTTGAGCGGATATTGCCAGAAGCCAGATATATTTATATATATCGTGACGGTCTGGACGCCACTGGCTCTGCTAAATTGCGTTGGACCGCGAATCTGGATATCCCCTATCTTCTGGAGAAGGTGCGTTTTGTCCCTCGCTTGGACTTGCCTTATTACGCTTTCAGGTACTTATCGGCTCGCCTATATCGTCTATTTTCGCGTGAAAAGCGTTTAGCGTTCTGGGGCCCAAAGCTTCGCGATATGGATTATGTACTTGGTGCCTACTCCTTGAATGAAGTTTGTGCTATCCAGTGGCAGAGATGCGTGGATCAAGCCGACTCTGCCTTGTCGGCTATGCCAAAAGGTAAAGTTGTCAGAATTAAGTACGAAGATTTTGTTTCCAGGCCTGAAGATGAGCTGACTCGGCTTTTGGAGTTCTTGGGTTATAGCGCTAGCGCTCACGATATCGCCGAGGCAGTTAGGGGGGTCTCCGATAAAAGTCTCGGAAAGGGTCGTAAAACGCTTGGTTACGAAGAAGTGCGCCGTTTGGAAGCCCTAGTCGGAGACTCCTTGAAGCGTTATGGCTACCTCTGAGTTCCCTTTGGCGCTTACTCCAGGACAAGCGAGATTTAAGCGCGCTTTCGATTTTTTTCTCGCGCTTGCGGGGTTGCTTTTAGTCTGGTGGGTGATTTTGATTACCTTCGTGTTGGCCGCACTTGACACCCAAAGCAACGGATTCTTCATCCAGGAGCGGGTCGGGCGACACGGATCCCGGTTCCGGGTGTTTAAGATCAAGACGATGATTCCCGATACTAGGATTGCTACGACGGTCACCCGCTCCGGTGATCCTCGGATCACATCGCTTGGCGATTTTTTTCGTAAGACGAAGCTAGACGAGTTGCCTCAGCTGTGGAATGTCCTCCGGGGGGATATGAGCTTTGTAGGTCCGCGCCCCGATGTGCCGGGCTTTGCGGACCAGCTTAGCGGACATGATCGCGCCGTCCTTTCTCTTCGCCCAGGCATCACAGGTCCCGCCACCCTGGCATACCGCGACGAGGAAGAAATATTAGCGGCGCAAGCGGATCCGGAGCGCTACAACCAAGAGGTCATCTACCCTGATAAGGTGCGCATCAACCTGGAGTACATCCGAAATTGGAGCTTGACGGGTGATATTCGCTATATCTGCCAGACTGTTTTTGGCGAGTAACAAAACCTCTCTACATCTTTTTGTACACTGCCTTATGGCGGTGGGAATCTATGTTGTGATGGGGATCACAAGCATTGAAGGAGCGCTGCAATGTTGAATGGACCTTTCCCTCCCTGGCCGTCCTACACCCCTGAAGAGGCTGATGCCGTTCAGGAGGTGTTGTTGTCGAACAAGGTGAACTACTGGACCGGCGATGAGTGCCGGGCGTTTGAGAGTGAGTTCGCCGCCTTCGCGGGCACCGGGTACGCGGTGGCACTGGCCAACGGCACCGTGGCGCTGGATATGGCGTTGCGGGCTTTGGGGGTCGGTGCCGGCGATGATGTGGTGGTGACATCCCGCACTTTCCTGGCTTCCGCCTCCGCCATCGCCAACGTGGGCGCGCGCCCGGTGTTCGCGGATGTGAACCGGGACAGCCAGAACATCACCGCCGAGACCGTAGCGGCGGCGTTGACGCCGGCCACCAAGGCGGTGGTGTGCGTGCACCTGGCCGGCTGGCCCTGCGACATGGATGCCATGGCGGCGCTGGCCGAGCAGTATGGCCTCTATCTGATCGAGGACTGCGCCCAGGCCCATGGCGCCACCTGGCGTGGCCGCCCGGTGGGCGGTTTCGGCCATGTGGGCTGCTGGTCGTTCTGCCAGGACAAGATCATGACCACCGGTGGGGAAGGGGGCATGGTCACCACCAACGACCGGGCGCTGTGGTCCTGGATGTGGAGCTACAAGGACCACGGCAAAAGCTGGGAGGCGGTGTACGAGCGCGAGCACCCGCCCGGTTACCGCTGGCTGCATGAGAGCTTCGGCACCAATGGCCGTCTTACCGAGATCCAGGCGGCCATTGGCCGTATTCAGCTGGCGCGAATGCCGGAGTGGACCCGGGTGCGCCGTGGGTACTGTGAGCGCATCTGGGAGACCGCACGGGCGCTGCCGGGTTTGCGAGTGCCCACCGTGCCGGACACCGTGGGCCACGCCGGCTATAAGTGCTATTTGTTCGTGGAGCCCTCGGAACTGGCCGTCGGCTGGGACCGGGACCGTATTCTCGCCGCCGTGCTGGAGCATGACGTGCCTTGCTTCTCGGGCTCCTGCTCGGAGGTGTATCTGGAGAAGTGCTTCCAGGACGCGGGCCTGGTTCCGGAGGCGCCGCTGACCAATGCCCGCGAATTGAGCGACACCAGCCTGATGTTCCTGGTGCACCCCACCCTGGAAGACAGCCACATCGCCCAGACCTGCCACGCCCTCGAAGCCGTTATGGCCGAGGCCACCGCGCAAAACACCGCCGCCCGCGCCTCCGGCTGATCCCTTGTGCGAGCGGGCCATTGTGGGAGCGGGCCCCGCCCGCGAAAGGGCGGCCTGCCGCCCGGCACCCAGCACCTCATCGTGAAAGATCTCCCCACAGGCCAATAGCTGTTCGCTGACAACGATTGACGTTCTGGCCGACATCCCGTTTGCTTGGGTCCGGTGCATACTGACTCCGGGCGATTGCGCCTAAGGGCAGTGCCGCTGGCCGATAAAACCGCACGCGCCTTAGTATCTGTTAAACTCGTTCTAGGTTGAGGTCCGGTTCATGTTGGACGCTACAATGGAGGCATTTATGGATCTTGCATCACTACGGCAGCTCCCCGTGGAGCAGCGTATGCATCTTGTCGAAGAGCTTTGGGACAGTATTGCGGCTGACCAGGGGGCGCTACCTCTTACGGATGAACAAAGAGTGGAGCTTGATCGGCGGCTTGATGCTTATGAAGCGGATGGTAACCCCGGTCGTCCTGCCAAGGAGGCGCTGGACGATATTCGGCAGCGACTGTGAAGGCTTCCATCTATGTCGTCGCGGTGATGCACGGGAGCCGAAACCCCTCTCGCTGGAAAGCAAAAACATAAGCAGCCGGCCAAGCCCGGAGTCTGTCAACATAGTTGGCACATAAAGTGGTTCTGGCTCTTTAAAACCCTGCTGCCTGCGGCACCGGGTCCTTCTCGGGATTCAGGTGCACTACCTCTGGCAGGCTGAGTTTCCGGATG
>Ga0098062_1000647_pt1 | contig 17359 bp, 10 predicted proteins | sample 23_taG_FD_81592 | JGI IMG/M metagenome (GOLD analysis project Ga0098062, IMG submission 81592) | Marine viral communities from Cariaco Basin, Caribbean Sea - 23_WHOI_OMZ | ecosystem: Environmental > Aquatic > Marine > Oceanic | place: Caribbean Sea: Cariaco Basin | collected 2014-11-11 | reverse complement strand
TGTACACCGTGCCACTGCAGCTGCTGTCCTACCATGTGGCCGTGTTGAAGGGTACCGATGTGGACCAGCCGCGGAACCTGGCCAAGAGCGTCACTGTAGAATAGCCCCGCAGGCCAGCAAGGCGTTGATGTAGGTTGATAATAAAGTTGGTAACAAAATAATAGAGTTGGTAACTTTAGAATAAAGTTGGTAACTGAAGGCTAATGTGTCAGAGTCAGGCTATTTCCTCGGGATTAATAGGGAATGGCCAGCTACAAGCTCGACAAGAAAACCGAAAAATGGATCAATGAAGGGCGCGGTAAAGGTAGTGGTGAACATTACCTTCCGTGGCTCACGGTAAGAGATTTACCCTCCAAGGGACGTTCGCATCGAGTGATGGGACACCTTACGGGGCGAACCCATCACTTTTTTTCAGATCTAGAACTGGCCGCCTTTTTGTTGCTCGAATGGAATCCCGCTGTTACCGACATTCGTGAGCAATTTCCTCTCCGCATCGAAGACACCATCTCGTTGGCTGAGCAAGCCAGCATCCGGCATCCCGACGCAGGCGGATACCACCAGATAATGTCTACCGATCTTGTGGTCGATTTATCTGCGCCAACCGGCCCAGAGAGATTCGCCATCCAGGTAAAAACCTCCTCCGACCTGATGGATCCTCGAACGGTCGAGAAGCTTGAAATTGAACGCCGCTATTGGAGACTAAAAGGCATTCCTTGGTATCTCATGACCGATAAGCAGATGCCTCGGACTGTTATGAAAAACCTTGAGTTTCTGTATTCAGCACGAGCTCAGAGCGAGAGCATGGAAGTTTTGTTTCAAAGCTTACCGGCTTATGTCGATGTGCTGACAGAAAACCCGAATACCGGGCTTCCGGCGTTAGGTATGCTGATTGACCAGTCCTATTCGCTTGAGCCGGGCACGTCGCTGGCCCGGCTAAGAGCGCTAGCGGCCTTGAGGGTACTAAAATTTGATATATCCACTCCCTGGACCAAGCTTGTAGCACAAGACCTAAAGTTGGTTGAGGATGTTGCGTTGCTGAGGGCGAATTATGCTGCGAATCAATGACGTCTTCAGGTTGGCTCAGGATCGTTATCGTGTACTGGCACTGACGGGCAAGCATGTTTTCTGGATAAATATTGACTCAGATAAAGCCTGGCCAGAATTGGTTAGAACGGAGGAGATTGAAAGGCTGATTTTTAATGAGGAACTGTGTCGAACAGCAGATCCTCATCAGGAACTAGCCTCATTGTCCGTGGAGCACGGGAGTAATGCGCAGATAATTCGGGATCAACGGTATAAGTTAATCGCTCCACTAGTTGCAACTGACGAAGTTTATTACCGAGATGGTAGGGGCCAGTTAGTCCAATCTCGTAGTGACGAAACCGGTACGCCGAGGAAAACGCTTTATAAAAACCTCAAGCAGTACTGGCAGCGCGGAGCGATGCCGAACGCACTTTTACCTGACTATCGAAAATCCGGGGGTAAAGGTCAGAAAAAGACATCCAAAAAGAAGTTGGGGCGGCCCCGCAAAATCTCACCGGGAATCGGGATAACCGTTGATGCCTCAATCGAAAAAATGTTTCGCTTGGTAATTGACCATTATTACGTCAATGACAAGGGGAACTCGTTGGCGTACGCCCATCGGCGATTTATCGATATGTTCGAGGCCATCTACCCCGATGTTCGGCCTGAGGATTATCCAACATTGACCCAATTGAGGTACTTCTACCACCGGGAGTATGAAAAAGCGGATCGCATTCGCCTCAGGTCAAATAAGATTTCCTACCAGAAAGATGTTCGGCCATTGATCGGGACCTCCACTGCAGGGGTGCTTGGTCCAGGTTCTAGATATGAAATCGATGCGACAATTGCCGATATTTATCTTTTGTCTGCTGATCGACAAAGAATTATAGGCCGCCCCACTTTGTACGTGGTGGTTGATGTTTTCAGTCGCATGGTGACGGGTTTCTATGTTGGCCTGGAGAATCCATCCTACGTCACGGCCATGAGTGCGCTGGTTACCTCCATGTCAGATAAAACTGAACTTTGTGCCAATTATGGATTGGAGATTACTCCAGAGCAGTGGCCCACCGTTGGGGTTCCAGATGCGATCCTCGCGGACAGAGGGGAACTACTTGGGCACCAGATAGAATCGCTTGAGAAAGCCTTTGCAGTCCGGATCGAGATTACTCCCCCATACCGAGGAGATGCGAAAGGAATTGTTGAGCGTTATTTCCGCACCCTTCAAGCCGAGTTTAAACCCTTTGCACCTGGCGTGGTCACAGCTACAAAAGTGAGAAAGCAAGGCGGAAAAGACTATCGACTGGATGCGACACTCTCTCTCCAGGACTTTACACAGATCATGCTGGCCTCGATCCTTCATCGGAACCAACATGCGGTGTTGTCAAAATACGATCGCGACTCGGATATGCCAAACGACATGGCATTAACCCCTCTCAACATCTGGAATTGGGGCATACAGCATCGAACCGGTCAATTGAAGAATGTATCGGAACTGGCCTTGAAGATTGCTTTGTTGCCGCGTCAAAAAGTTCATCTTTCTGACTTTGGGGTCAGCTGTTTTGGTGCTTATTACACATCCAAGGAGTTGTTGGCATCTGGGTGGCTCCATCGCAACGGAGACCGCAGAGTCACCGGCCTTCAGGCAGCCTACGATCCCGCAGTGGCTGATCATATTTATCTGTTTCCGAAAAAAGACAGTTCGGAATACTGGGTCTGTTCCCTGACAGATCGCTCGCGTCAGTTTCGCGGCAAGTCTATGTGGGAGTTATGGGCCAGTCAGGAAGAGCAGCGAAAAGCCACCAGTGCCGCTAAAGTGGCAGAGACAACCAGTAAACGAGACCTGGAGAATCTGGTCAGCGACACTATCAAAAACGCTGAACGTTCCCGCCCCGCCGTCAACAAGAAGCAATCCAAAGCCGAAACTGTCAGGGGCATACGGGAGAACCGCAAAAGAGAACGGGATGCTCAAAGAGCAGAACAAACCAAAGTCCGGCAGCCTGACAGCAGTAAACCTAAATCTGAAGTGACCTACCTACATGGCAAACCGGACGATGGTGCTTTCCCAGATTTCCTGGACGAGCTGTTTGGAGACGATGAATGACCTTACCCTCAGGCATGGTAACTGCCGTGTACCAGGACACGGGAATAACGAAATATCAAGGCAATCCACTGATCGAGGCGCTACCGCCTATTCCCGGACATAAACAGCTCATAGTTGGTCTCAGTGAGACCCTGGAGCTCCGGCCTACAGAAATATACCTGGATGGTCAGACAAGGATTCATATAATCGCCCAACTACTGGATGGTTTCTTTCAGCCGCTGGCACGCCATATTGAGCTTGAATCAAAAATATCAATCATGCTGCGTCAGGGATATGTGGGGCGCAACATTGCCACTGGTGATCTCTCGACTCACCTACAGAACGGATATGAGCGAATCAAGAGCGGAGACCTGAAGGCATTTCGCTTTGATCACGTCGAATCGACTGCGAAAAGCCTCGCATTCATCGGGTGCTCCGGTTCCGGAAAAACCAGTTCGCTCAATCGCATTCTGGCAACCTATCCACAGATGATTCACCACCCGGAGCACAATTTCATCCAGATCGTGTTCCTAAAAATTGATTGCCCTCATGACGGTACTCTTAAGAGTCTGTGTCACAATTTTTTTCGGGAAATCGATTCTATCCTTGGGACAGACTATGTCCGGCGCTACGGCGAGAAGCGCCACGGTGTAGAAGCAATGATTGCGCTAATGTCACAGTTGGCAAATACCTATGCGATTGGCGTACTGGTCATCGACGAAATACAGCACCTGAACCTCGGACAAGCCGGTGGAGCCGAGAGGATGCTGAACTTCTTCGTAACTTTGGTTAATGAGATCTCCGTACCGGTAGTAATGGTCGGAACACCAAAGGCGCGACCGGTCTTTGAGACAGACCTGCGATCTGCTCGGCGCGGGGCGGGGTTCGGGTCAATATTGTGGGAACCACTGTGCAAACCTGCAGCTGACGAAAACATAGACAGAACCGAATGGGGCGCGTTCACGAAAAAGCTTTGGAAGTACCAGTGGTTAACCAAAGCCAGTGACAACATGTCGGATGATTTGAGGGATCTTTGGTTCGATCTGTCTCAGGGAATCATGGATGTCGTTATCAAGTTGTTCGTTCTGTCCCAGATTCGAGCAGTTGTAACAGGCACGGAACGGATTACACCCAATATAATGAAAAAGGTTTATCAGGACGAACTTAAGCCGATTCACCCGATGATGGAAGCTTTACGTTCCGGCGATCCAAGCAGAATTGCTCAATACTCAGACCTTATAATCCCGGATGTGGATAAGAGGATTCTGGAACTCAGTACCCTTCTCGATTCCACCAAAGACCAGATCCGCAAATCCGTTCAGTACAACGGAAACGACCAGGCAATTCGATTGCACAACATACTGGTTGATATGGGCTATGAATCAAACCTTTTGGAGCCGTTAATCCAACGAGCGTTTGAGGAGCATCCTGACTTACAGCTAAAGGATCTGATGCCTATCATTCTTAACTGGTACCAGTCTTCGGAACAGGCACCACCGGTGACCGAAAAGAAAAAGTTAAAAACGATCAAAGTGAAAGAGTGGCACACTCTCGACTCAGATGATTTGCGCTTTCTGCACTCTCAGGCGGCGAACGAAGACGAGATGCTGGATGCTGCGGATCAATCGGGTCTGGTGTTTAACAGCGACGAGTGGCTCGGTTCTGGTAATTAGGCATAGGTGCCATGCTGAACTTCCCGGTTCCGTACCCTGAAGAACTGATATACAGCACCGTGGCCAGGGCAGGTATTCGGGAAGGCATTATCGGCTCCAAGGAATTGCTGGATGAGATCTATGGTAACCGCAACGTCATTGCAACCCTGGATTTTCCCAATCGGCTACAGAGTATTTCTCGCTGGCTTCCATCTGACTACACCGTTGAAGTGATTGCCTACTGCCACACTTTATTTCCCTTGTATGCCCCATTTATCCCAGAAGAACGCCGCAAAAGCTGCGTGGCATGGATGGCTGAAAAATCCATGGGTGCAGTTCACATGGCGATGGGTGTAAACGCATCGCTTGTGAAGGTGCCTGGTCATGTTCGATATTGTCCTGGGTGCCTGAGAGAACAACAACGTACCTTTGGAGAATATTTCTGGAAGCGCGAGTGGCAGATAGCCGGAGTCGAGTGCTGTAATGAGCACGGCGCACTCGTAAATACGGCCATTACCCGCCCCTTAGCAGATCAACACCGCTACCACGATGCTTCGCCTGATAGTTGTCCTTTATTTCGCCAAAAACCAGTTTGTAGTGAATCAGAGACGATCCTGACTCACATTAGACAACTATTGGGACAAAGGTCAGCCACCTCGCCGAGTTATGAACAATGGTCTTCCCACTACCATCGATTGGCTCAGCAGTATGGTTTTATTCGCGGCCAGGCTCAGGTTGACCATGGTGCAATTGCTGAAATTGTGTCTCACCATTGGCCTTCGAGGCTTTTGAGGCAATTCGGTTTAGAGATAAATCTGAACTCGGATTATTGCTGGCTACGAGCGATTTTTAGGAAGCATCGGAAATCCTTTGGCTACCTCCAGCACATTATTATTCACCACGCGCTGTTGCCTGAGAACTGGTCAATAACCGATGTTATTGGCAGTGTTAGAGAGTTGCCTGCGCCCTTGGTGCCAGAGTCGACAGAGAGAATCCGCGTTGGCACCGAACACGGCTTAACGCACGATCAGCAGGATTGGATGAAAATGCTGGCAGAGCAGCCACCGAAAAAAGCCCGTACGCTAGCACCTGCGCTTTACGCACGACTGTACCGGTATGATCGACTTTGGCTGAAGCAAGTAAATCAAGGCCAGCCACGAGCAAACGTTGTTACAAGAAAACCGAGAGTTGATTGGCGGCGACGGGATCTTCATTATTTGGCCAAGCTCCGGGAAATTCTTAGATTTTTGCAAGCCCACCCAAGCGGCCCCCGGCAGTCACAAAGGTATTTACTGAAACAGCTGGGTAAGCTCTCCACTTTGGAAAAGAAGCTTGACCGGTTACCCCGAACCAAGCGGCTGCTTGAACGCTATACCGAAAGCGTTCCTGAATATCAGAAGCGGCGTTTGAGGAACGCATGGAGGCAATTAAATCAGGACTTTGAGCACCCACCACATTGGCGATTACTACGCATCGCCGGACTCAGTGAAGCACGACTTACCCAAGAAGCGCGAGATTATTTGAATGGCCTCGAAGAAAATGACGACAATTCCAATAATCAAGGGAATCGAGGACAACAGTCGAGTTAAAGAAATCGGTTCGATATACCGGCGTCTAGGGACCTCAGACTGGCGTATTAATATCAAGCTGGACCCTGGCCAGAGGAAAAAGAACTTCAGTCTCTCCCAGGTAGGATTGATGCCAAGGCGACGACTTCTGAACGCCACAGCGACAGGGGATACCGGGCGAGCCGGGTACGAAAAGGAATTTGAGATTTGTGATGCTACTGAATGGGCACATTGCTTGATAGGTGATTGTCCGATCAAGAATATTCGTGAGCAGGAGGACCATGAACAGCGGTGTTTCAGCTTTGAATTCGATGGTATTACGTTTTTTCTACCCCAAATAGAGCTGGCTCGCGTTCTATTTTTTCATTACTCCTACATGAGTCGGCTCGCGATGATGCCGAATGGGCTCAACGAAGAATTTGATATTCAGCCAGGAGAAGAACCCGACATTACAGAAATTCACATCTTACCCACCAGTTCACTCCCCTTGAGCCCGCGCGGAAATCCAGCCCAACGTAGGGTGTTGGCTTGGATTCTGTTAGACGATGAGATTCGGCGGTCGTTTAGCAGCATTGCTCAATATCAGTTGACTGAAGGGCAAGAATTGAATGGCCATCGTCATTGGCGATTCCGGTTTGATCCTCCACCGTTACAGAATGTGAGGGTGTCGGTTCGCGGACAGTACCTCCCTGAATCCGAAGTCATGTTCGTGTACGAGGTTGATAGTGTTGAAAATCTGACTACGAGAAGCTCAAAACGTATTGAGTTTTTTGATCCGAAGCTTGCTGAGCAGCAAGCTGGGAACGCCATGAATAATCAGGATTCGGGCGTTGCCACCGAGGAGCTTCAGATAAACGATGACGAGCTGGCCTCGGCAGATGCCGGTGTGTATGAGCTCCAGGTCCCACCGGTGATATTGTCATTTTCCGAGCCTGCCCACACTACTCGCAAACCCTATGACGGTCGAAGACGAGCTGGCGCGGGCAAAGGATCGGAAGAGATAACTCCCTCAGGTGAAGCACGAACCGAAGTGAGCACTGATGAACCGACGATTAGGGGAGAGATCCCCGCAGGCGTGTTCGATGGTGTTGATGATCAGAGCGATGACTCACACCTCCACCTTCATAGATTCGAAGCGTTCGTTTCAATGATTGATCACCTGGAGGCAGAAGGATGTGAATTGCTTTCTGGCGAGATCCAGAAATTGCCAGTGCTGCAAGGTCACTCTAAGTATCGTCTACCCGATGGCAATCCAAGATGTGTGGTTTTTCGAGTCCTGAAATATGACCACCAGATTTACGCACTGGTGGAAGTAGACACCACCGACAAGGAAAAGAGACTCTCGACGCTGCTTATTAGACAGCCAGATAATAGTTATGACTGGAACTCAAAGGTTGAAGAGTTAAGCCAGCTGCTGGTTAAGAAGTCGTTACGTTGGCCAACGAAAAAGTTGGATAAGGAGTTCCCCGATGGGTACAAACGGATACCACACCAGAGAACTCCCGATAACAACTCGTTGATACTGGATTCCGCTTCCGTGGAGCATTGGGCGAAAAGGGTATTGGCTTCTTTCTTTTGACGCACGTTGGAATGTTTCTGCGAATTCAATCAGCATCGTTGCCCATCTGCTTCTCGAACGCTTGTCGAACGAGCCCCATTACATAGGCCAGTTCAGATTTCTCGCTAAACCCGACCTCGACATCGCCATTTCCCCAGCGTCCGAGATTCGTTACATCACGAGCTATCCCTTTCGGGTCGTTCAGTTCGTGAAACGGCATATTGAGAGACAACCGCAGTCGGGCCTTTTGCGGGACCACATCGAGAAAGTTCGTTTCGGCTTTGAAGGCGATATACAGCTTGAGTACTTCTTCAGTGACACTTGGATCAAGCGCCATAACTTCCTTTCGGAGCTGCTCAAAGAGAGCGCGCATTGGGCTGCCGTCTGCCAGTTGAGGATGGTCTTCAAGATTATAGGCTTCTGGTTTGGCCGGCGCGTTGCGGTACAGATCGAGGATCTCGTCAGGCAATACCGGTGCTGCCCAAACCCTTACAGCCTCTCGTGCCAGCTTGGTAGCACGGTTGTGAATGGCGTCCTCATTCCATGCATGGACAGCTCCCAGGCCATCATTGAGCCGGAGGGGGCTCTGTTTGAACCCACCTTGCATATCACGCTTCTCGATGAAGGCTCGGTCACTGTATTCTGAGTTATAGCCCGTAAGGGTCAGATTTCCGAGCGTATGCAGCCAAGTCTCGTGCACACGTTTCCATTCGGGACCAAGCTCATTTCTCCATCGATCAGACAGGTTTTCATTCTGCGGCATGATGTGTTCGATGGTGTACTCGTCGACCGGAACCCGTTCCTTGCGCTCAAAGTTTTCCAAGCGGCGTAACCAATAGCTTCGGCTCCGAAAGTTGTAGAGGTCGCGTACTGCCAGTTCTCTCTTGAACTCTTCGTCATTCGGGAAACGCCGGTATGACCTTAAGCCAAGCAGATGAGCCTTGATGCTCTCCAGGTACCGGTTTTTTTGCAGTGATTTATGAAAGGTAGCAAAGGTCTTGTTCAGTGAGTTTGTAGGGATGGCACAAACTGCACGACGGAACACGTAAGCCTCGATCAGCCGAATAGCGCTATGAAAATCATCTCGGGACAGATTGTCCTGTTGGTAATCATGGTACAGCTCCAGTAGGAACGGATACGCCACATCTACTTTCAGTTCGCGCAAATCCTTAAATGCCATTCCTAGCTGTTTGTCCGTCTCTCTGCCCAAAGCCATCGCACAAAAATACCGGGCAAAAGCATGTATTTCTGCAACCAGTGAATCGACACCAGCGCTTGCTACTTCGGGACGACGTGAGTGCTGCTTGAAGGCCTCATACACCTCATCTAACCGGGGAATTTCTCCGGTTTTAACCGTGAGGTAGTGACGCATGAAACTGTCAAAGTAAACGCCATAGCCTTCTTGTCCGAACTCCACCTCCATCGGACGCCAATGGTCATGATAGAGCCGGGTTTGATGCTCCGGCTCCAGTCCCATCAGTACATAGTTCCGAATCAGGTCGGCTTGGCTCAGGGCTTTGCCGGTAGAGTTCATGCTTTCAAAAATCAGTTGGGGATTATCCTGGTCTCGGCTTAGCGCAATATCAACGATGATAAGCTTGGAAAGTCCCCAGCAGAGGGTTTCCAGCTCCCCATTAAGCCTCTCAATCTGGCGGTCAAAGAATTCAAAGTTTTCCTGAATTCGAAGAGAACCGTCATTGGGTAACGGTTTTTGCGTGACCAACGCCAGCAAGCTCTCTTTGTCGGTTTGCGTCAAAAGCAGTTTGTAAGCACGTTCACCGTCTTCCAACGGATTGAGCAGGTAGTAATTGCGTAGCTTCTTAGCCGAGAATCCTTCCAGAGGTTCTGTGTCTCCAAGGTGTCGGGATAGCGCCTCAAGAATCAGCATCGTGGTGGTCAGTCGCTGTTGCCCATCAATGACCAGCAATGGCGATTGACTGGACACCTGGTATAGCCCCTTCTCGATGTAGACCACCGAGCCAATGAAATGCGCTGATATACCATCGTTGGTACCAGCGCGCATAATGTCGTCCCACAGTTGACGACATTGTTGCTCAGGCCAAGAATACGTTCTCTGATAGATCGGAATCACGAATTGTGGCGACTTCTTCAGGAAATCAAGTAACTTGGCTTCTGTAGCTTTCATAACGAACGCTATCCCTTTTTAATCTGTTACTGCGATTCAACGCTGGTTTTGACCTGGTTATACACAGCCCGCATCAGGTACTGAGAAGCGATGTTGCGGAAAGACGCATCGTTCATCAGGCGTATGAAAATGTCCTCGTTGCCGTCCATGCGCTCAACAAACAAGTTCTCAAGCTGCTTGTTGAACACGGGTTCGAAATTCTCCAGGCTGTTGGCCATGACGGCCTGCCTCAACTGCTCATTGGCAACGGCGGTTTCTTTCACCTGATCGAAGAAGAGCTGATCTGCAGGGGTAAACTCAGTACCAAATCGCTCATTTAGCTTGTCGACCAATGTTGATAGTTGCACCTCTTCCTCTGCTTGGCCGGTACCGACTTCTGTCGGGCCATACAAGGCTTCCGATTCGCCCACCTTCAGGTCGATGGCTCCCTCACTGATTTTCTGAAGCCGGTAATACTTCAGCTCTACTTCGTCATCTACCTGCACCGTGCGTCTGTCGGCGGTGTAAGGCAGTTTGGTGAGCAGGAAACGGGAATAGGTGTACAGCTTTTCGTGATCCGAGTCCTGGTAAGGAATAATCTGGGCAACGAAACCGTACAGGTTACGAAAACTGACCAACTGTCCTTTGAAAAGAGCCTGATCTTCTTCGCTGAGTTTCTTGAAACGCTCAATAGCCAAATCAATCAGACTGTTCAGCTTCTTATGTTCGCCGCCCGTCGGGTTTAGCCGGTTACGGAACCAGATCTCGCACCAGGCGCTCACCTCACCTTCAGTGAAAATCTGCCAGGTGGATAGGGTATGGGCCAGAGTATTGAGCTGCTGCGGGTCGGTATCCTCTTCCTTCGTGGTGACTTCGTAGTAGGGTTTGAACGCCTTGTAGATTTCCTCCGGCTCATTAACGAAGTCCAGGACAAAGGTATCTGTCTTGCCCCGGGCCGTTCGGTTAAGCCGCGACAGCGTTTGCACAGCCTGAATGCCTGAAAGTTTCTTATCCACGTACATGCTGTGAAGCAATGGCTGGTCAAAGCCGGTTTGATATTTCTCAGCGACCAGCAACACCTGATACTCCTCGGTATTGAATTTATCTGGCAGCTCAGACTCTTTGATGCCCTCGTTCATCCCGACTTCGGTAAACGTCTTGTCGGCATATTCTTTGAGAGCGATCTCTCCTGAGAAGGCCACCAGGGACTTCACATCGGTATAGCCCTTGGCTTTGATGTATTTGTCGAAGCCCAGCTTGTAGCGCACTGCATGTTCGCGAGAGCTGGTTACCACCATGGCCTTTGCCCGGCCACCTATCTTGTGTCGAGTGTGAGTGCGGAAGTGTTCAACGATAACCTCGACCTTCTGAGCTATTTCATAGTCGTGGAAGGAAACAAAGCGAGCCAACGCCCGTGCCGCCTTGCGGCGCGGTACTTCAGGGTCATCCTCCACCTTCTGGATCAGCTTGTAATAACGCTTGTAACAGGTGTAGTGGGCCAGCACGTCATGGATAAAGCCTTCTTCGATGGCCTGCCGCATGCTGTAGTGATGGAACGGAGCTTCTCCGTTTCGTCCCGGTTCGTTAAACACGGCCATCGTCTTGAACTTGGGCGTAGCCGTGAACGCAAAGAAGCTCAGGTTGGGCTGTTTGGCACGCTTGAGCTGCTCTCGGATTAGTTCCTTTTTCGCCTCTTCGCTAAGGCTCTCATCCTCCATGTCCAGCAATTGCTCGGCGATGGCTGACTCGATGCCATCCTTGTTCAGGATCTTACGCAGCTCCATGGCGGTTTCACCGCTTTGAGAGCTGTGGGCCTCATCCACAATCACTGCAAAGCGTTTGCCTTCCGTTGAAATTGCAACGTCTTTGCCTTGCTGCTCAAGCGTTCGAATGGCCTGACTGATGAAAGGGAACTTCTGGATAGTCGAGATGATGATAGGCACGCCGTCAGCCAGCGCCTTGGCTAGTTGCTGAGTATTCTCGTCGATCTTCTGGACGACGCCCAACTTATGCTCGAACTGAAAGATGGTGTTCTGCAATTGCTGGTCGAGTACCCGGCGGTCAGTAATCACCACCACGGAATGGAATACTTTCTCGTTGTTGGCATCGTGCAAACTGGACAAACGATGAGCCAACCAGGCAATGGAGTTGGATTTACCGGAACCAGCAGAGTGCTGCACCAGATAGTTATGGCCGGAGCCCTTGGTTTTTGCGTGCTGGGTCAAAGACCTTACGGCATCGAGTTGGTGATACCGGGGGAAAATCAGCGTTTCCTTGCGGTGGCGCTTGATTCCCTTTTCGGTCACGACCGTTTTCTCTTCCACCTGAAGGTGCAAAAAACGGGCGAGGATATCCATCAGGCTGTCCCGCTCCAGCACCTCTCGCCAGAGGTAGGCAGTACGAACATCACCTTCTATAGGCGGGTTGCCAGCGCCGTTATTAAAGCCCCGGTTGAAGGGCAGGAAAAAGGTACTCTTACCCTCCAGATGCGTGGTCATAAACACTTGCTCGGTATCTACCGCAAAATGCACCAGGCAACGATTCTTGAAGGCAAACAGCGGGTCTTTGGGGTTCCGCTCAAAGCGGTACTGGGACTTGGCATTTTCAACGGTCCACCCGGTCGCCGACATGGCATTTTTCAGTTCCAGCGTGGCAACGGGAAGACCGTTTACAGCCAACACCATGTCTGGAATTGCGCCTGTCTTGGTATGTACCTGACGAACCACGGTAAGCCTGTTCGCGGCGTAACGGTCAGCCGCGCCGGTATCAATGCTGGTATTGGGGGCAAAAAAAGCCAGCTTCACCGACTTGCCGACGCATTTGAAACCCTCGCGCAGCACGGTCAGCGCACCTTTCGCGGCCAGTTCCTTGTTTAGGGCATCCAGGAGCATGCTCTCGGCTTTGCTCGCATCCAGGTTGTTCAACCGCTCCCAGATCTTGGGTTGGGTCTTCTGCACAAAGCTTACGACCTCTGCCGGAAACAAAGCGGTTTCAGCATCGAAACCGATGGCATCTCCCTTTTGGTAGCCACTCTGGGTAATCAGGGCCTGCTCAATGGCGTTCTCGAAGTCGATTTCTTTGTGCATTTCTTGAATTCCTGTTGCATCCTGTGGAGGGCCTTGCCTATAATCCATGGCAAGTGGATTGGGGGTGCCCGGTCGGCGTTGTAGCCTCGGTGAGTTTCATCGGGGCTTTTCGCTTTCTGGGGGCGGATAAATCATCAAACCCAGATCCTCATACCCTTCTCCAACACAATCCCTTCCCCCGTCGCAGTAAAATTTGTACTTGAGCACGTCGAACGCTCGATTCGTTTGTTCGGGCCTCAAAATGCTAATCCCTATAGGGCGTGCAACCAGATCAGCAAGCTGTAGTCCAGAGGACATCACCTTCTTATCGGCAAACAGAACGTCAAAGGGCAAGGCGAGACTCTGAGAGTTGTTGCGGTCACAAATTCGCCGAAATTCCAGCTCCAGCTCATCATCCTCCTTGGGCCCGCGCCGTTCGACGACCACATGAGTCAGTAGTTCTTGTTGTTGTTTCTCCTGAAGGAACTCATAGAGCTTTTCGAGGCAAAAGCCGAGCGCAATGTGATAAGGGTTTCCTCCGGTGGAATCCTGTTTTTTCAAGCGACGCTTATCGATGACGCAGCTAATCAGAATGAAGTTGCTGTGCTCAATGATTTCAGTCAGTTCGTGAAGAAACTGGTGCTTTTGCTCCCGGCTTCGAAAAATATTGAACTGTCCCTTTTCCTTCCGAATTTCATTTTCGTGCAGGACAACCTGATCATGTCCAAAGTGATTGAACTTGAACTTCTCAAGCGCTGAGACAACCTGCTCACTGTAGTGGCGCTTGTGGAACACACAAAACGCCAGTACAAAGAGAGGGTATTGCGGGTCAATGGTATCCATACCATGATCACCGCTTTCATCCACGTAAACGATGTATTTACTGAAGGGACTGTCAGTTTCGCTTTTTTTCGAAGGCTTGATCTCGTCAACCAGGCCTGCTGATGGGTCTTGCTCGAACAGAGGTAGCTGCTGTTTATCAGTCATGGCTCAGTGCCTTTTATCCCAAACTGTTTTGCCGACTTCTGCAATTTGGTCACGAGGGCAACTCAGTCTTGGGCTGGACACCATGAGAAGGGAGTTTCTGGAAAGATGTGAGAAAAATTCAGCCATGCGCAACTTCCTTTTGCTCATAGGTATCAGTTGGGAAGAAATCTCGGACGTCGATCTTTCCGGTGACGGCGTTGGTGATCAGGGCAGAGCGGTACTCTTTGAGTCGCTCGATGACTCGGATGACTCTTTCACGTTGTTTCGTGAGCTTATCCAGTGAAGTTTTTACGTGATCAATGATTTCTCTTCGCTCTGCTTCGGGAGGCAGCAGTACTGGTAATTTTTTGATATTACTTGAGGAAATCGAAGCCAAATTTGTGCTTTGTTTTGCGGTGATAAAAAAGTAGAACTTGGCATAACCAGATTGCGTGAGCAGAGCCAGCCAATCAGAGAACTCTGGAATCCTGGGACGGACAGCAAAAACATGATTTTGGTGGAGGCATGGGTCAATTTCACCGTCCCAAACGGCTCCACGACCAAGTTTATCGTTGTCACCCCCTTCATTCATCAGTACGTCCCCTTTCTGCAGGGAGTATCGCTCCAGCTCTGTAGCCAAAATTTCAATATTAGTAACATGGCTGAGATCAACGAAGCCGTCCTGGACATTGGCAACCCTCAGATACGGGGCTTCCACCGTTTCCTCATTTGGTAGCTTGCGACCTTTCGTTACACCCCCCCTCACTTCGGCGATGTATCCTAGAATAGGCGTAGTCCAGTGCGCCGGGATTCTTCCAACCCAGTCAAGACCTGAATCTCTCATCGGTACTGATGGATTGAGCCCCCTAGTTACCGCATCACTGATGACGGCCGATCGTTGCTCGGCTAGCTTGTCCAACAAAAGTTGCTTCTTGGCAATCAGTGAATCGATTTGAGTAGTCTTGCAGGCAAGGAAACCAGCTATTGCTTGCTGTTCGTCTTGCGGTGGAATGCCAGTGATCAGGTCTTTTATGAAGTCCTCTGGCACCCGTTTTTGCCCTCCGGCGCCGTACATTTCTGATTCACCTAGATCTCTGAACCAGTCAGAAATCGTCAAGTAAAACAGAAAGTCGGGATCAAGTAGATCCAGATCGGCTCGGAGCACATGGAGTTCTGTTGTTCCAAAAGCACACCCGTTAGTCAGTCCCTTGGCAATAGCCCCCTTTCCGTTCTCGAAGCACGGAGTGATTTTTGCGACAACTACATCGTTGTCACTAAAATAGGTGTAGCCGCTGCCGATCTGCCCCATCTCCTTTTCTTCATCTAACCGAATACCGCCATACTCGCCCACAGCATCCATAGGAACGAATGAAACCAGTTCTGAATCAGATAAACTGATTTCACTCTTGCTAGGATTCAGCGTCACAGCAAATCGAAGGCGCATCACCTTCCAGTGCTTGGGAAAACCACTATGATCGTATGCCGGATAGGAAGAGTTCCGACTCATTCAACTACCTCCGCCAACATAGCGATGATTTCCTTTTCCAACTGACTAATCTCACTAGCGATCTCTTCCAGTGGGCGTGGTGGTTCGTATACATAGAAATGACGATTCAGCGGAATCTCATAACCAACCTTGGTTTTACTATGGTCAATCCAGGCTTCAGATAAATGGGGTAGCACCTCAGCGACGAGGTAGGCCTCACAATGGTCCTCTATTAGAGCTAGCAGTTTGTCGTGACCGGTCTCGTTGTCGTATTTCAGCGGCAACGGCAAGCTAATATCAGCGGGTAGCACCACATTTTCGGTATCACGCAGTTCCAGATCTGGCTCTGGATTCCCCTTTTTGTCGCGGCAAATGTCGGCTTGTGGGTCTCGTTCTGATAGCGCGGCCAAAATCGCTTTCTTCACCGGCGCGCTCAAATTAAGAGACGCCTTTTTCATGGCCTTATTTAACACCGCCTCGAACTCGTCTCGATTCAGGTACAGGATGTCGCCATCTATTTTTTCTAGTAGGTCTTTGATGGCCGTCTGGGTCCGTTGGCCTGCCTCGATTTCCGCCTGATACGCAGCGTGATCCTTACGTTTTTTACTGGTAGCCAAGTTAACAAAGGCACGCTGATCAGCTAAACGAGCAATTCTTTGAGCGCTGGCCTGAAAGTTCAGCCTTAACGGGCGTTCGACCGTAATTTTCAGATAGCCGAACTCACGGTTATCGAAGATCTTACTGACGGTACGGTTTTCGGTATCAACCGGTCTGGATGAACCTTTGGTGTGTACTGGCACTACAGAGGTAGCATCCCTCTGATGTTCGGCATAAAGGCGAATCAACTCGCGTATATGCTCTTCGGCCAGCTCGTTTCGCTTGTTGCCCAGGCTTTTATCCATCTTTTTGTAATGGCGAGTGCCGTCGATCAGCTGCACTTTGCCCCGACGATGTTCTGGCTTGCGGTTACTGACAATCCAGACGTAGGTGTAGATGCCTGTGTTGTAAAACATCTGGTCTGGCAAAGCCACAATGGCATCGAGCAGGTCGTTTTCGATAATCCAACGACGAATATTGCTCTCCCCGCTGCCGGCATCCCCTGTAAACAATGGAGAGCCGTTGAAGACGACGGCTATCTTCGAGCCATCACCGCCTTCTTTAATACCGCCCACCACTTTCGGTGGGTTGTGCATCTTGGAAATCATGTGCTGCAAGAAAAGCAGCGAGCCATCATTGATTCTAGGCAGGCCCGCACCGAACCTTCCGGAAAAGCCCTGCTCTTCATATTCTTCACGGATGAAATCTTCTTCCGGCTTCCACTCAACCCCAAAAGGTGGGTTGGAGAGCATGTAATGGAACTTCTTCTCTCCGTGGCCATCGTGCGGCACGAAGCCGTTATTTTTGTTCTTGGCATCTTTCACGCCCAACGTATCGCCATAGATAAGGTTATTGATGGGCTCGTCCTTGATCAGGAGGTCCGAGCAACAGATGGCATATGATTCAGGGTTGTACTCCTGACCAAACAGTTCGATGTGTGCATCGGGGTTCAAACCCTCGTTAGTACCGTCACCGCAAATATACTTTTCAGCTTCCGAGAGCATGCCACCGGTACCAGCAGTGGGGTCGTAGATACTCCGGTAGATACCTGGCGCGAAGATTCCTTCCTCATCCGTGAACAACAGTTGCACTGCGTAAACCGCTGAAGGTTGCCACCCATTCCACGTGAAGCCTGCCACCCATCGGAGCGTAGCGACGCGGGGTTTCTCTTCTTACTCCGAAGTCTCAGTGCTCGTCAACTTTGCCTGCTGTTTTCGCATGGATTCGCCCCGCAGATTG
>Ga0098062_1000638_pt1 | contig 17515 bp, 18 predicted proteins | sample 23_taG_FD_81592 | JGI IMG/M metagenome (GOLD analysis project Ga0098062, IMG submission 81592) | Marine viral communities from Cariaco Basin, Caribbean Sea - 23_WHOI_OMZ | ecosystem: Environmental > Aquatic > Marine > Oceanic | place: Caribbean Sea: Cariaco Basin | collected 2014-11-11 | reverse complement strand
CACCGGTGTCATCAGTAAGCACTTTGCCTGTATTTTTGCAGCAATTCTGAAACGCGGTGGAAACTCCTGCTTTATCACATCTCATTGCTCTACCTGCAAAAATCATCATCTGACCCAGGCAGGCTCCATCGGCTGCGGTCGCACCATCGTCCTGGTACATTCCAGTATCGATGTCTTCGACCACTGGCGCTTGGGTTGCCAGATCAACACAGGCATTTGGGCTGCACTGTTGTTGTCCGGCGGCGTTTTCCATGCAGGAATAGCTGTTACCTAAAGGGCAGGCGTGTTGAGTCTCTAGGGCGCAGGTTTCAGACGTGGTAGAGAAAGAAACTTGTCCGCCTGCTTGTGAGGGGAGGCCTCCAGTGTAATCGTCAGTGATCTGGATTGTGCCGACTAAACCGTTTGCACAGCTCGGGGCGGTCACCAAGTTCACACGGGTCGTGCCCACGAAGTTCGTACCGGATAGGCTGGGGGCGTCCCAAGTTGTGGAACCAGTAGCATTGATCGGATTGTTGTTTGTGCAAATGCTGTCGAAATCGAGCGTTGGGATCTGCGCGACCAAACCAGTGGGGCCTGATGTTACGGCACCAGTCTTGAGATCGAATCCAACCGTGAAGGAGCCGAATTGACGAGCCACTTTCACATCAAAACTCAAAGCAACCGGGTTCTTGCACACCATTTTTTGATTTGAGCTACAGTTAACGGCGGAAATTGGACATAGTGCTCCCCCGCTTGGCGAACCAAAACATGAAGCCGTCTCACCCGGTTGGCCAAGATCACCATTCAGATTGAGATCTTGGCCACAGGACCAGTTGGCCGCATAAACAGAGGCCAGTGGGAGAAAGAGGCTTAAAAGCCCAATTAAAGCGGGTTGGCTGTGCCGGAACTGCATATCGTATCCCTTGATGCTTGGCGAACGGCCTGCAATGTTGCTGCGGCTTCTGCGAATTCATTTAGACATCCACACGACTGAACGACTGTCTCTCCGGGTCCAGCCGGACAAACGCCCGCGGAACACTCGTGGAAGAAGTAATCGAAGGTATTGGGGTCTGTGCGGTTCTCCTGCACGACGCCGTTCTGAACCGCGTCAGTGGCTAAGCGCGGCTTTCTGGTCTTACATGCCTGTGTGCAGGCAGGCACTGAAACCTCATCCAGAACAGAAAGGCTTTCTGTGGGCGTCAGAACACTACCGTTAGACTGCTTCAAATAGTCTTGATAGCCAGTGTTCGTGGTGCTGGCTTGAACGTTGTCGGCCCGCTCGAGGGCGTCATCGAAATCGTATGTACCGGTGACCTGACAGCGATATTTGCGCGTTTTTTGCCACCAGGGGCGTGTAGGTGTAAACGAGCAGGTTGAACCATTGATCACTTGGGTGGACGGCAACGGAGTAAGACCGGTATTGACGAAGTTCTGGTATGTCCAAACCCCGTCCACTTGTTCTTCCATGAGTGTGCACTCAGGGTTACTTTGGTACGCACTGCAGCTGTTCGAAATGGTGTCAGGTTTGAGTTTACAGTCGGTATCGACCTTTATTTTTGCGAGCGCGTAGCCTTCGCCATTTCCCGTTACTTCCACTCTGATTTTGAAGTCGACGGGCCCACCCGTCAGATAACTCTTGAAGTCGACATTTGGCGAGCGGACCCAGTTGGTTGAGAGCTCGCAAGCGCCCGGTGGTCGACCAGAGCCCGTCCAGTTTCCGTATGGCCCGTTCCATAGAAGATCAGTATCCGCGTAGATTTGAATCCAGTCGTCGAACTTGGCGTAGTTGATTTTCGCTTCCAAGATTCGGCTTGGGTCGAGAACATTGAATTGGACCTGTCGCTCGTACATTTTGCAGCTCCCAGCCCAATAGTTATTCCCGACTTGACCGAGGGAAAGCTGCAGGCAGTCTGGACCGCAAGGAAAAATATTGCCCGCCCCGCCCGCGTATTCGATGATGTCGTTCAATGTGACTTCTTCAACCGGAACGTTCCGAGTGATTTGACAGCTCTTGATTTGGACTGGATCTGCGGTCGCTACCGGGGATGTGGTAATCAGGTTGAAGTTCTGATCCGTCGCAGACGCTGAAAATGCGTCGCTCGCGAGATTTCCGGGGCTATTGTTGTAACTTTTGAGCATCGGCGAGCCGGCTGAACAATCACCGGCCTTTTGGGCGTAGAACTTGATCATCGGGCCTGTGATACCGACTTCTGACACGGTGAGATAGTCCATTTGAGACGTGAGGGCCCCAGTGGCGCCGCCGCCGAGGTCATTGAGCACCTTGTCTAAATTGCTCATTACCAGGCCTGCTCCGCAGGAATTGTTGACGCAATAACAACCGCCCAGTTTGTTTAATGGGATGGGCGTCATGCCGATCTCCCCTGAGCCATTCACAACCCAGGTTAAGCCCGAGCAGTTGTCCCAAGTGCCAGCGTCACAGGAAACGGCGCCATTGGCACAAACCCCAGAAACCGGAACCCCCGGCGTAAAGACATGATCGATGGTACCGTCCAGGTCGCTGTCCTGAGAGACATTCAGCGTGCCGATGTCACCACTGCCTGACGGCGCCAGAAAAATCTCCAGGAATTTCTGAGAGCCAGAGCAACCAAGGTTTGCGTCAAAGCTGTCTCCATTGAAGGTTGTCATGGCATCCGTCGACATCAGCGGCGTCGTTAGGTTTTTCTGGATGGCTTCCGCACTGCTGTAATTTCCCCTGGCGTTGAATACCGTGCTCTCAGCTGCAGTTACCGACGCGGGATCGGCCGATGCCCATGCCGGGATGAGAGCAAGCAGATAAAGCCAAGCGCCACGGCTCATTACAATGGCACTCCGGACAGTTTTGAAACGGCCTCAGCCGGAGAGAGACCCTGCTGAATGAGGGAGTTGTACCTGGCAACTTCCTTGCCGTCGGAGGTTGCGATCCAATGATTCCAGGGATCCACAGACAGCCTGCCGATACCACGGCCAAACGGCGTATCAAAGAAGATCTCAGAGTATTTGGGCTTGTTGGCTTTTACGGACGTCAGGAGATCGACAGCCAGGCCCTCGTAGTCGAGAACACCTTCATCTACAGCCTTCGCGTAGTCCTCGCATTCAAGGTAAAACTTGAATGCAGCGTTATTCTTGATGACCTGTCCGACAGGGCCGAATTTCCGAAGATCCAGCGGGCTTTGCGTAACAATGCCGAAGGCACCTGAGTACTTGCGGGCTCGGCGATAGCCCTCTTCAATCAGGTTGCCGAGTCGATTGTTTTCCTCCCCCCGGGAGTCTGAAAAGTATCGCCAGGCCTCTTCGAACAGCACGAAGCGTTGTTCGGAGCGATCGGAAAGGTAAAGATCCTGGGTGACCGAGTTCATAACCTGCATAATCACCACGTTGAACAGCTCCGCTTGACCTGAAAGCTTTTCAAGCTCCAGGACCACGAAACCATCGTTCGAAATATCGAATCCGCCGGCGCCATTGAAAAAGCGCCCGTACACGCCTTTGGTCGTGAAATCGTGCAGGTTAAAGGCGAGTTCGTGAGCCTTTGAGACCGCACTAGGCAGCGGTTCACCCTGATCAGAGGCGAGTTTTGGATAGGACTTCAAGTAGTGTTGAACAGCATCTATTCCGTTGACGATGTCGCCGCGATCTGCAGTCCAACGAACGGCTTCCTTGATCAACGTCCATTCCGTTTCGTGCAGCGGTTGGCGAGAAGCGGAATATGCCATTTCAGCGAGGATGTTGGCGGTGGTCATGAGGTCCGCGTTTCGGTCATCCTCATCCTTTGAGTTGGTGTTGAACGGATTGATCGTGATCCGCTCTTTGCCGAAATCCATAAACCGGCCGCCGACCATATCGCATTGCTTCTGAAGGCTGTAACCAATGTCGGTTACTCGAACCAATGAGCCTGCAGCGTAATAGTTTTTGCAGAGATCGTTGAGCGTGTAGGACTTGCCCGCACCCGAACCGGCGGCAATGAGGAAGTTATGGTTAGGTGCTCGCTTGTCGAACACGTCCATGCCGACCAGCTGCCCTTTGCGCCCGACGTAGAGTAGGGCGGGGTCGCTGGATCCTCGAAAATCGCCTTGAATAGGCATGAAGCGAGCCACAGCGCTCAGTGGCGCGTAAAAATGTCGGTCGAGCAGGCCGATGTTTTTGTCGATGTCATAGAGACCGAACGGCAAAGAGGCAATGAGCATCGGTTTTTCAAGCACCGACTCTTCCTGCATCACGAAATCTTTGGATTCCCAGAGTCGACGCGCGCGCGATACCGAATCAATGCATTCCGCTTCGGTATCCCCGAGGATGACCAAGGATGGAATGATTGTCATAAACCGTTCCGATTCGAGCTTGTCCAGAGCCCAGCTAAACTCCTCAGTTCTTTTCTGAATGGCCTTTGCAAAAGAGCCTGTGCCTTTTTGCGCCATGGTGGCGCTGGCCTTTTGGTGTAGAGAGGTTTTTATGTCTTCGAAGACAATGTTGAGGCTGAAAATAAAAGGCGTGGTGATCTGATCGGGATCATCCGGTGCGCCCATTACTCCGCCGGTCAGGGTATTGGTGGTGAAGGTATCGATGGATTTTGCGTTAACCTTTGGCGTAATCACCCGGCCAAAACGCTTCCCGAGACGAAACGGTTTTTCGCCTCCTGAGAACTCAATTTTGGTTTCCGCATTGATGATCTGCTTTCGCAGAGGAAGCCGGGAATCAACATGGCCATTCGGATCAGCGTCGGCATCGTTGAAAAACTGCCGTGCCCAGGCAACCAGATGATTTGGTCCCATCCGTGCCGGGGCAAGGTGGGCAGCTTGCAAGGTTTCTTCAGCGATCGATAATACTTCGCTTGATAGCGGTTTTGCAGTCTTGATGCAGACAAACGCTCGCCAATTTCGAACCGGGATGCCGTGATAGCAGCGCATTCCCTTAGTGCCCGCTTTTAAGAAGCTGGTGTATTGCTCAATGGATTTCTGGAGCAGAGGTGTTCGGCGCTGTTTGTTGCGCGAATAGGCTTGAAGGATACCGTTCACGTTGTGATCAGGCGCCAGAATAATTTGGATCTGGGTTCTTTTCGGGTAGGTGACCGATAAAAAGGTTTCTAATTGTTTAAGGTCCCGCCCGCCTAAAAAGGTGAGAGGGCATATCTCGAAAAGGTAGCCGTAGCGGTTATCCAGGGTCTGGAAGGCACCCAGCTCTTCATCGAAACTCACCCAGGGTAGAAAATCAGAAAATTTGTTTCGGCGAAGTTCTTGCTCAAGGTCCCTGTGTGTGATGCCGCCATTGTCGCCAACGATCAACGACCAGATTTTTGAGAGGGGGCCTACTTTCTCTTCAGCGGTCATTGGTTGCTCCCCTGCACCTGGTCAATAAGCGAGTCAGTAAGTTCCGGCTTTTTATAGAGGTATTGGCCCATCACGAAACGCGGTTCCTCGACAATGCTGTAGACGAATCGAGGCATGTATAGCCGGTTGCGTTTCAGTTCACTTGAGTAAGGAAGAATCATGGTCCGGACGGAGCGCGGAGGTTTGATCATTGGCGTCCGGGGCGCCTGGATCATGGTTCCGAGTTGGTTGTAAACCTGGTCGCGGTATCCGCTGTAAGCTGACTGAGGGGGTGCAAAAGAAGGATCTGCATCGGGAGAGGGCGTCGGCGCGCCATAGGATGTCGACACACCGATAGGTTGCTCCCTCACACGCTGGGATCCAGTCAACTTGTCCGTTCGCTTCGCTCTGGCTTGGCGCGCTTGCTCGGAGGCCCTGGTCATGTGCGGATACTTTTCTACCCCTGTCACCGCCTCCTCATACGCATCTTCGACAGAAATACATTTTCCAAAGTTGTCCTGTAGATTGCAGGAGAACTCGTTTTCATAGGGCACCAGAGAACACCCGCCCAACAGGCTGATCGCCAATAGCAGAGTAAATTTTTTCATTAGCCTTTCTCCATAATGCTGAGATCTGTTCCTTTCTGGATGACAACGGTCAGCCTTTTGGCTGCGCCGACCTCAATGATGGGAACGGTTTGTTTTGCGAGATCCAAAAACAGCTTTTGGACGGCTTCAGAGCCAGACTTGAGGGCCTGACCGCCGGCGGATTGGACAATTGAGTCTGTGTCGACGATTTGTGTGGTTCCGAGAGGTGAGGTAGACGTCGTCGCAGCCGCACCGGCAATGCCGTTTCCTGCTCCCTCGAAAAGACCTGCGACGATCATTCTCATTACATGAGCGCCCATCTTTGAAACTACTGGACCGGTAAGCCCGCGCACGCCGTCGCTGTCAGCAACGAACCCCTGCACTGGCTGATCAATGACCGCTGTCCCATCCAGGCTCATGCAGGAAAGACTGACCAGCTGAAGGTTTACACGCTCCTGAGCGAGATTTGCCGTCGCATTGGCGATGACAAAGCAGCCTTTCAGGTTGGCTTTGACACTGTTTGGTAGCACCGCGGGCGCCTGAACCCTGAGCATTACAGGCTCGGGGTTTGCGTCACCTAGTTCCGAAGTAAGGGCACGAATACCAGTCAGCAGAATTGCAGGCATGTGGCTGGGCGGCATGTAGATCGAGTTCTTTTTTTTTGAACCTGTCTCCGGTTGGAAGTCGGCGCCAGGGGCACGGCCGATACCGCCGACAATTCTCGCTTCAACCGGAATATCGTTGAAGGAGGATTCGGACGCGCTATAACTGGGAACATAGGTTGGAGGCTCCGGATAGGATACTTCGCCTCCGGATTCCCGAGCTTCGAAGTCGGAAAGGGGATTCACCATTTCCTCTTTTCCGGTTTCTTCACCCTGACCCTGACGCTTCAAGTCGTTCTGAGAGGTCTCCAGTGCCGCAAGCAGAGAGTCATATTGGCGTTGTCGCCGCTCCATTTCGGCAAGTGTCTCGCCGACGTGCTTCAAATCCTTGTCGACTTTTGCGCGGATGTCGTCTTCCAGGAGATCGGTACCTAGAGATAGGTCTGTCGTTTCAACCTCTTTGACGGGCTCCTTTTCGTCTTGACCGGAGGCGTAGTAAACGAACAGCAAAAGAGCGAGGAAACCAGCGGCAATGCTGTATTTCCGGTACTTGAGTCTGTCTTCGGCGCCGAGACCATTCCACCAAGCCTTCATTAGAAGCCCTCCTTAGAGACCACAAACAAACGTCCTACTTGGCCAGGCTCCAAGCTCAGCGGATCCATGGTTACCGCAAAGATCGATTCGCCAATGGCGGAGCTCAGGAAATCCGTCTCGCTGAAGGTGGTTGTGGTACTGGTTCTGACCAAAAACTCCTTTAAGGAAAGCCCCAATCCATCCACTCGAATTGTCCGGCGCAACGCGAGTTGTGTGTTTGGCTTGCCGGCGGTCATGCGTGATACCCATTCACTGTTCGTGTTTGTGCTGACCGAAAAGCTGTCTGGGATGTCGTCCTCAAGGGCCGCCATAGTCAGATAGACCGCGCGCTCTTCATCGGGAAGGGGAGAGAGCAGTTCCTGGTTGTCTTTGATGCGGTTTTTCGCGCCCGTAGAAAGGCGAATTGTTTGCCCGGGAATGTCCTTTGGAGACACCATTAAGGTGTAAATCTCGCCGGCGCAAACCAGATAGAACTCGGATCGCGCTGAAACATATTCCTGATTCAGCCCATCATCCTGAATCAGAAATTTGATGAAGCTATTATTCCCGTTGTTTTCAACCACGATCCCTTTCTCTTGAGAGAAAAAAGCATCGTTAATTGCACCGTCGACACAGGTAACTCTGTTGATGTCTCGATTGGACATTTCCACTGGTGTGACAACGTCAGGCTTCACAACCTGGGTGTGAGCAAGCGCCGGCAAACTTACTAACATCACGGCCAGTGCCGAGTTCAAAAATTGTTTGTTAAGCATCGTTCGATACCTCCTTGATACCGGTAAGCCAAAATCTTCCTTGCTCGAATGAATAAGAGATCTGGTAGGTGACGTTTTCCGTGCTGGTCACCGAGTCACCCACAATCCGCTTTTTCACGCCAGCAACGTGAATGGTGTCGTCGCCTACTTTTTTAATGTCCCGATTACCGCGCCATTGAACGACATAGGAGACTGTCGGGTAGCGCTCAATACCATCTGCTAGTCGGGTAAATAGATCGCGATAACGGGAGTATTCGTCGGGGTGAATGAGTGGCAACAACTCATTCAACTGCCTTCTGGCAGTGGCGGCTGAAAGGTCGCCCGCCATATGAACGATGTAACGACTCATCGAGCGCAAGTAATCATCGGATGCCGTGGATCCGGATATAACGAAGTCGCCCTGTCCACCAATGGGGATCAGGTGAACGCGTTGTTCGTCTAGCTTCGATGAAATTGTGGCTGTCTGAAGACCTGCAAAAATCACCACCGCCACAAACCCAAATTTGAGCAGCCGGTTTTCGGCAAAGACATTGCTCGAATCCTGGACAAACAGATTGGAGAAGAGACTTTTCATGGGTCACTCGTGAAATTTGGTGGCAGTGGGAACGGGATAGCCTTTGAGTTCAAAGAACCCGTTGGCATAGGCCAGATGGCTGAACCAGCCTCGAGCGCGTTTTCGTTTCATAGGAATAAGGAGGGCCGGACCAATGAACAGCGATATCCAGGCGAGGCCACCAAAGATGGCGGCGCCAAGATAAAAAATCACGATGATCGCCATTTCATGCGCGTCAAACCAAAGGACTTGAAGCGGCTGATGAAGGTAAATCGGTAGTCGTGATTCGTTCATGGTCGGCCTCCGGTTGTGGCTCGCTTAGATGATCATGCCAAGCGAAGTTGTGATGCTGTCAGCCTTGATCATGGCGGTACCGCCCAGAACACCGCCTGCAGCAAGCATCCAGTTCTTGGTGATCTGGACTGCGGAAAGGACAATCGCAGCCAGGCCGCCGACGAACCCAACAGGGCCTTTCAGCATGTCGTTAACCGCTACGTCGTACAGGTCGAACGCGAAGGTACCGGAAGCCGGAGCTGTGATTGCACTGGCAGTCATCGAGCCCAGCACAAGCATGGGTACGGCGGCTACGGGGGCGGCAGAGCGGAATGAACCAAAACGGGCTTTGGCGATGGCGCTCAGGCGAGACAGTTCTGCGTGAGCAGTTTGAGAAGCAGACACTTTCATTTTTAACTCTCCTTGGTTTTGTTGGCGAGGTATTTGGCGATTACCTCTTCCCTAAAGCCCGTCACCGGGCTCCCATCGAGGATCAGTGTCGGCGTTCCTTGAACTCGCCACTGACTCGATACGTCGGCGTGAATCTGAAGCTGCTCAGCACCGGTGTCACAGGTCGCTGTGGGCTGGATTCGACGCAAATAGATGTCATCAAAGGCCGCGGCTTTGTCTTCCGAACACAGAATGTGTTGGGCTTTGGCCGGAGCGGTTTGAGGGTGAATCGCGGTCATGAAGAAAATCACGCGCTTAACTGGCACTGCCGAATCGCGTATGAATTCGTCATAGCGAATGCAATAGGGGCAATCCGGGTCAGTGAACTCGATAATGGGAACGCCATTCTCGGGGCCGAGAATAAGTGCTTGGTCGTAAGGAAGGTCTTCAAGCCTGAGGCGGTTCGCTCGCGCAATGGCTTCTGCAGTTAGCGACTGACCATCGAGGTCATAAATCTCCCCAAACACCAGAGCATTGTTTTCCGCCGAGAAGTAAATCACCTGGGCCCCGCTCAACGTCACTTCATACAGGCCATCGATAGGGCCCGGCCTGACGTCGTGGATTTTGGAATTGTTGAACTTTGCAGCAAGGGTGCTCTTGACCTCTTCGATGGTCGTTGCACGGGCTGTGATTGAGAGCGCAATCAGAAGGATTGCCGAGATCATTCGAAAGCATTTCATTTGGAAGACGTCCGTGATTGAGGTTTGGTCAGCTCCTGCAAGAGCCGAGGATCGATATGAACACCACGCGCGATTTTTTCTAACTTGGGCTTGGGGAGGCGAGCATGGTCCAGAATGAGCCAAGCGCCTTCAGAGAAAACCACTTCGCTTTTGGGCTTGCTGGCCAGAGCGGGGGTGGTAATCCCGCTCAGGAGTGCGGCCGCTAGAAATATAGAAATAGCCGTTTTCATATAGTTTTTGCAACCTACAGGTGGTGACTTACACAGATGGAGTATAGGGTAGCTTTATACGCGTGTATATAATTTTATATGATATTTTTCGACTTCTTCGCGAGGTACTTCACCAGGGAGGTGTAAATGACGCGGTTTTGCGGCTGGCTGTCTTCTTCGGCTCGGGTTTTCACTTCCATGACGATAGGGTCCGGCAACCAAATGCTGATATAGACGCCGTCGCGGGGAGAGGCAAGGTATTCAGGGTCGTTTGATGCGAGAAACCAACTCACGGCATCGCGGTAGAGTTGCTTTAAAAAAATCCCTTCTTGAGCAGCATAGGATTTCAACGCAGATCGAGTGTCTTCACCCAACTTTAGTTGCTTGAGAGTCTCATGCGTGTCCAATGGTGTCGCTTCCTGGTGAGTTTATGGGCACCGTCCATGGCGTGCCGCGACGGATCAACAGGAAGTATATAGCATTATATGAAAATGTCTAAAATAAAATAGCAGACTGTGTCGGCCATGGTGGAGGACCGAGGGCTTGCACTGTCACTGCAGTCTATCTTGCTCACTGAAAAGTCGGTATTCACCTGTCTGGCAGGGAGGCGCTTAGGTCGCAAAGCGGACATTCAGATGGTGCGATAAGGCCGCAAACACCGCCGGCGTTTGCGTCTGAGTGCTTTGACTTGTTGGGCTATTCTTTCGTCAGGAATAAAAACTCGCCAACGAGGTCATTCCGTTTAATTCCTTGAGGGATGAATCTATTAGATTTTCCATAGGGGATGTACTTGCCAGTTACTGTTATTTTAGATCCCCCACTAACCGGTATTTCAATGTGCTGAGATTTTTCAAGAGTTATGTTGGAAGCATATACAGTCTTGTCCACCATAATGGAGTGAAGTTCTGTAGTCTCGTCCTCTATCTCAGCAATTATTACGGCCCGCACATCTTCAGGAACAAAAAACCTTTCTTCACCTTTCTTGTTTTCGCAGTGAGATAAGAGTTCTTTAACATATACGACCTTATCGCTAACAAAGAATAGATGAGGACAAGACCCACATTGCCAATGACGCTCTATAGAATACATATTTGATAAATCAAATGTATGGAACTCCTGAGAAATCCTATTTCCATTCTTTATAAAATGCAGTTTTTCCGGAAGCTTTCTTCCGCCGAACGTATAAACTTCACTCACATTATTTTCTGTTATATTTCCGTGCGAAACTATCTGCACCTGTTCTTCCCAACCCCCGCTGCTAGATGATGACCATTTTTGTCTCGATAGTGAGTGTAGAGGCGGAAGCAACAAAGCCATTGGGAATAATACTGTTGCTCCAGCCTGTATAGGCATCTTTGGCAAGGGGATATTCTCAAGAGAATCGACCGGCTGATCAAATTTAGTAAAACCATCATAAACCTGATTCTGTGCATCAATAGAATCTAACGATAAGGGCTGGTCAGAAATATTTGTAATAGCTGCAAAAGAGCACCAGAGCTTCCTAAATATGTATTCTTCCTGAAACTCGATTCCCCCGCATGCATTTTCATAGCAGCCAATAATGGCTGATACATTATCAATGGGCATCCCAGCTTTTAGCATTAGCTTCAGCAAACCATCTTTTTCAGAGTACTTTTTTAATTCCTCAATTGTTGGGGTTCTCACAACTTCAAAATATGAATACTCATCCTGACCTTCCTTTGTCACTACAGCATCAGGATGCCGATCTAAATAGTCCTTTTTGCTTTTATAGCGCTCACCCCACGCATTAGCATGCCTGTATGATTCCGGATGATTTTGAATGACTTTTTCAAGGTATTGAATTATTTCATTTTTTACCAAAAGAGGCTTGTTGACAGGAAATTTAGAAAGGTCACCTTTTGCTATTTCTTCAAGATTTTCATAATTTTCGCAAACAAAATATTGACATAAAAAAGAATCGGGCTCAGATGGCACTTTGATGTTGTTCGTGCGTACGATCTCTAACCACTGCGCCTTTGCTTTTTTCAGTTCTCCAGGTGAGAACTTGGTTCCTCTAGGGTGTTTAGGGTTGTAATGACCAGCATCAGCATGGCAATCGAAACAAAGCGCTATGGCATTTTCATATTTGTTTGAGCCGCCCAAGGCCTCCTGCTCAATGTGATGAACTTCTACTTTAACGCCCTTATACCGGTGGCAGACGCAACAATGCCTTGCAGTATCCGCAAGTATTTGATCTTTAATCTTCCTTGGAAATCCCAATTAGTTGTCTCCGTTCTATCTTAAAGTACAAGGGCTTAATGCTATGCGCAGCGGCCAATTTGGAGGCACAAATGCGCCGGAAAACTAGTCTGACTGTAGCTACTGGTTAACTTTATGACGCTTAATTTTTATTGGTTTCACTGCTTCCATGATGTTTTCTAACTTCCGGATATTGCTTTTCAACCTATTTTCTGGAGAGAACAGGACACAGAAGAAAATAAAATCCGTAAATTGTACAAAGCCCGTGTATTCTGGCGATGGATATTGACTTACATAAGCAACCCGAAGCTTCGTTTCTGCGTCTTTTCGTTTGATCGTTGGTATAAAATCAATCACGCATTCCTGATCGACTTTCAGCAGATTTTCCTTTTGAAGCTTCAGCAAATCCTCTAGATCATGGCCGTCCTTTCGTCGATTCCAAAAGTGAACGTACATGAATTCAGCATCTTTCATGGCTTCGTCTAACGTGCGGCCTTGCTGATAGAGCGTCGCCAGCCAAGCTGGTGTGGTTTGAATGTCGACAACCCAGCCAAATGGAGCAGGAATTAAAGCACCGCAATCACCAGCATAGGGGATCGCACCATACGCTTGGAAGCGTTTAAGTTCTTCGAAGTTAAGGATGTCTAATTCAATCTCGGTAGGCCCGAAATGCGCTCTGTTGTATGCTGCCTCCGAAAAACCCTCTTTCGAGACTAGCAACCCTTTGTGGGCTCCAATGTCCTCCAGCATGCCTATATAACTTTCGACTGCTTTAACATCGACCTTCTTATTTAGGTATTTCCCGTCAATAGCGATAACGATTCGGTTTCCCGCTACATACTGCTCAATCAAAATGTCAATTTGGCGCTCAGTCTTTGAATATAGTCCTGTTTTCCGAGCATCCAACGTGATTTCGGCAGCAGGGTACTGCCCCTTAAAATGCTCGAAAATCTCCTTTTCGTATTCTTTCCAGTCCATCTCTCACCTAGTTTTAAAAAAGTTAACGCTTTCAGCGGAAAGGCGAGATAGGAGCGACCTTCCCTGCGCGCGGCCATAACACGTTCAGTCAAAGGCTGACTGAAAACGGTTAGTAAATTGATTCATTTCTTTGCTTACTTTGTAGGACGCGCACGCCATAATTTTTCCAAAGCTACGGGCTAAGTAGAAATTGGCAACCCGCAGCCAGACCGCAACCATATCTTGGTTTTTCTTGGTATTGCTATAGAGTTTTTTCTCGTCACCAAACCATAGTTGTACAGGTAGGGAGTGCACGAAAGAAGATAGATCAGTAAGAACAGCAAGAACAAAATCGGTATTTCCGCCACAAGCGAGTTCAACTCGCTCTCTGCGGCTTCTATAAAAAATTTGTTCACCGTCTTTTAACCGCGACATTTTTTTGTTGAACAACGAAGATGATCTAATTCGATTCCAGTACCAACTTTTGGTATGCGGAAATAATTTTTGAGCCTCTTCGGGTGTTATTAAATTTTGTACCTTATGGATTCTGCTGCTGATATATAGGCCAAGAATATCTCGGTGAAGAGTCCACTCTTCTTCACTGTTTGATGTGACAAGCATCTCTACCACATCATGCGTATCCACGAGATTGCGCACAAGACTTGCAATAGAGCGTTTATCTAACATCTCCGATGGGTTATCCAAAGGAGGCAATACTTTGAATAAAGAAACCGCGGATGCTTGCAAAGTTGTGGCGAGAACCACTGTTGGCCAATCTTTAAATGCACCAGCGTCGAAATCTTGATGCATCTTATAGATGTATGGTTCGAACGCGTTTATCCCCATTAACAGGCCGGTGCCTTGAGATTCTAGGTGGTTTTTCATTTGTAACACTGTCCAGTAGTTTTCTAGCGCCTGGGATCGACGGCCGTTTTGGAGGCGCACCGCGCCGAAAAGCGGTCCGCTCCGCTGCACCACCTAGTTAAAAATCATTGCCCGCTAGCTTCGAGAACAATGAGTGATTCCCAATACCCGCAAACTGGTCATAACCTATCCAAAGCTTTTGCCTTCCAGCGGCGTAGCTGTCAATTTGATACTCATCAAAAATAAACTGGACACCGTTTTTTTCTAAAACAAAGTTGGAAAAATTATCGCCTTTCGGCTCGGTGCCTTTGATAACCCAATTTTCACTATATTGTCGATTCGATAGCAGTCTGCTTCGAACCAATTCTGAAAGGTCACCTAGCGACGAGTTTTCAGCGAGAAGATCCCTAGCGGTTATAGGTTGAAAAGGGCTGATCAAGAAATTCTGAACGCGCGTATTACGGCCACCGTGCGCAGAGCCGGTGAAAAACCTATCTAGTGTGTACTCCAGACTGATAACCACATCATCATTACGAATTATTTGGTAACTGCCACGCAAACTACTAGGGACTTTATAAAAACTCTCAGTATCTGGATTGCCTTCTTCTTTAACAGGCATGACTGTTTCCTGATGATGCCTGAAATCCGCCAAAAGCTCATATCCCCACGCCTCTACATTTTTAGAAACAATGCGTTGTACTAGACCTTCAAAGTCCGGAAAGTCGAACTGGAATGTAAAACCTGGCACGTCCGTGTTCCTTTCAAATATTCGCCGCCGAATCTCAACAATTGGCGCCTCAAAATTCGCTTGCATTCCTGGCCCACTACCTGCGGTGAGTGCAGCTTTGTATTGAAGCAAAGCCTTACGATCAATCTCACCTTTATGAGCTCTGCGATGGCAGATCGGACAGAGCGCAATCAAGTTTGAATACTCATGGTTTTTGCAAGCTTCCCAGGGAACGATGTGGTGCACATCAAGCTCTGTTTCACCACATCGAGGAATAGCACAACGGTGGCCGGCTTCGACCAAAACGGCTCTCCTAATCTCCGCTGGAATTGAAGGTCTTGCCATAGTTTTTCCTGATTTTTAACGCCGCGCTCTGGGGCGAACCGAAGCGCAGCGTAGCTTTGTTCCGAGCAGCGCCTCGTTTCTATTCTCCGCTGGACGGAAATTCCAGCTCCTCGTAGAGGCTTTGTAAGCAGCTGTCTATATTTCTTATCGCTGATTCATAGACTGGAATAGTGCTTTTTGCCATCTTGGAACCAGCCTCCTCACCAAACACCGCAAGCTCCATACTGCACATCATGGAACAATTATGATGCAACTCAGCTAAAATGCTTCTCGACTTCTTCGAGAGAAATATAAAGTCCTCCTGCTCCATTTGATGTAGAGCAGTAATATGCTGTAAAGCTGCTTTGTCGATGCCTTCTGCCAGCACATTCAAATTTGGATGTAACTCTCCTCGATCATCATATGACCCTAAGGCTGCTTCACAGTATTTTTTAAAATCGACCAGTCTTTTTTGCAACCGCTTGAAAACACGTATTTTTTCATCAAGGAGGATGTTGTTTTTTCTCGACAATAATGAAAGATCAACTTTCAAACGCTCAATCTCGGTAATGTATCCAGTTTTTACGTCTTCAACTTTTCGAGTGATGTCACCTATATCTTCCTTTGTTGCAAGGTTCTTTCCTTTTTCCGAAGAGTACGAAAATAGGTATTTCCTAAACAGAAAAAGGCTGCCTATTCCAAGCAAAATCAAGACCTGCAATCCTATCAAAATATAATTCATAATTTTGCTCAGAACTCCAAAGAAGGATCACGCCCGCAGCATGCACGGTTTTGGAATGGAGGCGCCGCTGCAATTGAAAAGCTGTCGCCGTGCTTGCAAAGGTTAAGCAATCTTCGTTCACGAAAGACGTTGGTGCGAGGCAGGGGACTCGAAGCCCTCTGCGCTTCTCTTGGCAGGATAAATATTCCGCAACTGATAACCTCTCGGCTGGATTGGAAGTGTCCCACCATGGCCGCGCAGAAACGCCACACCGCACCAAACGCATGATGTTACGAACGAATTTTCCATAAGCATCCCCTTCATCACTTGAAGTGAAGCGAAGACCCAAACTTCCAATCCAAACAAGACACTCACTGTTTCTTCAATATTTACCTGAATGTCCAAGCTTTTAGATCTGTTGTCCGTCAGGAGTCTCTGTAACTGGCGCAAGACCCGCATTCATCTCCAGCCATTCCCATAGCACTTTCGACACATTCGACAAGTTCATCCCTACTGTTGAACCCGTCCATCGCATCGGGAACCTCATTAACGATCTTGTCAGCCAGTTCCTCGTAGTCAAAAAACTCCATGGAATCTAAGTAAGTTCCCGGGTGAAACTCACACTCCTCTGCCGCACCAACTTGCACACAGAGGGCGAGTGCATGGTCGACTTTTCCTTCCTGCTCCATTTGGTGATGCTTTGCACGTCCCATTTTTCCCTCCAAATACACCGCGATTGACCAGTTTTTCGTACTACTCTAGGTTGTAAAAGGTAGTACAGTTATACATATTGGGACAGTGCACTGTTGTTAAAGTCATGATTATCAGATTCTGAAGCCACCCTGCTTAAGGCCGAAGCTCTCCGGTGCTCTGGCAAGGACATAGACTTGCCCCGATCGATCTAGTGGACCGGGGCAAGTCCAGGTAAGGGCCGAAAAGATCACCATACACTTATGCGAGGCAACTTGAGAGAGGACATGGAGCGGCAAATTGCCCATTCACGAGTAGTACATGAGTCCGACCTGGCCGATGGATTTGGGCTCACTTCGGCTCTGACTTCTCTGCATAAGAAGTACGGACCGATCATGAAAGACTTTGGTTGACAGTATCTATTCCCATCTTAAACACGATGCATTTACCCCATTACACGCTATGTTTGCCGATATCACCTTCATCGTTCAACATACGCGCTGCAATTGAGGCAGGTCGTGAACGCGAGCGGAATCATCAAACAGGTGGCGGGACATCCTTTTCCGCCACGCTTTTACCACTGAGCTGCCTAGATCGGGAAGTGATAGCAGAGCGTTTCAGGCATCCTCGGCCACAGCGATAATCTAAAGGCTGAAATCTAGACCCACATTATTGGCGATCGACGAGCTGGAACAGTTAGTCCATTTGATCGTTTGCCGGGTTCTTGAGAAACGACCAAGCGCTCAACTGGGGCAGAAAACACCAAGAATATGAGGCGCTGCGAATGTTCGCTTTTGTTTAACGACTGGAGAAGCCTGATCGAAACCCGAGGGTGATCATCGACCGGGGCTGGCAGCGTCTGCGGCATCCACAGTGACCAAGGAAACAAGTTACGCAGCTAGATCTCAATACTCTCAGCTATCTCCAGAGCATCCTCGACCTCGACACCAAGGTACCGCACGGTGCTCGACATATTTGTGCGTCCCAACAGCAACTGGACGGCTCGAAGATTCTTGGTCTTCTTGTAGATCAATGT
>Ga0098062_1000633_pt1 | contig 17554 bp, 14 predicted proteins | sample 23_taG_FD_81592 | JGI IMG/M metagenome (GOLD analysis project Ga0098062, IMG submission 81592) | Marine viral communities from Cariaco Basin, Caribbean Sea - 23_WHOI_OMZ | ecosystem: Environmental > Aquatic > Marine > Oceanic | place: Caribbean Sea: Cariaco Basin | collected 2014-11-11 | reverse complement strand
TCTACGTTGAGAACCGCTTCGGTTTCGCCCGACGGCAACTGTCTGACCCGGGAGCGTGCTACATCTACGTGTTCACTGTTTCGAAGCACAACCGCGTGTACCTGTTTGGCCAGGTTCAGGGCTGTTGCTTCGGTCAGGTTGCCGTGTGCCAGCATCACCGGGTCCATGGATTTGGTGAACTCTGAACCAAACTGCATCAGCTCATTAAAGGTGACAGCTTTAGCGGCCTCGAGTTTTTCGCTTACGGGATAAGTCCCGTTCAGCAAGGCCGTTTGCACAAACTCGGAGGTTTGCTGAACCGGGCGGTTTTTCGATTTGTTCTCAAGTCCATCAATCAACCGCTGGCGGGCAATGCGATAACGCTGCTCGGTGATCATCGGGTCGGCAAATTCCAACATAATCCGATTGAGTAATTCGTGGAGTTTGTCGTTGTATCCGCCTACCCGAATGGTCACGCCGCGCAGGTGAGGGTATACGCTGTAATTAAGGCCAGCGAGCTGCGCGGAATAAGCCCAGGCATTGAGGTTGGTTTTGATGGCATCAACCAGCAATTGCGTCAGCACCGTGTTGCGGGCAGAAGCACGGGCAATGGGGCTACGCAGGCTGATGAACACGTTGGCTTTCGGGGTGTTGAAACGGGTGTCCCGGGCGTACCACACCTGCAGGCCGTCAGAGCCACGAAGCAGAGTAGGGTGGGGCATGCTGTTGCCGGTCACCATGTCCAGGTTTTCGGGTACCAGTGGGTTGGCGGGTGGCAAAGCCAACTGGTCTGCCAACGTTGGGTTCGCTGCTGCCGGTATTTGCAAAGCCTTCTGCTTCCAAGGGGTTTCATACCATTGGGTCAGCTCAGGGTTGTTCAGGTTTAGATCCGGCGCAGATACCATGACGGCGAGATTGTCGGGTGTCAGTCGATCCAGAATCGTCTGGTATTGCTCGGGTGCATAGCGCTCCATTAGGTAGGGGGCGCTCAGAATATCTTTGGCGGGATAGTCGCGGAGCAGGCTGGATAAACGCATGGCCTCGCGTACCGGTTCGCTTCGTTCGTGAAAGCGGAAATCGATAAGCGCCAGTTGCTTCATCTCTTCAAAACGCTCTTGGCTGATGCCATTTGCTTTGATCAAGTCGATGTAGCGGAACACCAGAGCCAGAATGTCATCTTGCTGTTTAAGACCTTCACGGGTAAGCGACATGCTGATGTTAAACGTTGCGTGAGTACCGGTGTCCATGCCCAACCCGGCGGAAAGGGTTTCGACCAGGCCGGCGCGTTTGAGGGCATCGAACAGGCTGCCAGGGCCTTCGTGGCCTAACAGGTTGGCCACGTACGAGGCAGGTTTTGTGGCGTAGTTGGCCCGTTGTGACGGGATCGGGAAGGCGAGGGACAAGCTCCGGCTGTCTTTGAGGGTTTCAGCCAGAATGCGTTTCGGCAACTGTTCGGGGCTGTGAAGAGGCTCAAGGTGTTCGATCACTTCCAGCTTGCGGTTGGCGATGGCGTTGAAGCGCTGCGTCACCATGCGTTCAAGTTCGTCCAGAGACTGTGGCCCGTATACGGCTAGAGACATTACGTTGGCCGAATAGTTTTCTTCCCAAAACCGGATTAGGTCAGGGCGCAGCGGATTGGCGTCGGTATTCTCGAGCGTGGTCAGGTTGCCCACAGAGAATTTGCTGAAGGCGTGATTCGGATTGCCGGCGGCTTTCCTGACCGACAGCAGGCGTCGCCCGTCTTCTTTTAGTTTGGCGCTGAATTCGGAATGAACGGCGTTCCGTTCACGGTCTACCAGTTCGGGCGTGAACAGAGGGTGAGAAAACTGCTGGGCAAAACGATCCAGTGCGGCTTCCAGAAACTCGCTTTCAACATCGAAAAAGTAGTTGGTGTTTTCGAACGCGGTGAACGCATTGTGGCTACCGCCGTGGCTGCGAATAAATTGCTGATATTCGCCCGCATCAGGATACTTTTCTGTGCCCAGAAACAACATGTGCTCAAGGAAATGGGCCATACCTTCACGGTCGCTGGGATCGTTTCCACTTCCGACCGCTACGTTAAGAGAGGCGGCGGCTTTATCCGCCTCGGCATCCGACACCAAGATGACGCGCAGGCCGTTCTTCAATTCCAGATATCGATAGCTATTGGGATCATTGGGGCTTTTGCGGGGCTCGGTTTCCGCATAGGCGGGCGCACCGGGCAGTAAACTGGCCAGTAAAAGCAACAATGGGGGCAAGCGATACAAACGTCGGAACAGGGGGCGTTTAACGGTCATGAGGCCTCATCGAATCGGTGTTCGGTTGTTAGGACTTAGTGAACTTGGCCGGTGCTACTACTGTCGGGCTTTTGGGACAGGGTTTTCTTGGCCAGGTCCGCCGCTTGGTCTGCATCCAGTTCTCCGGAAGCAATGCGCTCGAGCACGGTCGCCATGATGGCAACAGACTGGCGGTAGTCCGCGAATTCTTTCTGGAACGCTTTATCGATCGCCTTATAAACCGCTTCTATTTTTTCTTCTCTTGAACCTTTGTCGGCAGCGGTATCGTTGATTGCCTTCAAGCAGGCACGGGCAATGGCGATGTAACGTTCGGTATTAGGGTTGTCTTTCGGCATGGCTGCTTTGATAAACCTTGGAATGAATGGGTGACTGTTAGAGACGCCGAAAGGCGCCGGAAGTTCCCGATTATCGCATTGCCGGCGGTTGGTTGCATTGCTCCCTCGTAATTTACGGAATTTGGGCCATCAGCGTTGAATTCCTGTGCTAGTCTCAAAACGAGTATGTCGGATAATTAGTCATGATTTCTCTCGGTTTTTTGGTGCAACTAGAGTAAAAGCTCTATCAAAAACAATGGGTTAAAGAGCAAAAGCTCTAATAAAGTTCGATACATGTAAGCTGCAATTAAGTAGAATGCGTGCGTTCCATAACCGGACTACGACTTTTGTCGTAGTGGTGTGGTGTGACATATGACAATAAATAAGTAACACGTAGGACGGATCTTCTATGAATTATTTCCTTACAGGTGGCACCGGTTTCATCGGTCGTTTTTTGGTAGAAAAGCTGTTGGCCCGTGGCGGAACGGTGCACGTTCTGGTGAGGGAACAATCCCAGGGCAAGTTGGATGATCTGCGCGAGCGTCTGGGTGTAGACGACAGCCGAATTAAAGCGGTTATTGGCGATTTGACCAGCACCCGGTTAGGTATTGATGGCGCTGCTATGGACGCTTTGGAAGGAAAGATTGACCACTTCTTCCACCTGGCCGCCGTGTATGACATGGGCGCAGACGAAGAAGCTCAGGCTGCCACCAACATTGAAGGGACCCGTGCCGCTGTTCAAGCCGCCGAAGCGATGGGGGCCAAGCGCTTCCACCATGTATCTTCTATCGCCGCTGCGGGTCTTTTCAAAGGCACTTTCCGTGAAGATATGTTCGAAGAAGCGGAAAAGCTCGACCACCCCTACCTGCGCACCAAACACGAATCCGAGAAGGTGGTGCGTGAAGAGTGCAAGGTGCCGTTCCGCATCTACCGCCCGGGTATGGTGATCGGCCATTCCCAAACCGGTGAGATGGATAAGATTGACGGCCCCTACTACTTTTTCAAGATGATCCAGAAGATCCGTCATGCCTTGCCACAGTGGGTGCCGACCATTGGCTTGGAAGGTGGCCGACTTAACATTGTCCCGGTCGACTTCGTGGTTAATGCCATGGATCACATCGCGCATCTGGACGGTGAAGATGGCAACTGTTTCCACCTGGTGGATTCGGACCCTTATAAAGTGGGTGAGGTTCTTAACATCTTCTCCGAGGCGGGCCATGCGCCTCGTATGGGGATGCGCATCGACTCCCGTATGTTTGGATTTATCCCGCCGTTTATTCGCCAGAGCGTGAAAAATCTGCCGCCGGTCAAACGCATCACAGGTGCACTCCTGGATGATTTGGGCATTCCGGCTTCTGTGATGTCCTTTGTGAATTACCCGACCCGTTTCGACACCCGCGAGCTGGAGCGCGTGCTGAAAGGCACCGATATCGAAGTTCCGCGCCTGCCCAGCTACGCCGCTGTGATTTGGGATTTCTGGGAGCGTAACCTCGATCCGGACCTGTTCAAAGATCGCACCCTGAAGGGCACGGTTGAGGGCAAGGTTTGTGTGGTGACCGGTGCAACTTCCGGTATCGGTCTGGCGACCGCCGAGAAGCTGGCAGAAGCCGGCGCAATTCTGGTGATTGGCGCCCGCACCAAAGAAACATTGGATGAAGTAGCGGCGCAGCTCGAAGCGAATGGCGGCAACGTTCACGCGTACCAGTGTGACTTCTCCGATATGGAAGATTGTGACCGTTTCGTGAAGACGGTTCTCGACAACCACGGGCATGTGGACGTACTGGTCAACAACGCCGGCCGCTCCATTCGCCGTTCCTTGTCTCTGGCGTTCGACCGTTTCCACGATTTCGAGCGTACCATGCAGCTGAACTACTTCGGTTCTGTGCGTTTGATCATGGGCTTTGCACCCGCCATGTTGGAACGTCGTGGAGGTCACGTGGTGAACATTTCATCCATCGGTGTGCTGACGAACGCGCCTCGCTTCTCGGCGTACGTGGCCTCCAAATCGGCTTTGGATGCTTTCAGTCGATGTGCCGCTGCAGAATGGTCGGATCGCAACGTGACCTTTACCACCATCAACATGCCGTTGGTGAAAACACCCATGATTGCACCGACTAAAATCTACGATTCGGTACCAACACTGACGCCGGAAGAAGCCGCAGACATGGTGGCCGATGCCATTGTGCACCGTCCGAAGCGAATTGCGACGCGTTTGGGTGTGTTTGCATCGGTACTGCACTCGCTGGCACCGAAGGTGGGTGAAATCGTGATGAATACCGGTTATCGGATGTTCCCGGATTCAGCTTCGGCGGCGGGCACCAAGACAACCGAAAAGCCGAAAGTGTCTACCGAGCAGGTGGCGTTCGCGGCGATTATGCGCGGTATTCACTGGTAAGGTGAGTTGCAGTGCAACAAAAAACCCGCCTTGTTGCGGGTTTTTTGTTGGCTTTAAAAAATGTCATTCAAGATTATTCGTCGTTACTCGGCACCGGCGGTGGCGGAAAACCTCCCAGCTCTTGCCAGCGGTTCACAATGCCGCAAAACAGGTCTGCGGTTTTCTCGGCATCGTAAGCGGCGGAGTGTGCCTCTTTGTTATCAAAGGGAATTCCGGCCAGTTTACACGCTTGCGCCAGCACGGTATGGCCATAGGCCAGCCCGGCGAGTGTGGCGGTATCAAACGTTGAAAACGGGTGGAACGGGTTGCGTTTGATGTCCGCGCGCATGGCGGCGGCAAACACAAAATTGTGATCGAAGGTGGCGTTATGGCCCACCAGCACGGCGCGTTTACAGTCGAATGCTTTAACCGCTTTGCGGATAGGCGAGAAGATCTCACTCATGCCTTCACGCTCCGGAACCGCCTCGCGCTCCGGGTCCCACGGGTCAATGCCAGTGAAGTCCAGGGCCGATTGCTCGAGGTTTGCGCCTTCGAATGGGTCAATTTGCTGAAGGTGGGTTTCGCCACGGTGTAGTTTGCCGTCTTCATCCATGGTCAGCATGACCGCTGCGATTTCCAGCAAAGCGTCTCTTTCCGGGTTGAAGCCGGCAGTTTCGACATCCACCACGACGGGCAGAAAGCCTCGGAAACGCTGGGACATAGGGTGAAGCGGTTTGTTTTCGTCAGACACGCGAACTCCAATGTTCGTGTTGTAAATTAAAAGATGATCAAGCCATACGCCAGTGAACGGTTTCACCGGCTTTGAGCGGCACGATGGTTCCGTCTGCCAGCGGCAGGTGCTCGGGCATAGTCCAAAGCTCGCGCACTAAGGTTATGGTGTCCGTATTTCTCGGCAAGCCATAGAAGTCGGCACCGTTGAAGCTGGCAAAGGCTTCCAGTTTGTCCAGAATGCCCAGTTCTTCAAAGATTTCTGCATACAAACCGATGGCGCCGTATACGGAGTAGCAGCCGGCGCAACCGCACGCCGCTTCCTTCTTATCGCGGGCATGGGGCGCTGAATCGGTACCCAGGAAGAATCTCGGATCGCCACTGGCCACCGCTTCCCGCAGGGCTTCCTGGTGCTTGTTGCGCTTGAGGATGGGCAAACAGTACAAGTGCGGGCGAATGCCGCCAACCAGCATGTGGTTGCGGTTATACATCAGATGCTGCGGTGTGAGTGTTGCGGCCAGGTTGTCACCGGTATGGTGGCGCACAAACTCTGCAGAATCAGCGGTGGTGATGTGTTCCAGCACCACTTTCAGGGACGGGAAGGCTTCCAGTGTGGGGGCCAGTACCCGGTCCAGAAACACCTTTTCCCGATCAAAAATGTCGATATCCGCATCGGTAACCTCGCCGTGTACCAGCAGCAACATGCCGCATTCGGCCATGGCTTCGAGTACGGGATAGATGTTTCGAATATCCGTCACTCCGGAAGCGGAATTGGTGGTGGCGCCGGCGGGGTAGAGCTTCGCTGCAACTACGCCCGCAGCTTTGGCTTCGCGGATGGTTTCTGGCGTTGTGCTTTCGGTCAGGTAGAGCACCATCAAAGGCTCAAAATTTGTGCCGGTTGCAGCCTTTAGAATCCGCTCCCGATAGGCGGTAGCCGCTGCTGCATCGGTTACCGGTGGCACCAGGTTGGGCATGATAATGGCTCGGCCGAAACAAGCGGCGGTTGCCGGTACAACACTGTTTAATACCTCGCCATCTCGAACGTGCAAGTGCCAGTCGTCGGGGCGGGTGATGGTCAGTTGTTTGCTCATGAGATATTCGCCAGGCAGCTCTTAAAAATTTTGCGAATTATACCAGAAGGCCGCTTCGAATGTTTTCGATCTGAATGTGTTTCTTGGGCTCAAGTATTGTTCAAAACGGCCGTTACTCAATAAGCAATTGAGTTAACGTGTGCTGGGGGTTGGGGCGCCTTTATGATGAAATTTAAACGCGGTTCTGCAAAAGAGGGCGTCGTAGCGATTGCGGGCGCGCTTCTGGTGTGGACGTTTACTTCCCCAACAGTGGCATCCAGTTATGGCGCGGGTATTGAGAATAGCCGTTGGTATCTTTCGGAATCGGTCTTTGAATGCTCGTTGGTGCAGGAAGTGCCGGGATTCGGGCGCGCGGTCTTCAGTCACCGGGCCGGAGAAGATCTTGCGTTCTATCTTGAGTCCACGGTCGCATTGATGAAGCCGGGGCGGGGGCAGCTTGTGGTGGAAGCACCCGTATGGCGTCCTGGCGTAGCGCCAAAGCCGGTAGGTGCTGTCAAGGTTTCGGACGACAAGCGCGCTGTGAGCGTCGGAGTCAGAGAGGCGAATATCATGGCTCAGGGGCTGCTGCAGGGTATGCAGCCAACACTGACCCGGACCGCCCGTTATGACCAAGGTCCGGTGCGAGTATCCCTATCGAACGTGAATTTTTCTGAGCCCTATTCGGGATACCAGCAATGTGTTTCGGGTTTGTTGCCGGTGAATTATGACCAGATTCGCCGCTCCCGAGTGCCTTTCGCCAGTGGTGGTTCAGAACTCTCCGAAGCAGACAAAACGCTGCTGGATAACATCGTGAGCTACGTGATGGCTGATTCCACTGTCGAGCGTATTTTGGTTGATGGTCACTCGGACAGTGTGGGTAGCAGAATAGACAACCGCGCCCTTTCAGAAGAACGTGCGAATAGGGTTGCGGAATATTTGAAAGCCCAGGGACTTAATGAGGAACTGCTGATTGTCCGCAGCCACGGCGATCAATTTCCGGTGTCGCGCCGTCATCGGGAAAACCGCAGGGTCACGATTCGGTTGCAGAGGCAGGGCGAGCGCCCTGAATTTCAGCAGGCTAGCGGAAACGGAAGAGATTTCTCGGGCTGAATCGCTATTTACTTAGTAGACCGCGTCCAATACCTCGAGGTGAGCAACCACGCTTTCCCCGAGGGCTCTCAGATGATAACCCCCTTCCAGTGTTGAGATGACCCGATCATTGGCATGATCGCGGGCAACACTGACGATCATTTCAGTCAGCCAACGATAATCTTCTGTTTCCAGATTTGTCTCTGCCATCGGGTCGAGCCTGTGGCCGTCAAAGCCTGCGGATACCAGCACCAACTGCGGGCGGAAATTCTGAAGCTTTTTCAGCCAAGCCGATTCCACCCGTTTGCGGTACTCGGCGGAAGAGCAGTTTGCTTCGATCGGAGCATTGATGATGTTGTCGGGTTGTCGGTGCACGTGGCTGTGCGGGTACAGTGGGTGCTGGAAACTTGAGCACATCATAATACGCTCGTCGCCGCTGACGATATCCACGGTTCCGTTCCCTTGGTGCACATCAAAGTCGATGATGGCGACTCGTTCCAGTTGATGGAAATTGAGCGCTCTTAACGCGGCTAACGCAATATTGTTATAGAAGCAAAAGCCCATGGATTTGGTGCGTTCGGCATGGTGTCCGGGAGGGCGTGCGCAAACAAACGCATTGGTAACCTGACTGCTCATAACCATATCAACGGCCTGAATGTTCCCACCGGCGGCCAAACGGGCGGCGCGCAAGGTGTCGGGCATCAGTGAGGTGTCCGGATCGGTAAACACCCGGCCCCGTGTGGGTGCCATCAGGTCGAGTTGCTGCAAGTAAGGCTCGGGGTGGACCATCAGCAATTGATCACGGGTAATTTCCTCGGGCCGCACCCAATCAAGGTTTTGCTGCAGGTCGGTGTCAGCAATGTGCGCCAGAATGCTTGAAATACGTTCCGGGCTTTCCGGATGTTCCGGGCCCATGTTGTGTTTCAGGCAATCATCGTGAGAAAAGAATGCGGTGGTCATGCTGAGAGTCTAAGCCTGAGTCCGGTTGCTAGTATCGTCATGTTAACAAGGATATTGGGGGGATGGGTGCTACTTTCGTCTAATAAAGGCGGGATGTCAGGCCGAATCGACGATTTACATCAGCAAATACCGATCTAAGATAAGGTATACATTGATAAGTCACCTGTTTTGCTGAGATTCTTATCTACGTAGCCACCGCTTGGATCAGGGAGAGTTCTCTTGAGTACCCGTTATCTGGAAAGTTTGTTCAATCCTGACTCCATTGCTGTCATCGGTGCCTCCGAGCGCGCAGACAATCTGGGCGGTATGGTTTTGCGGAACATGCTCGGTGGCGGCTTCCCGGGGCGCATGGTGGTGGTGAACCAGAGCGACTACGACAACGTTCATGGCGTTCCTTGTGTCGCAAAGGTATCGCAGCTGGATTTCACGCCCGACCTTGCGATTGTGTGTACTCCGCCTGATACGGTTCCCAAAATGATCCGAAAACTGGGCGAGAGCGGTGTAAGAACGGCAATTGTGATGACTGGCGGTATGTCTCGTACCCACAGTAAAACCGGTCAGCCTCTGATGTATTCCGTACGCGACGCCGCAAGAGAAACCGGCATTCGGGTCTTGGGGCCAAACACCATTGGTCTGATGGTGCCGGCTCGTCATCTGAACGCGACCTATGCGCACATGGGGGCCATTCCCGGGCGTGTGGCGTTTATTGGCCAGTCGGGCACTATTGCCAGTTCCGTGCTGGACTGGGCATTCGCTCGGGGCGTGGGCTTCTCGTATTTCCTGACTCTGGGCGATGGCATGGATATCGATCATGACGATTTGATCGATTATCTTGCGCAGGACAGCCAGACCCGGGCCATTCTGTTACATATTGAAAGCATTCCCAATCCTCGTCGGTTTATGTCTGCGGTTCGGGTTGCTTCCCGCACCAAGCCGGTTATTGCGGTTAAGTCCGGGCGGGTGCCCGAGTCTGAATGGATTCCCCACGACCTTCCTGCCGGGGTCTCTCACAGTGACCCGATATACGATGCCATGCTGCAACGGGGCGGTGTGCTGCGCGTTGACGGGTTGGGGCAGATGTTTGATGCACTCGAAACCCTTACCCGCATGCGGCCTTTACGCCGGGAATCTCTGGCTATTCTCGCGAACGGCGTGGGCCCGGGTGTGTTGGCGGTTGACCGGTTGTCTCACCTGGGAGGAGAGCTGGCGGAGCTGTCTGATACAACCCTTGAAGAGCTGGGGAAACTATTACCACCTTACTGGACGCGCAAAAACCCCATCGATTTGAACTACGATGCGTCCCCCGAGCTTTATGGGAAAGCGGTTAAAATCCTGGCCAAAGACCCGAACATTGCGAATGTTCTGGTGATGTACGCACCAACGCTGGTTCAGGACAGTCTCCAGATTGCCGATGCCGTCGTGCAGGCATCGAAAGGGACCCGGCTCAATATTTTCACCTGTTGGCTGGGGCATAGTACGGTGATGGATTCCCGAGAGGAGTTTTACCGGGCTGGCTTACCATCATTCTTTAACCCGGAAAAAGCCGTTACCGCATTCATGCAGCACGTGAAGCATCAACGGGTACAGAGGCTTTTGAGTGAAACGCCGGAATCGTTCACCGATCACTTTGCAGACCGGGCGAACACGCGTTCTCTCGTTGCCAAAGCACTTCGCGATGGCCGTAAGCATTTATCCAGCCGTGAAGCCCGGCAGGTGATTCGGGATTACGGCATAAACGCCATCGAAACCGTGTATTGCGACGATGTTGAGGAAGTGCTTGAGATGTTTGCGGTAGAACGCCGGCCCATTGATCTGACCGTCGTGCATGAAGAGGTCTGTTATCCCTTCCTGGAACTGACCCCTACGCAGCGCCGTTATAAAGGCACGATCAAGAATCTGAATAGCGAACAGGCGATTATCGATGGTTGTCGGTTCCTGATCGAAGAGTACAAGGAACATTTTCCCGATAGTGGCTTCTTGGGCTTTGGCATGCAGCACTCCTATCAGCATATTGGTGGCATAGAGTTCAGCGTAGGTATCACGCGGGACGAGGTGTTCGGTCCTTTGGTGGTTTGTGGTGCTGCGGGCGCCCAGATTAACATCACCACTGACCGCCAGATTGCCCTGCCGCCGTTGAATATGGTGCTGGCGCGGGAATTGCTGCGCCGGACCTATATGTACAAGCTACTGAAAGAGCACAGTTTGCGGCCCCAGGAAGACATAAGGGCGGTGTCCGAAACACTGCTAAAGCTTTCGCAAATCGTTATCGATATTCCGGAAATACGTGGCTTGGAAATCTCTCCGTTGCTGTTCAACGATCAGGGGGCGATTGCCGTCAGTATCGCTGTCGATCTGGATGACAAGCCTAGCCGGCCCATTATTCAGGCCTACCCGAGAGAGCTTGAAGAGTGGATTGTGCTGCCTAAATCCGGGCGGCGAGTCATTATTCGCCCGGTTTTGGCGCAAGATGAGCCGGCGCATCGCGCTTTTCATGAATACCAATCGCCGGAATCGATTCGCTACCGGTTTTTCCAGTACCGCAAGCACTTCTCCCGTGAAGACGTTGCCCAGATGGTGCAAATCGATTACGACCGGGAGATGGTGTTCATTGCCAATGCCAAAAAAGAAAACGGTGAGGGGGAGGAAACGCTCGGCACGGTGCGGGTATGGACCGATGCCGACAATCTTCGCAGTGAATTTGCGGTCATGGTTGATGATCGAATGAAGGGCGAAGGTTTGGGCGTTGCTTTGATGCAGAAAATGATCGAATACTGCCGAAGCCGGGGCACCATGGAGATGGTCGGAGATGTGCTGCCCGAAAACCGCCCTATGCTGCAGCTGGCGGAACAGCTTGGGTTTGACATCAAGTTCAACCCGGTGGAAGAAGTGATGGACTTGAGGCTGGTGTTGAACGAGCCAGAAAAAGACTGGCAGAAAGAACGGCTGAAAAAGCGGGGGGGCTAACCCCTCCCGCTTTAACGTGGGTTCTGCTTATTCTTCGACAATGGCGGATCGGTCTTCGCCACCAAGGGCTTCCAGCAGGCCCGGGATCATCCGCGATAGCTCCAGGGTCATGATGGTAAAGGCCGCGTCGAACTTGGCCACGGCATCGTCTACATCGACATCGTCCAGTTGCTCCTGCAGTGTCTCACCAAACTTCAACCGGCGAATGCCCAGTTCTTCATCCAGCACTAAGTGCACGTTGTTGTCCCAGGTTACCGCCAGCTTGGTTACCTGCATGCCGGTTTCCAGATGATTGCGGATTTCGTCGGCCTTCAGGTCCAGGCCCTTGCAGCGAACAACACCGCCGTCTTCGGATGGGTCTTTCAGTTCACACTCGTTGCCCAGCTCAATGGTGGCGGGCAGGTCGATGGTTTCGGTCAGCCAGCCGGTAAAGGTAAAGGCGGGTGCCTGTTCAACCGCAGGTGGTCGGACGGGCAGTGAACCGAGCGTTTTTCTGAGCGTCGAGGCCAGATCTTCGGCTTGCTTGGCAGAACCGGCATCGACAACCAGTACGCCGTCTTTCGGGGCCAGATACGCGTAGCAGCGGCGATTGCGGGAAAAGGCCTGTGGCAGCATCTCCAGCATGACCTGCTCTTTGATTTCGTCTTTTTCTTTGCGGCGGACTTTGCGGCTCTGCTCGAGTTCAATGGCTTCCGCGCGTTCTTCCACGGCTTCTTTGACCACCGGGCCGGGTAAAATCTTCTCTTCTTTACGCAGGGCAATCAGGTGGTAGCCGTTGGCGCTGTGCACCAGCAATTCGCCATGCTTACCGAGTGGCGGAACCCAACCCTGACGCATGGTTTCTTGCGGGCCGCAGGGCTTGAACGCATCGGCTTGCAGTTTCTCTTCGAGATCTTCAGCCGTAATGTCGAAGGGTTTGGTAAAGCGAAAAACTCGGGCGTTGCGAAACCACATGGGGTTTATGTCCTTGCTAATTGTTTGGGGCGTTTAGGAAAAAGGGGAGGATAATACGGCTACCGGCAGGCAGCCGTAAAGTTACCGGTAAGGCATGTTTAGATTTGCAGTATCTCGACCACGACCGTTTTAATTACAAAACCGATAACGCCGGTGCCGAGGACTGCAAATAATGCAATGGTGCCGAATCTTCCCGCTTGTGATTTTTTGGCAAGATCCCAAACAATGAATCCCATCCAGCCAATAAGGCCCGTCACCAGAACCGCCATTGCGATCTGGGAGAATACTGCTTCGTTCATGCTTACTCCGATATCAACAGAAATGTACGAGTGCGAGAATGATCAGCTCTGTTCATCGCGCAAGAAAACCCAGTTGTTTTTATCGGATTGTTCTTCACTGAAGTAATAACCATCCAGGTCAAAGCCTTTGAGGCTTTCGGCTTGCGTGATGCGGTTTTGGATGGCGTAGCGGCACATCAAACCGCGCGCTTTTTTGGCATAGAAACTGATGATCTTGTACTTGCCGTTCTTGAAGTCTTTAAACTGAGGCGTGATCAGCTGGCCCTGCAAATTCTTCTTCTGAATACTTTTGAAGTATTCGTTAGATGCGAGATTTACGAGCACCTGATCGTCTTTCTCCAGCAGAATGTTAACGGCTGATGTTAGTTTGTCGCCCCAGAACGCATAAAGATCTTTGCCACGCTGGTTCTCGAATTTGGTGCCCATTTCAAGACGGTATGGCTGCATCAGGTCCAGCGGTTTGAGCAAACCATAGAGGCCAGACAGTATTCGTAAATGTTTCTGGGCAAAGATGAAGTCGTCTTCGCTAAAGCTTTCGGCATCCAGCCCGGTGTACACGTCACCTTTAAACGCCAGTACGGCTTGGCGCGCGTTCTCGGGCGAAAAAGGGGTATGCCAATTGCGGAAGCGATCGGCGTTGAGTTGGCCCAGTTTATCGCTGATGCTCATCAGGTTGCTGATCTGATGCGGTTCCAGTTCCTTCAGTTGATCAATCAGTTCACACGCATCGTCCAGGTAGTCCGGTTCGGAGTAGGTTTCTGTAGCCAGAGGGCTCTCGTAATCCAGAGTTTTAGCGGGAGAGATGATCATCAACATGTTAGCGGATCCTTTATTGCAAAAACGTGAGTAGCTGGGCTTGGGTAAAGGGCCAGCCAAGTTCGGTGCCGGTGTCTTGCCGGCGCAGAACCGGGATACGAGTACCGTACCGTTCAACTAACGCTTCGGATTGGGCGATATCCACCACATCGACGGGAATCGGCTCCGGCATCGGGGTGTTCACCAGGAGCGCCTCGGCCAATTCACACAGGTGGCAGTTGGATGTGGTGTAGAAGATCAGTTCCATTAGTTTTTCGGCTGTGCGTCAATTTGCTGGCCGGTGACACCTTCGCTGTCTTTCCCCATCAAGTAGAGATAAACAGGCATAAGCTGTTCCGGCTCTGGGTTTTTCTTCGGGTCTTCCGCAGGGTACGCGAGCACGCGCATTCCTGTGCGGGTCGCGCCCGGGTTCAGGCTGTTCACGCGAATGTTGTTGCGCTCGTCGTCCAGCTCGTCGGCCAATAATTGGGAAAGCCCTTCTACGGCGAACTTCGATACCGCATAGGCACCCCAGTAGGCGCGTGCCTGGCGGCCGACACCGGAAGAAGTGAAGATCATGGAGGCTGCGTCTGACTGCCTGAGCAGAGGAATCATCGCCCGGCTAAGCATGAACGGTGCCGTGGCGTTAACCTGCATAACTTTGTTCCAGGTTTCCGGATCATACAGCTCTACCGGGCTCCGTGCGCCCAGAACGCCTGCGTTGTGGAGCAGGCCGTCGAGGCGCCCGAAGTTTTCTTCGATGGTCATCGCCAGTTCTTCGTAATCTTTCATGGCGGCACCTTCGAAGTTCATCGGAACCAGTGCAGGCTGAGGGTGCCCGGCGGCCTCGATTTCGTCGTACACTTCTTCCAGCCGGGACAAGGTGCGCCCCACCAGAATGACGGTGGCACCATGGGCCGCATAAGCTTTTGCGGCCGCCCGGCCGATGCCGCTGCCAGCGCCGGTAACCATGATAATGCGGTCTTTTAGAAGATCGGCGGGTGCCTGGTAATCATGCATAACCTGTCTCCGATATCTGGCCAATTCCAGCCACATTGTGGCCAGTCAATGAAATAATGTGAGCGCTATTGTAACAGCTTTGCCAAGTCGCTGACGGTATCGGCGATGGCGTCGGCTTGCCACAGATCAACGGTTTCCGGTTCTTCAATATAACCGTACCTAACGGCAATGGTGTACATGCCCGCGTTACGGCCGGCTTCTATATCTCGTACGTGGTCACCTACGTAGATAGCCTGTTCCGGAGCCGCATTGATTTCTTTGCAGGCCAAAAACATGGGTTCCGGATGAGGCTTGCGCTCGGTTACGTGATCCGGGCAAATCAGGGTTGCGCACCGTTCCTGCAGGCCAAGCGCCTCAATCAGCGGCGCTGCAAATCGTACCGGCTTATTGGTAACGATACCCCAGGGAATGTCTCTGGCTTCGAGGTTCAGCAACAGCTCATTCATACCTTCAAATAGGGTGGTTTCGACGGCTACACCCGCTTCGTACAGGTCCAGAAAGGCTGTGTGCTTGTCCAGATAGCCTTCATGCTCGGGCTCCAGATTAAAGCCGAGGCGGACCATGGCGCGAGCACCGTTGGAGACCGACCTGCGAATATACTCCGCCGCGAGGGGCTCCAGTTCGTGCTGTTGGCGCAATTGGTTAAGGCAGCGAATGAAATCCGGTGCGGTATCAATCAAAGTGCCGTCCAGATCAAACAGCACTGCCGAGGGAGGCTGTTTAATCTTCACGGATATCCTTGGCATGCATCAGGTAATTGACGTCTACATCACGGCCAAGCTTGTAACTTTTGGTGATGGGATTGTAGGTCATACCGGTGAGTTCGCGGATGTCCAGACCAGCCTGACGCAGATAATCCGACATCTCCGAAGGACGGATGAATTTGTTCCATTCATGGGTGCCCTTGGGAAGCATGTTCATGATGTACTCGGCGCCGACTATGGCAAACAGGAACGATTTGGGGTTCCGGTTAATGGTAGACACAAACAAGTGGCCACCCGGTCGTAACATGGCAGCACAGGACTGAATCACTGAGGCGGGGTTGGGGACGTGCTCAAGCATTTCCAGACAGGTAACCGCATCGTACTGACCGGCATGCTCCGGGTCTTTGGCCAGTGCTTCGATGGTGGTCTGGCGGTAGTCGACTTTCACGCCGGATTCCAAACCGTGCAGTTTAGCGACCTGCAAGGGCGCTTCGCCCATGTCGATTCCGGTCACGTGGGCACCGCGAAGTGCCATGCCTTCGGACAACAAACCACCACCGCAGCCTACGTCCAGCACGCGTTTTCCGGCTAGGGAAACCCGTTCGTCAATGAAGTTCAGACGCAGAGGGTTAATATCATGCAGTGGCTTGAATTCACTGGTCGGATCCCACCAGCGACTGGCGAGCGCTTCAAACTTGGCAATCTCGTTCTGATCTACGTTTTGGTTGCTCATGCTTGCCCCTGAGAAAAATTAACTGAGAATATGTTGTTGCCAATCGCGAACCCGAAGCATCAGGTCCGGGACATCAATTCGGGTTAACCGGCCGTCCTGCAATTGCGGCACGCCGTGGATCCAGCTATGGCTCACGGCCCGGCCATGGTTGCTGTAAACCAAATGCGAGGCGGGGTCGTAGACCGGCTGAATGAACGGGTCACTGAGGTCTACCGCAATCAAGTCCGCCAACTTGCCGGCGACCAGGGAACCAAGTTCCTGTTCCCGGCCAAGGGCGCGGGCGCCGTTCAGGGTCGCCATTTCCACAGCCGTGTGAGCCGACAGGGCGGTGGCATCGTCCGCAACGGCCTTGGCCAACATGGCAGCCGTTTTCAGTTCACTAAACAGATCCAGGTCGTTGTTACTGGCTGCGCCATCGGTACCAATAGTGACGTTCAGGCCGCGATCGATCAGCGTCTGAACCGGACACATGCCGCTGGCGAGTTTCAAATTCGACTCCGGGCAGTGAACAATGTGACCACCGGTTTTCGCTAACAGATCCAGATCGGCTTCGTTCAGCTGGGTCATGTGCACGTATTGGCTGTTGCTACCCAGCACACCCAGATCCGCCATGCGGTCAGTTGGCCGTTTACCGGTTAGTTTTAAAGCTTCGTCCACCTCAAACGCAGTTTCGTGCAAATGCATCTGAATGGCTGCGCCGGTTTGTTGAGACAGCTCAACGGCAGCCGCCAAAGGCTGGTCCGAAATGGTATAGGGCGCGTGGGGGCCAATGGCAGGCATGATAAATTCATCGCTGCGCCACTGCGCGATCAATTCCGCGCCTTTGGCCAGATAGTCGTCCGGGCCCGAGCCCCACATGGTGGGCATGTCGATCAGCGGGAAGCACACCTGGGCGCGCATGCCGATGTCGTGGGCGGCCTGAGCTGTGGCTTCCGGGAAGAAATACATATCGGAGAAGGTGGTGGTACCGGTGCGCAGCATTTCAGCCATCGCCAGTCGGCTGCCATCCTGAACAAACTGCTCACAAACAAATTGCCCCTCGGCGGGCCAGATGTGTTCATTCAGCCAGGTCATAAGCGGCAGATCGTCGGCCATGCCACGGAATAGGGACATAGCGGTGTGGCCATGGAGATTGATTAAGCCGGGCAGCACAACATGATTCGGAAGATCAATGGTTTCCCGTGTGCGGAACGTTTGGTCTGCCTCGGATTGCGGGAGCACAGCCGCAATTCGACTGCCTTGTAGTATGACGGCCTGATGGTCCAGTACAACGCCAAAAGGTTCGATTGGAATC
>Ga0098062_1000622_pt1 | contig 17779 bp, 15 predicted proteins | sample 23_taG_FD_81592 | JGI IMG/M metagenome (GOLD analysis project Ga0098062, IMG submission 81592) | Marine viral communities from Cariaco Basin, Caribbean Sea - 23_WHOI_OMZ | ecosystem: Environmental > Aquatic > Marine > Oceanic | place: Caribbean Sea: Cariaco Basin | collected 2014-11-11 | reverse complement strand
TGTAGTAAACGTAGTACTGAAGAAAGACTACGAAGGTCTAGAGATTAATGCAGGTTATGGTGGTACAACAGGCCCAAGCTATGATGAGACCACCGCCAGTATTCTATGGGGCTCTCAAAGCGAAAAAAGCAGTGCTACAGTTATCATCGACTATTTCAACAACAGCACGCTCGGCGCTGACGAAATGGGTCGTTACGGTACAGCCAACCAATCTCCTTATGGCGGTATGGACTTCCGTTCGTCACGAGGTTACCCAGGCTACTTCTACGTAGACGGCGTTAAAACTATCGACCCTGACTGTCCGGAAGACAGCGCAACGGCGTCAGGCAGCTGTCTGTTCGATTATGGCCCATTTGGTTTAACCATACCGGCTTCTGAGCGCGTGGGCTTTATTGGTCAGTTCGACTATAAAATTGGCGACGAAACCACAGCATTTATGGAAGTTGCAATGCAGCACAATACGTCTGAAGCAGGCGGTGCAGCAACACCTCTTGATGAAGATGCTGGTTTAACCGTTCCGGGTACGCATCCTGATAACCCGTTTGGACAAGACATTGAAATTGGTCGCTACCGCCCTGTTGATGCAGGTGCCCGTCGCTGGGATATCGAATCTGACACCCTTCGTTTAGTCGCAGGCCTTCGTGGCACGTTCAATGATTACGATTGGGAAGCATCTGTACAAAAAGGCCGCAGCCGTTCAGAACAAAGTGGTGATCAGTCACAAGGGTGGGTTCGCGTTGACTGGCTTCAGGAACAAATTAACCTTGGTAATTACAACCCGTTTGGTGGCGTTACTAACCCACAAAGTGTAATTGATGATATTACTACTAGCCTTGTGCGCCGTGGTGAATCTCGAATGACCAGCGTTGACGCTCACATTACCGGTGAAGCATTCAGCTTCGGCGACGATGTTGTCATGATGGCAGCAGGTGTTGAATATCGCGAAGAGCAAGTATCTGACGTTCCTGATGTTCAGTTCCAGCGCGGATTAATCTTCGGTACAGAATCGGTTTCTGCCTCTGCTGAACGCGACCAGTATGCTGCATACTTAGAGCTATCTATACCTTTAGCTGAACAGCTTGAGCTTCAACTAGCTGGCCGCTACGACCATTACAGTGACTTTGGTAGTACAACTAACCCTAAAATAGCATTACGTTGGGCGCCAAGTGATGAAGTAACCGTGCGCGGTTCATGGGCTCAGGGCTTTAGAGCACCGTCTCTTGCACAAGTTGGCCTTGGCCCATCACAGAAAAGTGTTTTCTTCGTAGACAAATATCGCTGTGATGCAACAGGTCAAGATTGTGAATCGTTGGATTACAATATCGAGTTTGCGGGTAACCCTAACTTGGATGCAGAAGAGTCAGAATCTTGGAACGTAGGAGTTATCTACGCACCTATTCAAGAATTAGGCCTGAGCATTGATGTATGGAGTATTACGCAGGATAACAAAATTGATGAGCAGCAATTCGGTTTAGTTTACGACGCGGAATGTAATAACCAAGACAGCACAATCTGTGTTCGCTTAGATCCGCAGCCAGGCGAGTCATTAGGTGTAATTCAAAAGATTTTCAACACCTACCAAAACGTATCATCTCAAGAAGCGTCTGGTGTTGATTTCAGCGCTAACTACCGCATGGAGTTGCAAGAGTTCGGTAACGTACGCTTTAACCTTGATTGGTCTTACATGAACGAGTTCGAAAAAGACGGTCTTGAGTACACTGGCGAATATGGCTATCCAGAACACCGTTGGTTATTCGGCACAACCTGGTCTAAAGGTGCGTTCGATGCCAACTTGAACATTAGCTTTGTTGGTGAGTTTGAAGACACGCCTGACATTGATTTCGACGGTGTGTTAGACTTTGAAGAAAATACCTCGAGAACAGTTGATTCTCAAATGTTGGTGGACTTGCAGTTTGGTTACAACTACAGCGATAACCTTCGCCTTGTAATTGGTTCAAACAACCTGCTTGACGAAGAGCCTCCGTTTGCTATTGGTGATGGTGATGGCGACTTATACGGCTATGTAGGCGGCGTGCACAACCCGCGTGGCCGCTTCGTATACTCTAAACTAACTTACCGCTTCTAAGCCTATAAGACGAAAAGCGCTCAACGGCATTGCTTAACAATGGCATGCCTTGAGCGCTTTTTTTCATTCATGTATTAACGTGTGTTTAGAAAAAAAGATATTCAAAGAGCACCGTAGTGAGCCATGCGAGAATCACAGGCAATACAATCATCACATAGACCTTAACCTCAGACCCCACCTTTTCGGCGCGCCATGCCTCCATCATCTTCACTTTAAACCTACGCTTCAGTAAGTAGGTGTAAAAAACTAGAAATACCAAAATTATAAGAATCTTTAGCATTTAGACTCCAACCGAATTGGTTAAACGGCCAAACAGGACAAAACGCTTAGGTGGCAAAAGTTCCGTCAAGTCGATTCGTTGCGGTTATTCCTCTGTGCAGAGACTATACCTTTGCAGTACACACAGCGAACCTGTTCTCAATGCCTGAATTAGCTCAACCTGATTGGAAATGAGGTAAAAAAAATGCCAGCTAAGCTTAATGCCATTTTTTCTATATGTATTTACTTCTTTTGCTACGCTTACAATCCGAAATGAATGAGCACCAAATTACCTATTGCTGCACACAGCATAGCAAGGAAAGTCAGGATCATGCCCGCGAAGCGCTGCCAGCTAACGCCTGAGTGGCGACCTAAGCCATAGGCATGTAATACACGGCCAAATAACAGTGCGCTCCCCAATGCGTGAACAGCCCACACTTGGCCAGTATTGGCTTCAAAACACGCTATCATAATAAGGGTGATGGGTACGTACTCGCTAAAGTTGCCATGTGCTCTTGTCAAACGACTCAGGTCTTCGTGACCACCATCGCCAATTCCCACTTGGTGGCGACGTCTGGCGCCAATGACTAAAAACGACAAATACAGGTAGCAAATACCCAGTAAGCTGGCGTAAAACGCCGTGATTGGCAAAACCATGGTGTACTCCACATGTTCTAGTTATATCGCGCTGTATTAATCAGCGCTTAATTCAACATTCATGGTTGTCATTAAACGTTATCCGCTAATAAGTTACAAGCAACAAAAAAGGCCGCCTAAGCGACCTTTTGTTGACGTTGTTGGCAATTAACCTAAACGTTCAGCAAGTTCAGCACTCACTTCTTCAACTGGGCGCGTACCGTCAAGCTTGTGGTACTCACAGTTTCCAGCTTCCGCTTCAGCGCTGTAGTAGTTCACAAGCGGCTTTGTTTGCTCATGATAAATCGCAAGACGCTTGCGCACTGTTTCTTCTTTATCGTCATCACGAACGATAAGGTCATCGCCTGTTTCATTGTCTTTACCTTCCACCTTTGGCGGGTTGTAAACAACGTGGTAAACGCGACCTGATGCAGGGTGTACACGACGACCACCCATACGTTCTACGATTACATCATCAGGAACGTCAAACTCGATGCAATGATCAACAGTGACACCTGCTTCTTTCATTGCGTCAGCCTGAGGAATAGTGCGAGGGAAACCGTCTAACAAGAAACCGTCTTTACAGTCATCTTGTGCAATACGCTCTTTTACTAGGCCAATGATAATCTCATCAGATACTAGTTTGCCTTCATCCATTACACGCTTTGCTTCAAGGCCTAGCTCTGTACCTGCTTTAATTGCAGCACGAAGCATGTCGCCCGTTGAAATTTGTGGAATGCCATATTTGCCCATTAAAAACTGAGCTTGTGTGCCCTTACCCGCGCCAGGAGCGCCGAGAAGAATGATTCGCATGAGTGCGTTCTCCGCTTATGATTTTTAAACTTTTTACTTCGGGCACTTTACACATTCAACACTGGGGTGACAAGTGTAAGCAGTACCGTAAAGTTAATCTTAAGACTAATGGCGAATATATGTTCAGCTTATAGGCACTTTTGTAAATTTGCGCCTACACCCATTCAGTAACTCATCTTATTTAAGATGAATAAGCTAACTCTTAATATGATTAACTTGAAATTTTAGACCGCCAAAATATAGCACAATAAAATGGCTAAACTTACTTTTGTTAGTCGTAGAAATAAAAAAACGGGCATTACGCCCGTTTTTAAATGTAAACCTAATGGTTTATTGCTTTATTTAGCTAACTTCATTAGCAGTGTGTTCAAGTTCTGTACAAAACTAGATGGGTCTTTCAAGCTCCCCTGTTCTGACAGTGCAGCTTGATCAAACAATACGCCTACCCACTGATTAAACAGCTCTTCATCTTGGGTATCCGCCAGCAGCTTCACCAAGCTATGCTCAGGGTTAAGTTCAAAGTGATACTTCACGTCTGGCACGGTCTGCCCTGCTGCCTGCATAAGCTTCATCATTTGCGTAGTCATGCCATTGTCATCTGCTACGATGACCGCAGGTGAATCTGTTAAGCGATGGGTAAATTTAACGTCTACAACCTTATCGCCAAGTGCAGTTTTAGCTCGCTCAAGAACACCTTCAACTTGCTTTTCTGCTTCTTCTTGCGCCTTCTTAGACTCTTCGTCTTCTAAGTCGCCTAAATCTAAGTTTCCTTTCGCAATTGAGACAAACTGCTTCTCGTTAAACTCAGTAAGGTGAGACATTAACCATTCGTCAATGCGTTCGCCCATCAATAGCACTTCAATTCCTTTTTTGCGGAAAATCTCAAGGTGAGGACTAGACTTGGCAGCTTGCAAGCTATCTGCTGTCACATAATAAATCTTATCCTGACCTTCTTTCATTCGCTCAATATAGTCAGCTAATGATACGGTTTGTGCATCAGACTCACCGTGTGTAGAAGAGAAGCGTAACAAGCCAGCAATTTTCTCGCGGTTACTGAAATCTTCAGCCGGCCCTTCTTTTAACACATTGCCGAATTCATTCCAGAACGACTGATATTTTTCATTGTCGTTCTTCGCCATTTTTTCAAGCATCTGTAATACGCGCTTAGTACAACCTTGGCGTAGCGCTTGCGTTATCTTATTGTCCTGTAGAATTTCACGAGACACGTTAAGCGGAAGATCATTGCTGTCTAGCAAACCTTTAACAAAACGTAGATAAGTAGGCATGAACTGTTCGGCGTCGTCCATAATGAAAACGCGTTGAACGTAAAGCTTAAGACCATGACTTTGGTCGCGATTCCACATATCAAATGGCGCTTTAGAAGGGATATACAATAAACTTGTATACTCTGTTTTACCCTCTACTTTGTTATGCGCCCATGCAAGCGGATCAGCAAAGTCATGAGAGATATGCTTGTAGAATTCGTTATACTCGTCATCAGTAATCTCAGACTTTTCACGAGTCCAAAGCGCGGTGGCTTTGTTTACAACTTCCCATTCACCAGGCTGGCCTTCAATTTTTTCGCCATCAGGGCCTTCACTTTCAGGCACTTCATCTTTCCACATCTGCACAGGAATACTGATGTGATCAGAATACTTACTTACGATAGAGCGTAAACGCCATGCATCAGCAAATTCTTTTTCGTCTTCGCGTAGGTGAAGCGTAATCTCGGTGCCGCGTGTAGGCTTGTTGATTTCGGCAATCGTGAATTCACCTTCACCGTCTGAAATCCACTCAACACCTTGCGATGCATCTGCACCAGCAGCACGAGTTCGCACTGTTACTTTGTCAGCTACGATGAACGCAGAGTAAAAGCCAACACCGAACTGGCCAATGAGTTGTGAGTCTTTAGCGCTATCGCCAGAAAGTTTGCTAAAGAAGTCTTTAGTGCCTGACTTAGCAATTGTACCCAAGTTCGCAATGACTTCATCGCGAGTCATACCAATACCGTTATCGGTAATGGTGACGGTATTTGCTTCTTTATCGACGCTAAGCTTTACGTTTAACTCGCCATCGTTTTCGTAAAGACTGTCATTTTCTAGCGCACGAAAGCGTAACTTATCCGCAGCATCTGCCGCGTTTGACACTAACTCACGTAGAAAAATTTCTTTGTTTGAATACAAAGAGTGAATCATCAGATGAAGAAGCTGTTTTACTTCTGTTTGAAAACCGTGGGTTTCTTTTTGGGCTGCTTCAGCCATAATCCAATATCTCCTCGTTGAATGGATCACGTTTGATGTTAAACAGGTAAGGTCGCTCAACGCACTTTTCAACGTTTAGAACGAAAATTTATTTTTTATAAGGAGATTTATCTTCAATAAAGTTTGATGTTGAGTATTTTGTGGGCGAGCGATAAGAGAGAACGTGACGTAGGCCCGCCAGATGCGGACCCACGTTGAGTGTTTTAATTACTAAGAATGGGTATACCCCAATTTACAGTACTATAGTTTGCGGCGACCCGAAAATGCGTGGGTGAGAGTATTACCATCAATATACTCGAGCTCTCCCCCAACCGGCACGCCGTGGGCAATTCGAGACGCATCAACGTTATGGCTTGCACAAAGTTGAGCGATATAATGTGCCGTGGCCTCCCCCTCTACAGTCGGGTTTGTGGCGAGGATAACTTCATTTATCCCACCTGCGGCAAGACGAGCCTCAAGCTCAGTAAGACCAATTTCTTCTGGCCCAACGCCGTCAATAGGAGACAAATGACCCATAAGCACAAAATACTGCCCCTTGTAACTTAAGGTTTGTTCGATTGCTAGTACGTCTTGTGGGCTTTCAACAATGCATAACAAGCCACTTGCTTCTCTTTCAGGGTGACGACAAATGTCACATAGCTCGTCTTCAGTAAATGTTCTGCAGCGCTTACAATGATGAATATGCTCCATGGCATTGTGTAATACGTTGCTTAAATCAATTGCCCCAGTGCGATTACGCTCTAATAGGTGGAATGCCATACGCTGAGCGCTCTTGTTGCCAACGCCGGGAAGACACGTTAGTGCCTGAATTAATTCTGAGAGTAGCGGACTGAACTTCATAGTATTTACTGCTTTGGTGCTTTTTCTTTTTGATTCGAGCTTTCGCGGTATTTAATCACGTTCCGCTTTGCTTGGTCGAGCTTAACTTCATAAATGTTGCCCCCAAATAACCCCTTGTACTCTTCATCGGTGAAAACCAGCGTGTTGTCGTCATAAAACGTCACTGCCTCTTTTTGTGTAACTACGCCTAAATCAATACGCGACACATCGCCACTGAAGAAGTTATCGCCTTCAAAATTTTCAAATAACCACAGGCTTGTTGAATCTAACAGCACTAGTTTCGTCCGATCAGGGCTTATTGCAGCCGATGTGATCCAGCATAACTTTTCAAGGGTGGTACAGGTTTTAAATTCGCCAATGAACTGTGCGTCAAAGTTCGCGGCATGGTCCCCCACCTTATACAACTTGGTGATGCCATCGAAGGGTTTTGTTCTATTTTTTGTAAACAGGTAGAGATTACGCTTGTACTCTACGAACGCTTCCAAATCGTAGTTCTTGTCTTTCGGTTTTACTTTTCCTTTTCCCATTTCCGGGTAAGTAAACTTGATGATTTCTGCTTCTGTGGTATCGGTTTTTATATCAATGGGGTTTTCAATTTTATAAATCGTTAACCAGCGTCGCTTGTTGTCATTGTTACCGAAGTCTCCCAAAAAAAAATGACCGAAACTGTTTTGTGTCATGTCTTCCCAGTCGACGTTTTTGGCATTTGTAACTGTAACTTCCCTCTCAATAGTTCCATCTTTATTGAGCATATAAAGGATAGGTCCATCGCCACTGTCGTTAATGGCCCAAAGCCTTTTGTATTTATCGTATTCTATACCTGAAATTTCCTTAAGCTTCGGGTCGACCGTTACTGTTTTCATTTTAAACAGGTCGTAAATACTCATAAAAAACAACACGGTTGCGATGGGTAGTAAAATAACCGTGGTGATAACTAAGCCTTTCCTTAGCACTACTAAAACCTCTATTTTAACGAGTTAACTTTCGCGTTTAGCGGTTAACTGAACACGTTGAGTTTTCTGAAAGATAAAAAACGCAATGATACAACGATCATTCAACTATTTGGGACACTTTTTCTACGGAACAACGGTTAAATGAGATTTTACTGTTAATGTCGATGAGTTGGGCATGCGCTCAACATTTGTAAGCTGTGTATCAGCCCATAATTATCAACGTATCATGCTGAAAACAAGCCTAACCTTTATCAGTAAGTAGACGTTGACGTCCATCTTTATTGAATACGGTTTCATCGTGCTTTATGAATTTTTCAATGATTGACTGCTCATGCTCAGTAAATGCAGTTTCAAAATTTTGGTGACCAACGCTCACTGTAGCTTTTTGCCCATTTGCTAACTTTTCGTTAGCCAGCGCTAACTGACTAATGAAATCATTTAACGATATCCGATTGTATGTAAAGATCCCGGGCTTACTCAATGATGCAGGTGTGAGTAAGTCATCATGTTCAAGCATAAAGGCGTGTTTGAAAATTGCTTGAGACTTTGTGAAGCAGGCAGTAGGGCTGCGCAGAGTAGCAGCTTCTGGAAGCGCTTTAATACGGATGCTCTGACCATTGTCTGCGGTTTGCCAAGTTACACCACACACACTAACACTAAATGCATCCACCTGATTAGCAGTTTCCTTTCGCGCTAGCGTTGAGACGGTATCCAATGCTTGAAGCTCAGCAAGAACTTGAGGTAAAGACGTCATTGAGAGCTTTTCAACTGTTATCTTTCCTGCGTTGGACTGATAAGTAAGCTTCAGCGTGTTCTCTAGATAGTAGACTTGGCCTGTGTCCTTCCAAAGGGATACAGCGGTATTATTGATAGACGGGTTTTCGACGGCACAATCACGTTGGGCCTGAAAGCGTTTTAACATTTTTGCTAACACAGCGTCCTCCCTCATTTCGAACTGCCACATTCTATTATTTGGGTTCCTTTGCTATGCGCAAGCTAAATGACTGAATGTGACAGTGTTTTAATGTTACGGAAGAAAGGCCTGGTTGAACTATTGCTAAAAATACTTATTTAAAACTGATAGCACGTTAGCGTTTACGTGCGTATACCGATACCTCAAACGATAATGATAACTATTACCATATTAAAAAGTGTGCGAGAATGGCAGCATGGCTTGATGACTAAGTAAGTAGGAAAACGAATGCGAAATCTTATAAACGCAACCGTAACCCAAGTTCACCATTGGAATGACACTCTGTTTAGTTTCAAAACAACGAGAGAGTCATCTTTTCGTTTTGAAAGTGGTCAATTCGTTATGATTGGTCTTGAAGTAGATGGTAGGCCACTGATGAGGGCCTACAGCATCGCAAGCCCAAATTATGATGAGGAATTGGAATTTTTTAGTATTAAAGTACCAGATGGTGCGCTTACTTCTCGCCTTCAAAATATAGAACCTGGTGACCAGGTAATGATTAATGTTAGGCCAACAGGTACGCTCGTGCCTGGTTTCTTGTTACCCGGAAAACATCTTTATTTGCTCAGCACTGGTACAGGTCTAGCACCATTTATGAGTATTATCAGAGATCCTTTCATTTATGAAAGCTTTGAAAAAATTATATTAGTTCACGGAACGCGGTGGCGCTCTGAACTTGCCTATCAAAACGAAATTGAGCACCAACTTCCTAACACCCCTTATTTCGGTGACGAAGTGCGTGAGAAACTCATTTACTATCCTACTGTTACGAGAGAAAGTTATGAGAAAAACGGTATCGCTCACGAAGGACGGATAACGAAGCTAATTGAAAGCGGAAAGTTGCTGGATGATATAGGTATGCCTGAATTAGACACTGAAAATGACAGATTCATGTTATGTGGCAACGACAACATGCTACAAGACCTTATGTCTATGCTAGACGACAAAGGCTTCTCGAAAGCTAACTCGCGTCGTCAGGGGCATTATGTAATTGAACAAGCATTTATAGAAAAGTAATGCGCAACGCATTTGCCTGACCATCGGCAACATTTTAAGTTTTCAATAAAAATCGCCGGCGTGTTGCCGGCGATTTTCTATGAGTTCACTCGCAAAATACTTGCAAGCTGTATCGCTTCTAGCTTTACATAATTATTTAAAACGGCATTTTGAAGCCAGGAGGTAATGGCATTCCGCCAGTTACATCACCCATCTTCTCTTTGCTAGTTTCTTGAACTCGACGTACCGCGTCGTTAAATGCTGCAGCAACCAAATCTTCAACCATATCTTTGTCGTCGTCCATCAATGACTCATCAATGTCTACACGACGCACGTTGTGGTTGCACGTCATGGTTACTTTAACCATGCCTGCACCCGCTTCACCTGTTACTTCAATTTTGGCTAGGTCGTCTTGTGCTTTTTGCATGCGCTCTTGCATTTGCTGCGCCTGCTTCATGATATTGCCCATTCCACCTTTAAACATAATTTTTGTCTCGCTTCGTTTTGGTGTTAATAATTCTGCTATCGCGCTTTAACCGAATCGGTTAGCACTGACGCATCGAAAGTCGATAGCAATGCTTGAATTGTATCATCGGTTTTAATCACCGAGTGTGCATGCGCATGGCGCATGACATGAATCTCTTGTTGTAACGCAAAAGGTGTAGATGCTGGTTCACCTAACGTGATATTTACTTCAACGTTTTCACCCAACCCATGATGGATTGCATCAACCAATTGCTTTTTCGCACTATCATTTAATAAATGCGTCTGACTATGGTCAATTTCAAGGGACACTTGATTGCCCGCTCGAGAAAATGATGCGTGCAGCACCAATTGTTTGAGTAGACCAGCAACCGGCATTTGCTCAACTAGATTGCTCCATTCGTCAATTTGGCTAGCGTGAGTTAATTTGCTTCCGTCATTTAAGTACGCTTTTAACTGCCCGTTATAGGTACTGCTCAGCGGCGTATCAAAATTTAGAGCATCCCGCGCGAAAGACCGATCTCCCGCACTTTCCATCTGCTCAGGGGCACTGTCGTAATTCGAACTGCTATCAGAGGGCGCTTCAACATAATCAGCACCTTCAACGTGTTGAGGTGGTTGATTATCGTAATCAGTAGCCCAAGGCGGCATATCTTCAACCGGTGTTTCCGAGTTTGATTGCGCCTCAGATTCGTCATTTGAAAAAGGCATATCATCTTCAAATTCATCAAGCGAGAAATCGCTCGTGTGGTTTGAGCTAGAATGATTCTTTTCTGACTCGCTAGTATGCATAGCGTCAGAAGAATGCGCATGAGTATTACCTAAAGACGAGCCTGAATTAGTACTTTCTTGTTGAGGAGTGTCATCGCGCGCAACACTATTATCTTTATGTTCTGAACCGCTATCTATACGCTCCGGGCTGTTCTCTCTAAGCTCTGGGCTATTATTTAGAGGCTTAGGGCTATGATCTTGCAGCTCACGGCTGTCTTCATGCCCAACGGGGTTTAAATCCCCCCTCTTGATTTCGTTATCAGCGCTAGGCTGCCCTGAATTGTTATCGTTACCCTTGTTAACTCCATGTGCAGTTTGTGCAGTACTCAAAGCCTCGGCTTTGCTTCTGGTAAAGCGCGCTTGAATATCACTTGCACTTTCGGTCTTAGCATTTGCTGCGCTGGTACTTTTTGCTTCTGCGTCTTGTGCTTTTCTTTGCTTTAACTTTTGACGAAGTGCCAACATATCAGCCGTAGATGTCAGCTGCTCTTCGGCGGTTAATGAGGACACTTCATTTTCGTGCGCCAACGACTCGCTGTTTTTATCAGAGCCTTTGGCGTTATGAGAGCCCTCAGCGTTATGAAAACCTTCAGCGTTCTGAGAGCCCTCAGCGTTATGAAAACCTTCAGCGGTTTGAAAACCGTCAAAACCTAAGGAACCATCATCTTCTGACGGAGGTGGCATATTGTCCATGTACGCATCTAACGGAGGACCATCGAAATGCTGCGCGGCTTCGTTATGGGGCGCACTGACTTCACTTGGCGTTGGTTCAAGCTCTGCAGCAACGCTTTCTGTTTGTACCGCTTGTAACGCGGTGTTTTCTACGGGTAGTTCTTCAATAGACGAAGTTGGAGCTGGCTTTATGGATTCATGATCATGTGAAGCATCACGCTCAAGTGCTGTTGTTTGAGTTGTCGTTGCACCTGACTCTGCATGAGGTAGCGCCGACAGAGTATCACTTCCTCTCAACTCGCTTTCATCAGCGGCTGCGTGTTTCTGCTCTTGCTGTGATTCAAATGGAGACGTCGATTGTTCTTGCTGCTCTTTTTCGATTATTGATGTAGCAAGTGAGTCTGGGGTAGATGGCGCACTTTCTAACGACTGTTCAGAGGTAGATTCAACCGATAGATGTGAAGGCGTCTCCTCCTGCACATTGGTTGCAGAAGTTTCGCTTAACGGCGCTTCCTCCTGCTTACCGACGTTTCCCGGGCCACCACTGGAAGAAGCATGATCTACAGGTAAACTATGCTCACTCCTCCCGTTTTCAATCTCACTTGAAGTGTCGTCGATGGGGGTGTTTGGTGCAAACGACATCATTCGCATCAATGTCATTTCAAACGCACTTTTTCCATCAGCAGCAAACGGTAAGTCTTTTCTTCCTTGCAGTGCAATCTGATAAAGCAGCTGTACTTGCTCAGCAGGGATAGTTTTCGCTAATTGAAATATCGCTTTAGCCGATGTGGTTTCTAGCTTACATGCTTCAGGCACCCATTGCGTTAACGCTATTTGGTGCAGCAGGCTAGCCAATTCGCTGTGTACGTTGTCATAATCGGGGGCTTGCTCTGCGATGTCATTAACTAACTGTAATACATCAGCAGGACTTTTACTTACTACCGCATGAATCACTTTAAGTAACTGGTTCTTGTCCATCAGCCCCAGCATATCGGTTACCACCGATGCCAGCACTTGATTTCCACCCTGTGCAATCGCTTGGTCAGTTAAACTTAGCGCATCTCGCATACTGCCTTGGGCGGCTCTTGCCAAAAGCGCTAGCGCTTGTGGCTCGAAAGGCAGCTGTTCATGCTCTAAAATATGCTGCAGCTGTCCAACAATCTGCTCCCGAGACATGGCTTTCAAGTTAAACTGCAAGCAACGGGATAAGATGGTTATCGGAAGCTTTTGAGGATCGGTGGTCGCCAGTAAGAACTTAACGTGTGGAGGTGGCTCTTCCAGCGTTTTTAACAGCGCATTAAAGCTGTGTTTTGAAAGCATGTGTACCTCATCGATAAGGTACACTTTGTAACGCCCGCGAGTGGGTTTGTATTGCACGTTATCAAGAAGCTCGCGAGTATCCTCAACTTTGGTTCTTGATGCAGCGTCAATCTCTAACAAATCAACGTAGTTCCCCTGCTCTATCTCTTTACAGGTGTTACATTGACCGCAAGGGTTAGCCCCTTGTCCTTCTTCGCAGTTAAGGCTTTTCGAAAAAATACGTGCAATGGTAGTTTTACCTACGCCTCGCGTACCTGTAAACAGATAAGCGTGGTGTAGACGATCGTTATCCAAAGCATTTGAAATGGCAGAGACAACATGTTCCTGACCCACAAGTTCACTGAACTTGCCCGGTCGCCACTTCCTTGCTAGTACCTGATAACTCATTATTACGTATTTCGCCTTTTGCTAGTTATGCTTTATAGCGATTATTCGCCTTCAAACTCACAAATAGAGTAGCTTTCTATATCAAGCGTACTCAATTTCTTCTCGCCACCTAGGTCCGGTAAGTTAATAACAAAACCTGCATGGTTTACTTCACCGCCTAGTGAACGAATTAGTTTCGCAGAAGCGGCTATCGTTCCACCAGTTGCAAGTAAATCGTCAATAAGAAGGACTTTATCACCTGGCTCAATGGCATCTTTATGGATTTCCAATGTATCCATGCCATATTCAAGCTCGTAGCTCTCGCTAACTACTTCACGAGGAAGTTTGTTGGGTTTTCTCACTGGAACAAAACCAATGCCCATTTCGATGGCCAATGGCGCACCAAAAAGGAACCCGCGTGCTTCAGTACCTGCTATCTTGGTAAATCCCATACCTTGATACTTTTCTACAAGTAACGAGATACAGCTACTAAATGCTTTGTGATCTTCTAAAACGCTGGTCACATCTCTAAATAAAATACCTGGCTTTGGATAGTCAGGTACGGTTTTCACTACTGATTTAATATATTCTGCAGTCACAATTATGCCTTGAATGTCTGCGTTATAACCAGAAGGTGAACCAGCCGGCGATGATATGCATCAACGGGAACGCGATTAGAGTTACTAGCGATGCTAGAAAGTACCACTTGTTATAGACTTCTTTGAAATCTGAATTGTCAGCCATTTGCACTACCTAAACAATTTTGTGAACAAAAAAATGGTGCTAAATGTTAATCGAAAGCAAGCCCGATTGACAGCGCTAATATGATCGATCGCTCACTTTCAGACCAGATCCTGGCGAAAGTTTAATATAAAGCAGGTAAATAGTAATGGTTACTTAGGATACTGGAAGCAGTATTCCTTTTTGTAACATGTCAGTGAGGATCTGGTTCATACCATTTATAAGCACGTTTGAAGGAATTTGGGGAAGTTGTTGGCACAACGACTCCGCTAATTGTCCTATTTCCATTCCCAGTTCATTTTGTTCCAGCGTGTTGACTAAAATAGCCGTCACCGGATTAACATGAGTAAATTGAACGTCAAACTCACGGTCTCTGTAAACAACGTAAAACTGCTGTTCTTCGGCAGGTTGCTCTGGGATATAATCCTCACCAATTAGATGGACTTCGAACTGATATGCCGCCAACGAGGCATACGGTGACACCCTAATTGCGGTAACATTGTTTTCTTGCTGATAGAACTCAACATTGTCTTCATTTTTTCTGATACTGACGTCAAGCTCAAGCCACTCATAGTGAGCAAGTTCCGCAGCAAAGTCGGGCAGAGTAATATCGAAGGTTGGCTCTGTTGAAAGGTACTCAACGAACTCTTTACTTATTTCAGCAAAATAAGGAGAACGGCATTCGTGCTCAATAAAAAACTGCCGCACAATGCTCTCCCACCCTTTCTCACCATACTGTTTTACTATGATGGATTTTAGAACCGGAAACCCGGTGCTGACGAAGTTGTCGATGTTATTAAAAAATAATGATTGATAGATTTTCATCCGACGAGCGTGATCGGCGTTGGTACCGCAATATGTTTGGGGATCTTTGATCGCATCAACGAACGTTTTTTGAGTGGTTTGAAATGACTGAGTCACGCGACACTTCCTTTAACCTTTGACGCTTGAACAGCTTCGCATTTTGCTTGAATTTGCTTAATTTTCTTCACTTCCGCTAATAATTCGCTTAACGGGGGAATATTAAAATCACGCTCTAGCAAAGTCGGAAATACGCCGTGAGTAAGGTAAGCATGCTCCAACAGCGCCCAAACTGGCTCAATGACATCAGCCCCGTGAGTATCAACTTTCAAATCCTCTGCTTCATCATAATGACCAGCAATATGGCCATACACAATTTTGTCTGAGGGCAAGCCGTTAATGAACGCTTTCGCATCGTATTTATGGTTGATACTGTTCACGTAAACATTGTTTACGTCGAGAAGCATTTTGCAACCCGATTCATTTAGTATGCTCTTGGTAAATTCAAGTTCATCCATCTCTTGGCCTGGCGCTATGTAATAAGAGACATTTTCTAAGACCAGCGGTCGTTCGATGATATCTTGAACTTGAATAATTCGAGATACTACGTGCTTAATCGCGTCTTCAGTAAAAGGAATTGGCATCAGATCGTACATATGACCGTTGCCAGAACAAAAGCTTAAGTGCTCACTATACAATGCAATATTGTTTGCGTCTAAAAATCGCTTAACGGTTTTTACAAACTCGACATCTAGTTTGTCAATACTTCCGATAGACAAAGATAAACCATGAGTTGTAAAGGGAGCTTGCGAAGACGCTTGCTGAAATTGTTCTTGGTACTTCCCACCAAGTGGGATCCAATTTTCAGGGGCTACTTCCCAAAAATCGACTTCAGATGGCAATGTAGGTAAAAGCGCTTTTAGCATTTCCCGACGAAACCCAAGACCTGCGCCACAGATGTTTTTCATATCTTCCCCTTTACTGCATGGGATTGCACAATAGTAACGTACGTTACTAGACAAAAAAGGCTATCATTCGACAGCCATTTTTTGCTAAGCGTAACTCGTGTAGCCTTCATCATTCTTTTTCAAGCTACACGATGTTTTTTGAATGGCGGTTACATGCTACCGCATTTGCCTTCGCCGCACTTGCCTTCTTTGTCAGCTTTCTTGTCGCCGCCACATTTGCCTTCGCCGCACTTGCCTTCTTTGTCAGCTTTCTTGTCTCCGCCGCACTTACCTTCGCCACACTTGCCTTCTTTTTCAGCTTTCTTGTCGCCGCCACACTTACCTTCGCCGCACTTGCCTTCTTTCTCTGCTTTGTCGCCGCCGCATTTACCTTCGCCACACTTGCCTTCCGCAGCGAATTGGCTGTAACCAGATTCTAATGCTTGCATACCAAATGGATTTACATCTGCTACTGCAACAGTTGACGCCAAAGAGCCAATTACAACTGCACCCAACGCTGTCGCTACTGATGATTTTTTGATTTGTTTCATTGATGTACCCTCAATAATATTAGTCATGTTTAACGTACAGTAAGCACGTGTACTTTAAAAGACCCTGTGGGCCTAAAGGATATTTCACAAAAATTAATTTTTTTACAATTAATTTTTATGACATTGATATTAAAAGGTTTTATATTAACAAAAGTGTATCTGCATACTTTTACAATAAGTTAACAGGAAAAGTTAAGTACAGTACCTACAAAAAGTACAGGGTAAACGCGGTGAAGCAACAATTTTATCTAGGTCAATGGCAAGTCGATGTAACCAGCAATACTCTATCTCTCGGCAAGCTTAAGAGGACTATAGAGCCGAAAACCATGGATGTTCTGCTGCTGTTGTGTCAGCAAAAAGGAGAAGTAGTATCCTCTGACGAGATCGTTGCTCAGTGCTGGCCTAAACATATTTGTTCACTACCTCGAAATTTAGCTTTATATAAAAGCGTATCAGCCGCTTGCAACAGAGAAGTTATGTTCTCATAACAAAGATTTTCATTCGCTGCCACTCCCATATTAACTGTGAGCTTTTTATTTGACACAAGTATGAAGTGCCTGACACTGAGCCGCCCGATTCGTATAGGCAACAGTTGTGCAGCTTGGTAAGGAAAGAGTTATTTATTCGCACTTCGATAGGATTCTAATATTGTAGAGTCACTTATATGTGTAGTAACCAGATTCAAACTATCAACAAGTTCATCTTTGTACCTGCTGTGATTTGAAACTGCAAAATAGGAAGGTATGGTCAACTTGTCTGAAATACTTACCTCAACCAATCGACTACCTAAGGACTCTGTATAAAATTGGTAGGGTTGTTTGTAGCTAATTAGATAAGACGTTCTTCCAACATCAAAAAGGTGAATCGCGTCGCTACTTGTCGGCATATCAAAAAATTCAAAACCTTCTTGCTGAAGTGCCTGTCGAATACCTAAATAGTCATAGCCGCGAATTGCCGAAATTGACTTATCATCCGCAAGTTGTCCGTTATGTAGAAGTACAATAGATAAGTAAACAAATGGAGCGTCTATAAATGTAGCGTTCTGATCTAACGCTGAAGTACCTCTGACATTAATTGTGACATCGACCTTCTCAGTCTTCACACGTTCAAACAAACGGGCCGGAGGCATGCATTCAACTAACACGTGATAATACCAATTGCATTAATTAATTGACCAACTTTATCCAATCTCTCCAACAGAGATTTTTGACTCGTTCAACATCCGCAATGAATGTATTCCAAGCGCGAGAGACCTGTTCCACTATTTCTTCGTAACCTCGAAATACGCGGTTTGATAAGCAACGTTGCCGT
>Ga0098062_1000593_pt1 | contig 18482 bp, 13 predicted proteins | sample 23_taG_FD_81592 | JGI IMG/M metagenome (GOLD analysis project Ga0098062, IMG submission 81592) | Marine viral communities from Cariaco Basin, Caribbean Sea - 23_WHOI_OMZ | ecosystem: Environmental > Aquatic > Marine > Oceanic | place: Caribbean Sea: Cariaco Basin | collected 2014-11-11 | reverse complement strand
GCTCCTATCTCATCTTGGGGCACACTGTGATGCCCGCTCGCTTTCCCCACGTAATAGCGTTCGGTGCCTGGCGGTATCAGCCCCAGCACATCGTCGCCCACTAAACGGTCATAGACCACCGCATCAGCCTGCATTAATAGTCGCGCCGCTTTCAGGGTAAGCAGCTCCATATCGCCGCTTCCTGCACCGACTAAATACACCGTTCCAGAACGGCACTCACCGCTTAGCGGAAGGCGTAAGCGCTCGGCTGACTCGCGACCAAAGGGCGCTAACACCCGCTGACTGAGGCGCATAAAGGCCTCAAGCCATTTCTGGGTTAGTTGTTTGCTTAGCGCACGCATTGGGACGCTCCTCTCAGTGATGAGTAATGATTCACGCTCTCAGCCTCACTTAACGACGAGCAGTGCAATCACGACAATAGCCAACGCCAACGAGACGCCTTTCCAAAAAAGCACTGGATCGCGCTCCAGTAGAGGCTGTTTAGCGCGATTGAGCATCCCAGGGCTTGGCGAGTGAAGCTCAAAGACAAACTCCGAAAGCGCCAGGTAACGGTAGTGAGGGTTAGGATGCAAGGCTTTTTTGAGCACTTCATCCACCCAAGCGGGTAACTGACGATTTTCGCTTAGCGCCGATTGGTAAGCAAGCTTATGTTGCGCCGCCCGGGTGCGAGTTTTGGCCACCTCGGTACCATAGGGCAGCGTGCCGGTTAGCATCTGATAGGTAATCACTGCCAGTGAGTACTGATCCGAACGGGACGTGCCGCCTTCACCTAGAAAATACTCCGGCGCGGTGTACTGGGCGGTACCTAGAATATCGTCGCTAGCCGCACTGACCTCTTCAGCAAGACCCGCCACCTTGGCAGCGCCAAAATCAATCAGCTTCACCGTTCCGTGGCTATCGATCATGACGTTATCGGGGCGTAAATCCTGATGCAGCATTTCCAGCCGATGAAAGGCGCGCAGCCCCTTGGCGATTTGCTCGATAATGGGGCGTACGCTCGCTAATTCAGCGTTAGGATGGTCGCGCATCCACTGGGTCAAGGTTTGTCCTTCAATATACGCCAGCACGGTGTAGAGGTAGTGGCGAGGGCGCTCTTGGATGGGGGCTTTAAGCACGTGCTGATTGTCGATGCGCCGTGCAATCCACTCTTCGCGCACAAACCGCTCGATACTCGCGGGATCATGGCTTAGCTCGGTTGAGAGGGTTTTTAGTGCCACCTTCTCGCCACTGGCGACATCTTCCGCCAGGTAGACATGGCTGCGACTACTGGCATGCAGTTGACGCACAATGCGGTAGCCGTCCAGCTCGCTTCCTGCGCGCAGTTCAGACGGTGACGGCAGTGTACTCAGCGCCGCGTAGAGCTCATTAGCGTGGCGCTCAGGCAGCGAATCAATGCGCACAATTTGTACGGTGAGATTATCGTCGCTGCCTTTGTCGATTGCAGCCACGATTAGCGCCTCAGCCGCTGCATCGAGATCGCCCCAATGGGCGTGAATCAGCGCGGCCATTTCGGCGCTGCTTAGCCACTCATAAACACCGTCGGTAGTGAGTACAAACACATCGCCCACGTTCAGCGATACGGCGCAATAATCCAGCTCCAGGTGCTGGCTGGCCCCCATGGCGCGGCTTAAATGGCTGACTTCCCGGGATGCCCAGAAGCGGTGATCCTCGGTCAGTGGCTCCAACGTATTACCAGCGAGCTGATAGATTCGGCTATCGCCGACGTGAAACAGGTGCGCAGTGGTGGATTTAATCACCATCGCGCTGAGGGTACACACATAGCCACGATCCAGGTTGTAGCGATACTGGCTTTGCCGGGTTTGGGCATAAAGCCATGCATTGGTGGCCTGCAGCACCCGCTGGGCGGAGGTCTTAACCGCCCAGGTAGCTGGGGTGGCGTAGTAGTCTGTTAAAAAACCGCCCACTGCCGCCTCGCTCGCTTCCCGGCTCACTTCGCTGCTGCTGATCCCATCCGCCAACGCGATCGCAATACCTTTGGTGGCGCGCAAGGGTTCGCTGGGTAGATAAGCGCCGTAAAAATCCTGATTGCTGGGCTTGCGCCCTTTATCAGAGTGCTGGCCGAGCGAAATGGTCAGCGCTGCCATTATGCTTCCCCTAAAAAAAGCCTCCGCCGGAGCGAAGGCTTGGTTAATGACAAACTACTGCCTATCAGATCATAGGGCTTTTTGCGGCGCGGTACGCACGTGAGTGGTGTAGAGCGTGAGCCCTGTTAACGCCAAACCACCGATCAAGTTACCCAGCACTACCGGAATTTCGTTCCAGATCAGGTAATCCATAATCGAGAAGTTACCGCCCATCATCAGCCCAGATGGAAACAGAAACATGTTGACCACCGAGTGCTCAAAGCCCATACCGAAGAACAGCATAATCGGCATCCACATGGCAATTACCTTACCGCTCACCGTAGTTGAGATCATCGCCCCCACTACCCCAAGCGACACCATCCAGTTGCACAATATGCCGCGAATAAAAATAGTCGCCATGCCGCCAGCGCCATACTCTTTGTAACCCACCGTGCGCCCTTCACCTACTTCACCAATGACCCGCCCTACTTCGCTAGGTTCGGTGCTAAAGCCGTAGGTAAACACAATCGTCATTAGAAAGGCGACCGTTAATGCGCCACCAAAATTACCGATAAACACAATGCCCCAGTGCTTGAGAATACGATTAATCGTCACCCCAGGCCGTTTATCCAGCCACGCCAGCGGCGTTAACACAAATACCCCGGTCAACAGATCAAAGCCCATTAGATAGAGTATCGAGAAGCCCACCGGAAACAGGATGGCGCCGATAATCGGGTAGCCGGTTTGCACTGCTACGGTCACCGCAAACACCGCCGCGATGGCCAATATAGCCCCCGCCATAAAAGCGCGAATCAGCGCATCACGGGTAGACATATGCAGCTTGGCTTCGCCAGCATCGACCATCTTGGTAGCAAATTCAGCAGGCAATAAGTAGGACATAGAAAGCGTTTCCTTGGTAGCTGATTGTAAGGGTCAGAAGGGTCAAACAAGCACAGCAAACCCTGCCGTTAAGGCGTGGTTTGCTGTGCAGAGCAGAAATTGGTGGCTAGGGCAGCGGGCGTCGTGGCGACTCTTTGCACGACGCTTCCCACCACAATCAAGCAGGGGGATGGCAAGGGTGTGGCGGCGAGCCTCTCGGGCATATCCGCAAGCGAGCCCACCAGCGACTGCTGCTCGGGCTGACTGGCATTAGCCACCAGCATGATCGGCCACTCATCCGGCAGGCCCACTTGGCGTAGGCCGTGGCAAATCGCACTTACTTTTGAAAGGCCCATATAAAACACCAGGGTTTCATCCTTGCGTGCCAGCGACGACCAATCTGGGGTGCCGTCTTCGCGGCATAGCTGGGCAGTCACAAAGCGTAGCTGCTGCGCATGGCCACGATCGGTGAGCGGAATACCCATGCAGGCCGCGGCGGCAGAGGCCGCGGTAATCCCTGGCACAATGGCAGCGTGGATCTCGGCAGCGGCCAGGGCATCCAGTTCTTCCCCCATCCGCGCAAATACCGCCGGGTCGCCGCCCTTCAAGCGCACCACCGATTTACCTTCGCGGGCGAGTTTGACCATCAGCTCGCCGATCTCAGCTTGCGGTACGCTGTGATGGCCGCGGGCTTTGCCCACGTAGTAGCGCTCGCTGCCGTTAGGAATCAGCGCCAGCACGTCATCGCCCACCAAACGGTCATACACCACGGCGTCCGCCTGCATAAGCAAGCGTGCGGCTTTCAGGGTTAACAGCTCTGCATCGCCGCTGCCCGCACCGACCAAGTAAACCTGCCCGGCGCGGCACTCGCCACGCAGTGGCAAACGTATGTCTGCAGCCTGCTGAACCAACGGCGTTAGCGCGCGGTGCGACAACCGCATAACGGCGTTAAACCACTTCAGTAGCAAGGGGTTGCTTAGTGCGGACATTGGGCCGTTCCTCTTCAATAAGTGATTTCAATTCGGGAATACAGCTACCGCACTGGGTGCCGCAGGCAAGCCTGGCGCCCAATGCTTCTACGCTGATATCGCCCTCACGGATGGCATTGACGATGGTGGTTTGGCCTACTTGATGGCAGCTGCACACCACCGGGCCGGTATCCGTGGCGCCGTCGTCGCAGCCAGCTAATAGGCGGCGGCGATGGGTATCGCTTAGCGCCGCTTCGTTAAAGCGCGCTTCCAGCCACGCTAACCCTGGCAACTCTTTGGGAGGGCCGACCATCAGCCACCAGCGCAACTGACCGTTTTCTACGCAGGCGGCACGCAGACGTCCGTTAGTCGGATCCTGGCTGACAACCGATACATCGCCGGGCAGCCACGTTTTCAACTGCGCCAACCAATCATTAACCGACTGCGTATTGGCAAGCTGCCAGCGCTGGCAGCCGCGCATGGGAATACGTGTCCAGTAGGCACTGGTGCACCAAGGTGTTGATTGCGCTGCCCCTTCGGCAACCAATAAGGTGGCCTGCCAATCAGTAGCAAGCGGCGCCAGCGCTACGGCGCCGTGCTTCGATTCCGGCTGCCCAGAGAGCGGATCGGTAATGCTGTCGATCAGCACGCTGCTTCTGGCCTGCTGGGTGAAGCAGTCAGTCCAGTGGATGGGTACAAAGACCTCACCACGGCGCTGGGCATTGGAGACCCGCACCCGAGCGCGAAATTCGCCTTTCACGGCGGTTAACACCGCCAGCCCTTGATCCATAACACCGGCGGTGCGGGCATCCTCTGGATGCACATCCATAAAGGGTTCGGCACGGTGATTCATTAACCGAGGTGAACGAGCGGTGCGGGTCATGGTGTGCCACTGATCACGAATCCGGCCAGTGTTCAGACGCAGCGGGTAGGCAGCACTCAGCGCCTGTTCAGGCCCTTGGGGATGAATCGCCAGCAACTTGGCGCGACCATTGGCGGTGGCAAATTCGCCATCCTCAAACAGCCGTGCCGTACCATGGGGTGCGGCTTTCGTGACCGGCCATTGAATGGGTGCTAAGGCGTCGTAACCCTCCCGGCCCAACCCTATTAAGCCTGAGATATCAAACAACCGCTGCGGGCTATCAGGCACAGAACCGTTTTCAAACTCGGAGAGCTTGGCGTGCTCGTCGAAAATCTCCCAGGGATGCGCGTAGTTAAACGCCTCAGCAAACCCCAGGCGTTTGGCCACCTCACAGATTATCCACCAGTCATGGCGGGCCTCACCTGGTGGCGGCAGCATGCCCCGCTGGCGAGAAATACGCCGCTCGGAGTTAGTCACAGTGCCATCTTTTTCCGACCACCCCGAGGCAGGCAGAACGATATCGGCATAAGGCAGCAGGTCAGTATGGGCAGCGCACTCGGAAACAATCACCAGCGGGCACTTTTCCAACGCAGCACGCACCCGCGCAGCATCGGGAAGGCTGATGGCGGGATTGGTGGCCATCACCCACAGCGCTTTTATTTCGCCACGCTCAATGGCCTCAAACAGCTCCACTGCTTTATAACCAGGCTCTTCCGGCAGGATCGGTGTAAGGCTGTCGGTAGCCCAGAAGCGGCTGACCAAATCCAGGGCGCCTGGGGTGTGATAATCCATATGCGCGGCTAGCTGGTTGGCAAGCCCGCCCACTTCGCGGCCCCCCATAGCATTGGGCTGGCCAGTAATCGAGAACGGCCCTGCCCCCGGCAAGCCGATTTTGCCGCCGGCCAGGTGGCAGTTAATAATTGCGTTGCACTTATCGGTGCCGCTTGAAGACTGGTTGACGCCCTGGGAGTAAAGCGTGACCACATGCAACTGGCTGGCGAACCAGTAGTAGAAGGTTTCTAGGCGCTCGGGGTCGACATCACAAGCCGCCGCTACCTCCGCTACCGAGCGCGCGGTTTGCTGGGCCGCCGCCAGGGCATCGTCAAACCCTTCGGTATGGCGCTCAAGATAGAGGGTATCGAGCTTGCGACGCTGCGCCATCCACGCCAGCAGGCCATTAAACAGGTAAGCATCGCTGCCTGGCTTAATCCCCAGATAGAGATCGGCTATTTCACAGCTATCGGTGACTCGTGGGTCGATCACCACCAAACGCATCAGCGGATTGCGCTCTTTAGCAACCTTAATCCGCTGATAGAGCACCGGATGATTCCAAGCCAAGTTGGAACCCACCAGCACGATCAGTTCCGCCTCTTCCAAATCTTCGTAGTTACACGGCACCGCATCCGCGCCGAAGGCGCGCTTGTAACCAACCACCGCCGAGGCCATGCACAACCGCGAGTTAGTATCTAAATGGGGCGTGCCCAAAAAGCCTTTAAACAGCTTATTGGCGACGTAGTAATCCTCAGTTAACAACTGGCCGGAAAGATACGCTGCCACGCTGTGGTTGCCATACTCGGCCCGCAGAATGTTTAAGCGTTCGGCAGTGGTGCTTAGGGCGGTATCCCAGGAGACCTCAACACCATCTACACGCGGGTGCGTCAACCGCCCCTGTTGTCCCAAGGTTTCATGTAGCGCAGAACCTTTGACGCACAGACGCCCGTAGTTAGCCGGATGCTCGCGATCGCCCTCGACAGCGCTCAGCGTGCCTGCTTCAACGGTTGCCGTCACGCCACAGCCAACGCCGCAGTAGGGGCATGTGGTTTTGGCTTGCTGCGTCGTTGTGGACTGCTGCCCTGCTTTTGCCCCTCGCATAACACCTCCTCGGGTCGAGCCTGAACGCCGTATATACGTATATAAATGCCGAGCATAAAAAAACGCCCAGTCCCGTTCTCTAATGCGCTTTATAAACGCATTGAGAGAAGAGGGCTGGACGTCGTTGCCACAGCGCACCTTCAGCGGTGCAAACTAGTTTTTACCACTACAGACTTTTACATCTGCCAAATTTCTAACAGCGACACATTTTCTAACGACTCGTTATTTTTCTAACAGCTTTAGAATTATTCTCTGCGATCGCCTAGCAATGAGTGCTTATTGCTTATTAACTTACTTATTGCCTTGTGGATTGCAAAAGCCAAGCCAAATACCGACAAATTCAAATGAAAAAAATTTAAAAACAAACAGTTAACAAAATAAAAACCATCACAAAGCGTTCTTTTTTACACTCTACAGACGCTAAATGGTGTGTGAGGGTGCACACCACCTCCCCTTTCGCACCATCACCGTGCAGCCTATTCGAATGGCTGTGTCGCCGCCCCTCCACCAACAAAATCTAACCAGCTGAATTTATTTGAAAATAATATTCCATATAGCCAACTGGCTAGCTCCTTGCTTGTTACGGAGTAAGGTTTTTAATCAGCTGACAGCCAATGGCGGTTGTCGCGCGTTTTTTTAAACAACGCCAATGGGCAACGACGCCCCTGACACACCTTTCTTAACGAAAGGCGGTGTCAGGGGCGTTTTTTTGTTTGGTGTTCAAAGACACAGCCGCAACGACATAGAGGAGCCACCCATGGAAACCACTTCCCGGTGCTCACCCAACGATCATCTGGTGATCATTGGCAATGGCATGGCAAGTCATCGTCTCATCGAGGCGTTGGTAAAACAGCCCACACGCCCACAGCGAATCACGGTGATTGGTGCAGAGCCAACCCCTGCTTACAACCGTATTCTGCTTTCGCCCCTGCTGGCCGGCGAAATGCAGCAGGAGGCGCTTACCCTACGTGATGCCCAGTGGTACGCCGACCAGGGCGTTACGCTAATACTGGGTGAAAAGGTCGTGACGCTTGATCGCACAAGCCAAACATTAACCACCGATAGCGGCCGATCGCTTGATTACGATCATTTAGTCATCGCCACCGGCTCGCGCCCGGCGCTGCCCAATGTTCCGGGTATTGAGCTTAAAGGCGTACATGGCTTTCGCAACTTGCAAGATGCTGATGCACTTAGCGACATCGCTCAACAGGGCGGTGATGCAGTGGTGATTGGCGGTGGCCTGTTGGGCCTTGAAGCGGCTGAGGGGTTACGTAAACGCGGCAGCGACATCAACGTAAGTGTGCTCCAACGCAGCGAGCGGCTGATGAACCGCCAATTGGATGCGACCGCTGCTCACTTACTTAAAGACACCCTCACTCAGCGCGGTTTACAGATCATCACTGGCGCGCAGCTAGCGCGGCTAGAGAGCGACGCCCAGGGTCGGGTCGCCAAGGTTCATCTTGCCGATGGCCGCCAGTTGAACGCCTCCAGCGTGATCATTGCCGCAGGTATTTCTGCCAATGCGGAGCTTGGCCGCCAGGCAGGTCTGCACACGAACCGCGCTATCGTGGTGGACGAATGGCTCACCACCAGCGACCCGTCGATCTCGGCGCTGGGCGAATGCTGCCAATTCGAGGGCACCACCTACGGTTTAGTGGAGCCGATCTGGCGACAGGTAGAAGTGCTCGCCGCGACGCTGTGCGGCACGCATTCCCAAGGCTACGCAGATGCCCCCAGCGCCACCAAACTCAAAATCAGTGGTGTGGCGCTCTACGCTTTTGGCCCCACCGAGGCCAGCGCCGAGCATGAAGTACTGAATTACCACGACCTTGAGCGCGGCGACTATCGCCGCCTGCTGCTGCGCAACGGCCAGATAGAAGGCGCGGTGCTTTACGGCGACACCAGCCAAGGCCCCTGGTACTTCGAGCAGGCGCTCGCGGGCACCGATCTCAACGCTTACCGCCAAGCCCTACTCTTTGGTGGTGCTGATGTCGAGGTGCTACGCGAAGCATCTCAACACAGCCCTGATTCTTCTGAGCTCTCTTCAAAACAATCTTCTTCAAAACACTCTTCTTCTACAACGTCGGAGGCGGCTTAAATGTCTACCCAACAGCAGCTTATTATTATTGGTAATGGCATGGTCGGCCACCACCTGGTCGAGCAGCTCGTCGATAACGGCGCCCTTGAGCGCTATCAGGTCACCGTGTTTGGCGAAGAGCGCCACCGCGCCTATGACCGTGTACATCTCTCTGAATACTTCAGCGGCCGCGATGCCGATTCGCTCGCGCTTTGCGAAGCGGATTACTACGCCACCAGCGGCGTTGAACTGCGCACAAGCGAAGCCGTTATTGAGATCGACCGCAACTCACAAGAGGTGGTCACCGAACAAGGCCGTTACCCTTACGACCGCCTGGTGCTGGCTACCGGCTCGTTCCCCTTTGTGCCGCCGATTCCCGGTAACGACCGCGATGGCTGCCTGGTGTATCGCACCCTGGATGACCTAGACGCCATTCAGGCCGCCGCCGAAAACGCCACCACCGGCGTGGTGGTTGGCGGCGGTCTGCTGGGCTTGGAAGCAGCAAATGCCCTGCGCGGCCTGAACCTGGATACGGCCGTGGTGGAGTTCGCCTCACGCCTAATGCCCATGCAGGTGGATAACGAAGGCGGTGAGCTGCTGCGCGAAAAAATTGAAGCCCTAGGCGTACAGGTGCTCACCGAGCGCGCCACCCAGCGTATTGAAGATGGCGAGGCGAGCCGCCACCGCATGGTTTTCCAAGACGACAAAGTACTGGAAACCGACCTGATTGTGTTCTCGGCAGGCATTCGTCCCCGCGACCAGTTGGCCAGGGATTGCGGGCTGGAGATTGGTGAGCGCGGCGGCGTGGTAGTGGATAACCAGTGCCTCACTAGCGACCCGGCCATTCTGGCGATTGGTGAAGTGGCGCTATGGAACCAGAGTATTTTCGGTCTAGTCGCCCCCGGCTATCAAATGGCCAAAGCAGCGTTTTCGACGCTGACCGGTGGCGATACCCAGTTTGGCGGTGCGGATATGAGCACCAAGCTCAAGCTGCTGGGCGTGGATGTTGGCTCGATTGGTGACGCCCATGGCAACCAGAACCCCAGCGCACGCATGTTCCGCTACCTAGACCCGATCAAACAGGAGTATCGCAAGCTGGTGATCTCCAGCGACGGTAAAAAGCTGCTCGGCGCCATGCTGGTGGGCAATAACAGCGTTTACGATACGCTGCTACAGTACTACGCCAACGGCATTGAGTTGCCCGACGAGCCCGCCTCCTTGATTCTGCCGCAAAGCAGCGGCGCCGCACCCACTCTCGGCCCGGGCGCACTGCCGGAAACCGCCTCCATTTGCTCTTGCCATAACGTCACTAAAGGCGATATTTGCGCCACTATTGATGCAGGCGCGGTGGATCTAAGCGGCGTCAAAACGGCCACCAAAGCCAGCACTGGCTGCGGCGGCTGCACCGCACTGCTTAAAAGCGTGGTCGACCATGAGTTGGAAGCCCGCGGCGTAGAGGTCGATAAATCGATTTGCGAGCACTTCGCCCATACCCGCCAGGAGCTTTACGACATTGTGCGCGTGGAAGGCATCAAAACCTTCAGCGAATTGATCGAAAAACACGGCAATCAAGACACCCACTGCCTGGGCTGCGACATCTGCAAGCCCGCTGTGGCGTCCATTCTAGCCTCCTGCTTCAATGAGCCGATCACCGACGCGGCGCATATTCCTCTGCAGGATACCAACGACACCTTTATGGCCAACATGCAGAAAAACGGCACCTACTCGGTGGTGCCGCGTGTGGCCGGTGGTGAGATAACCCCAGACAAACTCATCGTGCTGGGCGAAGTGGCCAAAAAATACAGCCTCTACTCGAAGGTTACTGGCGGTCAACGTATCGACTTGTTCGGCGCCCGCCTGGAAGACCTGCCGGATATCTGGGGCGAGCTAATTGCCGCAGGCTTCGAGACCGGCCACGCCTACGGTAAATCGCTGCGCACGGTTAAATCCTGCGTCGGCAGCACCTGGTGCCGCTACGGTGTGCAGGACAGCGTTGGCATGGCGATTCAACTGGAGAATCGCTACAAAGGCCTGCGTTCACCTCACAAGATCAAGTTCGGGGTATCCGGCTGCACCCGCGAGTGCGCCGAAGCCCAGAGCAAAGACATCGGCATTATTGCCACCGAAAACGGCTGGAACCTCTACGTGTGCGGGAACGGTGGCATGCGCCCGCGTCACGCTGAACTGTTTGCCACCGACCTGGACGACGAGCTGCTCTACCGCACCATTGACCGCTTCTTGATGTTCTACGTGCGTACCGCCGACCGCCTGCAGCGCACCTCGGTGTGGCGCGAAAACCTCGATGGCGGCCTGGAGTACCTCAAAGAGGTGATTCTGGAAGACAGCTTAGGCATCAACGACGAGCTGGAGCGCCAGATGCAAAGCGTAGTGGATAGCTACCAGTGCGAATGGGCCGACGCGATCAGCGACCCAGAGAAGCTCAAGCGCTTCCGCAGCTTTGTCAACGACGACCGCCCGGATCCTTCGATCATTATGACCTCCGAGCGCGGCCAACTACGTCCCGCTTAGACACTAATGCCCCGCTTAAACACGAAATGCCCCAACCAGACAACGCCAATGAGGTAACTGATGACCGCGACCGCACTCAAACACACCGTAAGCACCGATACCTGGCAGCCGCTCTGCACTAAAGCTGACTTGGTAGCATTTTCCGGCGTCGCTGCTTGGTTGAACACCCCAGAAGGCCCAGCCCAAGTGGCCATTTTCTACTTACCGAGGCAGCGCTCCCAAGGACAGGAGAAAGAACTCTACGCCCTCGACCACTTTGACCCGTTTTCTAACGCTAACGTCATTGCCCGCGGCATTATCGGTGATGTAAAAGGCAATCCAGTGGTTGCCTCGCCACTCTATAAGCAGCATTTTCGCCTTGAAGATGGCCAATGCTTAGAAGATGAGAACATCAAGCTGCGTACCTGGAAAGTCGCGTTTAGGGGCGAGGAGGTATGGGTGGCGGGGTAACTGACAGTGGCTTTACGATGACGTTACTCCCGACGAGGAGTAGCGCTCGCGTAGGTATTCAGGCTCAAAAAATGTTCATCAGCCCGCTGCAGCGCCTCGAGTGTCTGTGATCGATCAGCTTCTGCCAATAAGGTGCACAGTACTTCTGAGATGGCTAAAGCGGGCGTTAACGTGTGGAAAAAGCTGTCGCTTTCCGTGGGGCAAAAAATCGTCTGCTCTGACAGCCCGACCAGTGGCGATACTTCACTATCGGTGATCGACAGAATCATCAGCCCCTTGTCTTTTGCCAACTGCGTCAGTTCCAGTGTCGCTACTGCGTAAGGCTTGACGGAGACAACCAGCAAGACATCTTCGGATGTGGCGCGAATTAGCGCATCGCCGCCGGTTCCCGCCGGTCCATCTAGGTGAACCGAGCGATCCCCCAACAGTGACATCACGTAATGGAAATGCCACGCCACGGAGTGGCATGAACGCAACCCTAGCACATACACTTTTCTCGCTGATTTCAGCGTATTAGCGATGGCTTCCAAGCGTTGCAGTGAGTCAGGCTCACAAAGCTGAGAAATCTGAGCACTCAGCCCATGCAGCATATGCGCGGCGATATTGCCGTTGGCCGAGGCTCTAGCCCCCTCGTTTCGCTGGCGAACCTTAGCGGCAAAACCATCGTTCCCCCGCCGCAGTGCTGCCACATAGTGCTCGCGAATATCATCGTATCCTTGCTTGCCCAGAAACTTTGCAAGCCGCGTCATGGTGGCAGGCTGCACCGCCGCATGGCGCGCCAACTCGCGCATAGAAACCAGTGCCACCTCATCAGGGTGTTCCAGCACGTAGCGAGCCGCCTGCTGGAGCTGCGGCGACATGGCATCGTACTGGGCAATAATCTGCTCCCTTAAAGGGTCGCGCTGCGGCATATGTGTTGCCTCTTATACGGCTTGTTAAAACAGCCGCCGATTTAAACGTTACTGTTGTCAAAAAACAATGATCTACATGTTTTACTAACAACAAAAATGATTCAATTGTTGCAAAAACAGACCAAACTGTGCCAATCTTCTCCTTATGGCGTGCTCACATCGCTAAGTGACCCTAAGGAACCGTTTCCATGACTCGTATTCTTCATCGCAGTATCGGCCCAACACTCCCCCATGCCGCGTCGGCTCAAGGCGTCTATATAACAGACACCACTGGGCGCCGATACCTAGATGCCTCAGGAGGCGCTGCGGTCACCAGCGTTGGTCACGCTCATCCAGAAGTACTGGCGGCGATGCGTGCTCAAATTGATAACCTCTGCTACGCACACACCTCCTTTTTCACCACCGACGCTGCCGAAGCGCTTGCCGAGAAGCTTGTTAATTTGGCACCTGAAGGCTTGAATTACGTCTATCTCGTGTCAGGTGGGTCAGAGGCCGTTGAAGCGGCGCTGAAGATGGCACGGCAGTACTTCGTGGAAATTGGCGCCCCCCAGCGTAGACATATCATTGCCAGGCGTCAGAGTTACCACGGCAACACGATTGGTGCGTTGGCAACCGGTGGCAATGCAATGCGGCGTAAGCAGTTTCAGCCCATCCTGCCAGAAACTCATCATGTCTCCCCCTGCTATGCCTATCGCGAAAAAGGCGCCGATGAATCGCCAGAGGCTTACGCTATTCGGCTTGCCGACGAACTCGAAGCAAAGATTCTCGAACTCGGCCCTGAAGAAGTCATGGCGTTCGTTGCCGAACCCGTTGTAGGCGCCACCCTTGGTGCCGTCGCCTCTGTCGCGGATTACTTTAAACGTGTGCGTGCGATTTGCGACAAATATGGCGTACTACTGATCCTCGACGAAGTGATGTGCGGCATGGGTCGCACCGGTACTGTCTTCGCCTGCGAGCAAGACGACGTCATACCGGATATCGTCACGATAGCCAAAGGTTTGGGTGGGGGTTATCAGCCGATCGGTGCGGTGATGCTGTCCGACAAAATTTACGATAGCTTTGCCAACGGTTCTGGCCTGTTCCAGCACGGGCATACTTACATCGGCCACCCTGTTGCTGCGGCCACCGCTAACAAAGTGGTTGAAATCATTGCACGCCCTGAGACACTTGCCAATGTAAACGCCATGGGCGCGAGATTACACAGCGGTTTGGAAGCGATGCTTGGTGCATCACCGCATGTTGGCGACATCCGGGGAAGAGGGCTGTTTCGCGGTATCGAACTGGTGGCGGACCGGGACACTAAAACACCATTCGATCCGAGCCGAAAAATTCACGCCAAGATTAAGCGACAGGCTATGGCGCGAGGGCTGATCAGCTACCCTATGGGCGGCACCATTGATGGCATTCACGGCGACCATATTTTGCTGGCACCGCCTTATATTATTGAAGCCGATGATGTCGATCTAATCATTGAACGTATTGCCGACGCTATCAACGCCGCCATCGCCGAGTGACGGCACGTCCCCCTATCTGAATGGAGATCACCCATGTCATCCTCTCCCTGCCCGCCTATTACAGATGCCGACTGGCCAAACGAAATCGCTGAATTACGCGAAGACTTTGCTGGCGCGCTCAATGTCTATCGCACCATGGCCCATCACCCAGCTTTACTTAACGCCTGGGCACCATTGCGCCAGCATGTTGTTAAGGAAAATGCCTTAGGGCCAGAATTAACCGAGGTGGTGATTCTACGCGCGGGCCTACGCATGGGGTCACGTTACGAGTGGGCTCATCACGTTAGCCGGGCGCTCGCTCTAGGATTCTCCCCTGCACGAATCGATGCCATTAGAACTCGCCCCGAAGGCGTTGATGGTCTTATCGTCGACGCTGTGGATGCATTGTTTGACCAGCGAATGCTGTCCCCTGAGCAAGAAGCAGAACTCGCAGATGCTATCGGACGCAAGGCCGTTATCGACCTAATTGCTATGGTGGGGTTTTATTCGGTATTGGGCTATCTGCTCAAGACTTACGACACGCCGGTCGACGACAACATTCAACAAGAAGCGCAAAAAATGCCAACGCTATTTTCATTAACTTCGTAGACATGCCTGTCCCTGGTGCAGGCTTCAACCTATCCCAGGGCAGACCATTAAGTACTTATGCATACGTTTGCGAGGATTCAGGTCTCATTAAATCAGTGACTACCCATGATCAGTGCCCGCTTAATTTTATTCAGGCACTCAAGGCTTATCATCTAATGTAGGAGGCCGCTTTTAGCGGGCGATGGCGGCGTAGCCGCCCTTGCTATAACTAGGTAAATCAGTTGAACCATCGTCGAAGTGTCGAACCAAAGCTAAAGCCCTATCTCACAACAATACATTTGTTTCTAAACACTACACATCTATTTTTTGCATCATCACACAGTCAAGCTTCCGCCCTGCGACTATCGAATACTCAGGTAGCTTTTCCATTACTTCGAACCCAGCCTTTGTCAGGACCCGCTGTGAAGCGTGATTGTCTAGAGAAACAGTCGCCGTGAGTGTATTAATTTGGTCAATGCAACAAGCTTCACTAATTAGATGATTCAGCGCCTTTTGCGCCAACCCATTACCACACGCATGTTGCGCTATCCGATACCCCACCTTAGCGTAACCATTTTCTATCTCACGTAGGTTGGCGCGCCCAACTATCGCACCTTGATACTGGATAATAAGCGGCCTCATGCGTCCTTGGGCATTTAACGCCAAGTACTCATGAATATGCTGGCTAATACCTTCCGGCGTGTAGAAGTGCTCCGCTCTGGCCTCTATATGCTGCTCAAACCAGTCACGTTCAGTGGCTTCGAACAACAGTAGTTCAGCGGCATCTTCCGGAGCAATTTGTCTAAAGGAAAATGCATCAGCATGGCGCATAAGCACAGCTCTCCTTGGGTGCTAAATCAGTGCATCAAAGACTATCTCCATAGCCTTAGAATAAACAAATCACTGACATTGCGACCACTGATATTGCTATGCTTGCCAGCCTCTTGGGTAGGCAATATCGGAGCAAACGTTCGTGAAAACAGAATCCAGTACCTTGGCGTTTTCTGCCTTGATGGCACTGCTGATTGGGTGCGCAGGCATTACTGCGACACTAGCGTCTAACTCTCAGGCTATTTTGTTGGATGGGTTATTTAACCTCATCTACTTTAGCGTAGCGCTGGTCACCATCAAAGTCAGCAAATTAGCCAGCCGCCCCGATAGCGAGTCCTATCCATTTGGCTACAGCTACTTCGAGTCGCTGGTAAATCTATGCAAAGGCTTATTGATATTAGGCGTTTCCATCTTTGCGTTGGTGGACGCCATCGCTGCGTTACTGACAGGTGGGCGGGAGATCTCAGCAGGGCTTGCGGTTATCTACGCACTGTTTGCCACCGCCGCTTGCTCGCTCACCGCTTGGGTAATGCACCGCAGCCAGCGCCACGTTAGTAGCCCGCTGGTGGCTGCAGACAAGCTTAACTGGCTGGTGAACAGCGTTATCTCGGCGGCCGTGTTAGCAGCGTTCTGCTTGGTGATGCTGTTTGAGCGCTTAGATTGGCGCGGTATCGTCCCTTATGTCGATTCACTGCTGGTGATGGCCGTGGTGTTGCTATGCCTTGGCGTACCGGTGCGTATGGCCTCCCAGGCACTGCAAGAACTGCTCAATAAAACGCCCGACGAAACAATCGCCGAGCCTGTGCGTCAGGCGGTTGCTCGTGGACTTGCCGATATCGACACCCAGGAAGTTCGGGTACGCATGGTACGCCCTGGCCGTCTGCTGTATATCATGGTTCACGTGGTGCTACCCAAAGCACTGCATGACTCTACGCTTGCCCATCAAGATGCCCTGCGCCAGCAGATTGATGAAGAAGTACGCCGTATTTATTCACCGGTCGTCTGCGATGTGGTTTTCACTGAAGATGATCGCTGGGCAGCGCCTTCCTGCGGACAGCTAGTGAAGAAATACGCTTAATTACGCCACATTAAAAAGCGGCCTGTGGGCCGCTTAGAGTGCTAGTACTACCGTTATAAACCGCTTGAGAACATAACCCTCTGTTAAACACCGATATCCCGGTAATGGCGGGCCACTTTCTCGATGGCGATCAGATAGGCTGCCATGCGGTAGTCGTTAACTTTCGGGTTTTCGTTACGGGTGCGAATAATCTCTTGCAGCGCCAAACGCATAGTGTCGTCCAGTCCCGAACGGACTAGATCAAACTCATCGGCGCCGCGGGCTAGCTCATCAGCCAGATGGTCTGGCACCTTATGGCCCGTTGATTCTTCAATTGCCTTAATAATGTGCTGGCCACGTGCTTCATGAAAGCGTTTATCAAGCCTGCCAAAGCGAACGTGATTCAGGTTACGAATCCACTCAAAGTAGGAAACCACTACGCCACCAGCGTTGCAGTACGCATCAGGGATAATCTCGATACCCCGCTGTTGAAGAATTTTATCTGCTTCATAGGTAACCGGACCATTGGCAGCTTCAGCAATAAGCGGCGCTTGGATATGGTGTGCATTATTAGCATTGATAACACCTTCCAATGCCGCTGGTATAAGAATATCGCAGGCACGCTCTAACGCTTTACTGCCATCTTCTTGATATTCAGCCGCCGGGTATCCCTTAACGCCACCGGTCTCAGCAATATACTCACGCACGGCCTTAACATCTAAACCATCGTCGTTAACCAGGGCGCCGTCACGTTCGATGATCGCAGTAATCAAGCAGCCATCTTCGGTTTGCAGAAAATGGGCAGCGTGATAGCCCACATTGCCTAACCCCTGCACCACGACTCGTTTGCCAGCCAAGCCTCCCGACAGGCCACAACGCTTGATTTCTTCTGGATGACGGAAAAGTTCGCGCAACGCATACTGCACCCCGCGCCCGGTCGCTTCATTGCGCCCTCGCACGCCACCATGCTCGACCGGCTTCCCGGTTAACGCGCCCATGTAGTTGATGTCATTAGGAAACATCTGGCGATAGGTATCTACCATCCAGCCCATTTCACGCGGCCCGGTGCCCATATCGGGGGCGGGCACGTTGGCGGCAGGGCTTAGATACCCTTTATTGATTAGCTCGCGCGCAAAACGCCGTGTAATGGCTTCCAGCTGTTTTTGAGTGTACTTGCTCGGATCAATGATCAGCCCACCCTTTGAACCACCGAACGGTACGTCGACAATCGCGCATTTATAAGTCATCAGCGCCGCTAGGGCCTCAACTTCGTCCTGGTCGACCATCATCGCAAAACGAATACCACCCTTGGAGGGCAGACGATGATCACTGTGGGTGGCTCGCCAGCCAGTAAACATTTCAATCTTGCCATCGATATCAATCGGAAAGGATACCTGCACCACGCTCTGGCATACCTTCAGAGCGTTTCCAATGCCCTCTTCCAACTCCATGATGTCGATGGCGTGATCCACCATGTGCTCGACACTTTCACGAAAAGACATACCCTGTTGGGCGAACTTAGTATCACTCATAAGTGGCGCTCCATTGCTGCGTTGTTTTTATCAGTATGATGATCAGTGCTGTTTCGGGAATAACCACCCTGTCTTTGTGCTACAAGGTTTTAGCTGGTTTAAAATCCCTAACCCCACTGACTCTAACAAAGCCCCTACGCCAGCAACTTTCAACTATTGTTAAATAGTCTCAGCATATAAAACGCCACTAAATGTTTCGTCAGCTATTTGCTTAAAGAACCACGCAGCCAGCCTAATCCATTAGCACTTGGCGATACTCTCGTTGATTCTGGATAACTAACCAGAGTGTTGCGACAACTCCCGCCAATAAGGCAACTCCAAATAGCGTTAATGCCGCGCGATGCCCTAG
>Ga0098062_1000574_pt1 | contig 18800 bp, 21 predicted proteins | sample 23_taG_FD_81592 | JGI IMG/M metagenome (GOLD analysis project Ga0098062, IMG submission 81592) | Marine viral communities from Cariaco Basin, Caribbean Sea - 23_WHOI_OMZ | ecosystem: Environmental > Aquatic > Marine > Oceanic | place: Caribbean Sea: Cariaco Basin | collected 2014-11-11 | reverse complement strand
TAATAACTGAACTATCCATTGGGTTTGTGTTTTCAATTGCGCCAGTAGTTCGGCGTTTTGTGATTGGTTTTTGAATTCCTGAATTAACTCTCTTGCCAGCGTGTAAGGGGTGGAAGAGCGTTCTTGTGCACGATCAAGCAGCTGGTTGGCTGACGTCGCATAAGGTTCTTTTTCAATGCTGACTTTTAATGCGGGTGGCTGACTGGGTTCAGGTGGTACAGCATAAGGATCTAACAGCATGTCGACCTTGTAATACAGAGCTTGTTCACCATTCGCATGACGGATTGACCATTCAGCGCGGTGTCCACCGCTATCTCGTTTCGTATAAGCAAGACCATAACCAGGGCTGGCGGTTTGTTGACTCAGCTGGGTGAAACCAGGTTGTGTGCCGGGGATGGCAAGTGATGCCAGCACTTCTTTATCTTGCGCATCAAACTCGACTTTGGCCTCAATCGACCAGGTTTGGCGTTGTTCCCCTGGAAGCCAAGGGATGTCAAAAGTGTAGTGTCTATGTAAGGTTAATCCCAGGCCTGAGACAATCAGCAAGCCCACTAACAGATAAAATGCTTTACGAGATGTCACGGCCTGGATTCCTTATTTTTTCTTCGTTTTGCTGACAGATGGCGCTTGAGGTTGGTTTTGAACAATCTCAGGTTTTGGCTGAACATTGTCTTTCGCTACATCAACTACAGCTACATCTCTTAAGAACTCACGACCTAAAAGAATCGGGTAGGTCATTTGGGTACGATCATTTAATGTGAACTCTGCTACTTCCGTCATTTTGCCCAGACGCACAGTCAGCGAAGCAACAGGTCTTTTGTCCAAAGTATCGGCAGAAGCCTGGCGAATTTTCACGTAACGAACTAAAGGTGCTTCTACGATAAAGCTGTCATCACCATCATCAGGTGCCAAACGGAAACGCACCCAGTTTTTGCCATCTTTTTCAAAGGGGGTGATATCTAAAGCGCTGATAGAAGAGGTGGTGGCGCCGGTATCAACACGGGCTTCATAAACGCGGTTAACGGCTTCAATCCATAACCATTCTGTTTTACCGACAACCAGTTTATTACCAATATTGTTAGTACTGACAGCTGCTGCAGGCTTAGGACACAGCGGGGGAGCCGCATCACCTTTGTGTTGTTTGACGATGACCGTGTCAATCTTACCTTCAATGACATCCATACGGCCTTCAAACTGACGTTGTGTCTTACTGATTTTCTGTAGCTCATCAGCTTGTGCTTTTTCCTGTTTGCTCAAGCCGTCGCATTGCTGCTGTATCTGTTGAATCAGGCGCGATTCAGTTTGATGTAGCGATTCCGTTAATTCGGTAGCAGAAACAGGTGGGGTTTGCGGGCCTTGTTGAATACAAGCGCTTAAAAAAACAGTTGAAGTTGCAATCAGAACGAATAGTCTAGACATAATAACCTTGTAAGGATAATTGATTAGATTCACTAAAAAATAGCGGCTATTGTAGCAGACACAGTGGCTTTGATAAGCAGACTATTAATAAATCTTAAGATTATATTTGGCGTTTTAACAGCAAATGGATGTAACGTCCCATATCCCGATAGACCGGCATACGACAATACTTATGCTCAAGTTCGAATAACACAGCCTGGTCACTATTGTCTCTAGCTTGTTGGCTCATATAGTCGTTGAAAATGCGCACGCCCGTGTGCGTCTCCACAGTAAATCCAGCATGATGAATAACATCAATAATCTCATGCGGGAATTGTGGATTCGGCGGTGTTAACTTATTGCCTTTGCCAATATAACTATCATTAAGAATAGGTGGCAGGCGCCAGCCGCCCTTTAGTACATTGCTGTAAACCATAGCATTTCTGTTGTAGAACAGTAATGACAAATAGCCGTTGAGCTTAACCTTATCCATAACCGTCTGCAAAGACGATATCGGTTCACTTAACCACTCGAGAACAGCATGACAGATCACCAAATCAAATTGAGGAAGCTCTGTGGCGAGTGACTGTGCTGATTGTTGATAAAAGTTGGCCGTAATATTGGCCTGTTCAAAATTGACTTTAGCGGTATTAAGCATTTTTTCAGACAGATCACACAGGGTCAGCTGATGACCTTGTTCTGCCAGCCAGAGGCTGATTTGTCCCTGGCCACAGCCTGCATCCCACACATCAAGCGGGGATGCGCTGACAAACTGTGCCAGATCTTCTTTTAACAATCGTAGTCGCCACTCACCTTTGACCGTGTCGTAGATTTTGCTATCGAACCTGTCGAATAAATCATCAAAATTACGATCGTGTTTGATGGTCATGTGCTTTTGTTCAGTAAGGCATCTAACAAGTTATCAAGCGCCACGATACGATCCTCTGCTTCAGGCATGTCTTCAACGAAGCGTAATTTATCCTGACCATCCAATTTGAACTTCTTCGGTTGTTTTTGAATGAGATTAATAATGGTCATCGGATCAACATTGGGCGATTCTTCAAATAACAAACGACCACCCTGATCGTAGACATCGATCTTACGAATACCGATTTGTTTGGCCTTAAAGCGAAGTTCGTGAATAGCAAACAAGGTTTTGACCTGATCGGGTAATAAACCAAACCGGTCGATCATTTCCACTTGTAATTCATGTAAGGCTTCGTTGTCAGCCGCCGCAGAGATACGTTTATACAAAACCAAACGTGTATGCACATCAGGTAAGTAGTCTGATGGAATCAGGGCGGGGACGTGCAAATCAATTTCGACAAAGTGACGGTCTGATTGATTCAGACTTGGTTCTTTACCTGATTTCAATGCTCTGACGGCGCGTTCCAGTAATTCGTTATACAGATTAAAACCAATCTCCTGCATCTGGCCACTTTGCTCATCACCTAATAACTCGCCCGCGCCACGAATTTCCATATCGTGTGTGGCTAAGGTAAAGCCTGCGCCTAAGTCTTCGATAGACTCAATGGCTTCCAGACGTTTCACCGCGTCTTTGGTCATGGCTTTTTGCGGTGGCGTGATGAGGTAAGCATAGGCCCGATGATGAGAACGACCCACGCGACCACGGATTTGATACAACTGAGCAAGCCCCAATTTATCCGCGCGATCAATAAAGATAGTATTGGCAGTGGGAACATCAATACCGGTTTCAATAATGGTGGTACAAACTAAGACATTAAAACGCTGGTGATAGAAGTCGAGCATGACTTGTTCCAATTCCCGCTCACGCATTTGTCCATGCGCTACAGCGACTTTGGCTTCTGGCAGAATCGCTTCTATCTCCCTGGCGACCCGATCAATATCTTCTACTTTGTTATGTAAGAAATAAACCTGGCCGCCACGTTTGATTTCACGCAGCATACCCTCACGGATTTTCTCAGCATCCCATTGTAAAACAAAGGTTTTAATAGCTAATCGACGTGCTGGTGCGGTGGCGATAATCGACAAATCACGAATACCGGAAATCGACATATTCAATGTGCGTGGAATAGGCGTCGCCGTCAGCGTTAGTACATCAATATGTGCCCGGTATTTTTTTATCTGCTCTTTCTGAGTGACACCAAACCGATGTTCTTCATCCAGAATAAACAGGCCAAGACGTTTAGGATCGATATCTTGCTGCAATAATTTGTGTGTACCGATAATGATGTCAGCATTACCTTCACTAATTCCTGTTTTGACTTTATCCAGCGCTTTTTTAGATTGGAAACGCGATAACACTTCGACTTTTACTGGCCAGTCAGCAAAGCGATCTTTGAAGTTCTCATAATGTTGTTGAGCAAGTAAGGTGGTCGGCACCAACACCATGACCTGTTTACCAGAATGCACCGCCATAAACGCCGCACGCATAGCCACTTCGGTTTTACCAAAACCCACGTCACCACACACCAGTCTGTCCATCGGCTGTTCAGACAACATGTCTTTAATAACAGCGTCAATCGCGTCTTGTTGATCCGGTGTCGGTTCAAAAGGGAAGGCTGCTGCGAAAGCCGCATAGTCTTCATCGGGCATGCCCATCGGTTGTTTTTTATTCGCTGCCCGGCGAGCATAGATATCTAATAATTCTGCCGCCACATCACGTGCTTTTTCAGCCGCGCGTTTACGGGCTTTTTCCCATTGGCCTGTGCCCAGCTTGTGTAATGGGGCCAGTTCAGGCGCCGCGCCAGAGTAGCGACTGATTAAATCCAGAGACGCGACAGGCACATAGAGCTTATCGCCCTTGGCGTATTCCAGCGTGACATATTCCGCAGTCACATCACCGATATCCAGTGTTTGTAGACCGAGATAACGTCCGACGCCATGATCCTCATGGACAACAGCATCACCGACGGAAAGCTCAGCAAGGTTACGGATAATGGCATCGGTATCACGCTTTTTACGACTGCGACGACGGCGTTGCATGACCTGTTGGCCGAACAACTGCGTTTCAGCAATAACGGCCAGGTTTTCATTACCTAGCAATAAACCTTGTTCAAGTGGCGCAACCGTAATCGTTAAAGCGTCATTACTCTGAATAAAGGCATCCCAGTTACTGACCGGCTGACATTTGATATCGTGCTGGCGCAGCATGTCCAGTAATGTTTCCCGGCGTCCGGCACTCTCTGCGGCAAATAAGATTCGTCCTTTAAACTGATCGATAAATTGCTGTAAGGCTTCGCAGGGTTTGTCCTTACGCGCATTCATCGTCAATTGTGGTGGCATGCCAGAGCCATAGTTGATATGACCGGCTTTATCCTGATGTTCAAAGCTCTGCAGTTGTAGGCGTTGATAGGATTTGAAACGACTAAATAACTCTTCAACAGGAATGAAAACATGCTGAGGTTCGAGCAAAGGCCGTTCTGGATTCACACGATGATTACGATAGCGGTCACTGATTTCCTGCCAGTAGCGTTCAGCACCAACATGTGGATCAGCCACACTGACAATCAAAGTGTTATCCGGCAAATAGTCGAGCAGGCTATTGGTTTCTTCAAAGAATAAGGGCAGATAAAACTCAATGCCGCCTGGCACATTACCGTCACTCACTTCACGGTAAATAAAGCTTCGCTGTGGGTCGCCTTCAAAATGGCGACGGAATTGTTGCCGGAATAACTGAATGCCATCTTCGGTCATCGGAAATTCGCGCGCAGGCAATAGCTGAATGCTATCAATGGTATCTATTGAACGCTGAGTTTCCGGGTCAAATGTTCTGAGGGTGTCGATTTCATCATCAAACAGATCAATACGATAGGGGAGTTTGCTACCCATTGGGTACAAATCAATAATCGCCCCACGAACAGTAAACTCACCATGTTCCATCACCTGTGAAACATTACGATAGCCGGCTTTTTCCAGCTTTAAACGCCAGCTTTCAATATCAAACTGATCACCCGTCTTCAGAATCAGCGTGTTGCCTTCGAGGAAGGCGCGAGGCGCGATACGCTGCATTAATGTCGCGATGGGCACCATCAACAAACCTTGCTTGAAGTCAGGTAATTGATGCAGTGTTTCTAAGCGTTCTGAAACGATATCCTGGTGAGGAGAAAAGGTATCGTAAGGCAGCGTTTCCCAATCGGGGAAATGTAAAACTGGCCGCTTATCTTCACCAAGGAAAAATTTAGCTTCTAATTCCAGCCGATGTGCACTATTCATATCATCGGTGATGACCAATAGCGGGCCGTCGTGCTGCTGCGCCGCTTTTGCTAATAACAGGCCTTGTGCGCTGCCATAAAGTTGGCCAGCAAACAGGACTTCTTTATTGGATGACGGTAACTTGGGATTGAGCAGATTAGGCTGAGTATGATTCACTAGACTGGATTCGTTACAAAAACGTCTATTTTCACATAAAACGAAGAAGTCTTGTCACAAAGACCTGAATAAGGCACATTATCCCTTATAATTTATAAGTGATTATATGCTTGAATAAACTAGCAAAGGTGCGGGAGAATAATAATGAAGCGAATTGAAAATGTCGTGTTGTTAAAAACAATAGGAAGTGCCGAGTTGTTGGCAGCCTTGGCGATGTTTTACTTTTTTTATACTGATGTGCCAGCCTTGATTGGTGGGTTTATTTTGTTGGGCCTGTCAGCAAATAGCTTTTATCAAGCGCATAAATGTTATCAACGTCAGTACGCACCCAGACAAAACGACCAAACTTGAAATGAAACATGGCTGAAGCAGTTAAGCAAACAAAAACGAGCGAATTTGATTCAGCCTCATTCCTGAAAAATCTGACCAGCCGTCCCGGCGTGTATCGCATGATCGATGATACCGGGACGGTGATTTATGTCGGTAAAGCCAAAAACCTTAAAAAACGGGTTTCCAGTTACTTTCGTAAAACAGGTTTAACATCCAAAACCCGTGTCATGGTCGCTCAAATAGCGTCCATCGAAACCACCGTTACCCACACCGAAAACGAAGCCTTAATCCTTGAAAATAATCTTATTAAGGAATTAATGCCGCGTTACAACATCTTACTTCGCGATGATAAGAGCTACCCTTATTTATTAATCTCAGGTGATAAATTTCCCCGATTAAGTTATCACCGTGGCGCAAAACGCAAAGCTGGCCGTTATTTCGGGCCATACCCCAGTGCCGGAGCTGTTCGCGATAGTCTCAACTTATTACAAAAGCTTTTCCCCGTCAGACAGTGTGAAGACAGTTATTATCAAAACCGATCGCGGCCGTGTCTGCAGTATCAGATAAAACGCTGTACCGCGCCCTGTGTTGGCCTGATAAGTGAAGAAGAATATAAGAAAGATGTCGAACACACGATCATGTTTCTGGAAGGCAAAAACAAACAGGTGATGGATGATCTCAGTGCTGAAATGGATGCTGCATCACAACGGCTTGATTTTGAACAAGCCGCGGTTATTCGGGACAAAGTCATTGCATTACGTAGGGTGCAAGAGCGCCAATATGTCAGTTCAGATCAGGGCGAGTTTGATGTACTGGCCGCCATTGTCAGAGATGGCATGGCTGTGGTTGAAGTCTGTTTTATACGCGGCGGTCGAAACCTCGGCAGTAAAAGTTATTTCCCTAAAGGTTCTGGAGATAGTAGCCCAGAGGAATTATTGTCTGCCTTTGTGCCGCAATATTATCTCGGCAAAAATATTCCTACAGAAATTTTGCTGAGCCACGAACCAGAAGACCAAAGCCTGCTTCAGGAAGTACTACAAACTGAGTCAGGACATAAAGTCAGTTTGAGAAAGCCGCAACGTGGTCAGGGTGTTCGCTGGATGCAAATGGCTTCAACCAATGCAGAAATCAGCCTCACACAGCGCTTAAGTAGCCGCTCCAATTTATTGCAGCGTTTCGAAATGCTGCAAGATGCGCTAAGCCTTGATGAATTACCCAAACGTATCGAATGCTTTGATATCAGTCATACCCGTGGTGAACGCACTGTCGCATCATGCGTCGTATTTGGACTTGAAGGCGCTATCAAGGCTGACTATCGCAAATTTAATATTGAAGGCATTACGGGCGGTGATGATTATGCGGCCATGAATCAGGCCTTGACCCGTCGTTTCACGCGTTTGCAAAAAGGCGAAGGCAAAAGACCAGACCTCTTATTAATTGATGGTGGTAAAGGTCAGATTAAAGAAGCACAGGAAGTGCTTGAAGAACTAAATTTATCTGACCTACCTATATTAGGTATCGCAAAAGGGCCTGAGCGCCGACCTGGTGAAGAAACATTATTTCTTGTCGGTAGAGAAGGGGAAGTTACTCTCAGTGCCGATTCACCGGCCTTACATCTACTTCAGCAAGTCAGGGATGAGGCTCATCGTTTCGCCATTACAGGGCATCGTCAGCGGCGTGCTAAAGCGCGTAAGACCTCAACACTAGAGCACATTGAAGGCTTAGGACCTAAACGCAGACAAAAACTGTTACAACAATTTGGTGGCTTGCAGGAAGTCCAGCGTGCTGGTGTGGAAGATTTAGCCAAGGTAGACGGTATCAGCAAATCGCTGGCCCAAAAAATCTACGATGTTTTTCATGGCGATCATTAGGTCTGCATAGTGATACCATAACCATGATTCTAATTTTAAGTGACACAAGATGTTGAATTTGCCAAATATTTTAAGCTGTTTACGGATTCTTTTAGTTCCCGTTTTGATCCTGTTTTATTTTTTACCCATGCCATCAGCATCATGCTGGGCAGCGTTGATATTTGTCATTGCCGCATTTACCGACTGGCTCGATGGTTATCTGGCGAGAAAGTGGGAACAAACCTCAGCATTTGGTGCATTTCTTGATCCGGTAGCCGACAAGCTTATCGTCGTGATGGCACTCATTATGGTGCTGTTTAAAAGTCCGGATTGGTACATCCTGATACCCGTCACTTTAATCATCGCACGTGAATTAATTGTTTCCGCATTACGCGAATGGATGGCCGAATTAGGGCAGAGAAATGCCGTTAAGGTATCTCAAATGGGAAAATGGAAAACCACCTTCCAAATGCTGGCGATTGCCTGCTTGATTTACTATAAGCCCTTATTTGGATTACCAGTTTTTGAAATTGGTGTAGCTCTCTTGTACGCGGCAGCCTGGTTAACGATACAGTCAATGTACTACTATCTTTTAGCTGCCTGGCCAATGATGCGAAATAAGGGTTGACATAAAAAATGAAGTGCCTATAATGCACGACTTCCTCAGCGGGAATAGCTCAGCTGGTAGAGCACAACCTTGCCAAGGTTGGGGTCGCGAGTTCGAATCTCGTTTCCCGCTCCAAGAATATAAAAAGCCGCGGTCAGTCAAGTCACTATCGCGGCTTTTTAGTCTTAGACTCAATGAAAAATGGCTGGGTGGCAGAGTGGTCATGCAGCGGACTGCAACTCCGTGTACGCCGGTTCGATTCCGACCCCAGCCTCCATTTACACATCTCACAACCTCCCATAATAACCCGCAGCCCTTTAAATTCAAGGGTTTTACTCGGGTTTTACTCCCCTTATGTCCCACAAAGCTTATAGACATACCACCAAAAATGGTGGTAATTTCGGTGGTAACTTAATACCTGCTGGTGGTAACAATGGCCCTCACCGATATTCAGATCCGAAATGCACGCCCCGAAGCCAAGCAATACAAGCTTTCTGCTGGTAAAGGCCTATATCTCATTGTTGCCCCTAATGGTGGTAAGTGGTGGCGTGTTCGTTATCGTTTTGATGGTAAACAGAAAGAATTATCTGCTGGCACTTATCCAGATGTAACCTTAAAAGCTGCATCAATTAAACGTGATGATATTCGTCGAATGGTTGCTGATGGGTTAGATCCTCTCTATGAACGAAAAATAGACAAACTGAGCAAACGCTCTAACAGTGAAAACAGCTTTGAAGCTGTAACGAGAGAGTGGCACCTAAAGCTTAAAGCTAACTGGTCAAAGGATCATGCTGAACGAACCCTAACACGCTTTGAAAAAGACGTATTCCCATGGATCGGCTCAAGAGAAGCCAATCAGATAAATGCACCCGAATTGCTGGCCGTATTGAGGCGAGTTGAAAGTCGCGGCGCTTTAGATACAGCTCACAGAATCCACCAGCAAACCAGTCAAGTTTTCCGTTATGCCATTGCAACTGGCAGGGCTGAGCGTGACCCTGCATCTGATCTTAAAGGTGCACTTCCCCCCGTAAGAGTTAAACATCATTCCTCTATCACTGAACCGCAGCTGGTTGGCGGCCTTATGCGGTCTATACAGCATTATTCCGGCTCTTTTGTCACAGGTTGTGCTTTACGATTGGCCCCGTTGGTATTTGTAAGACCTGGTGAATTAAGGCAAGCAGAATGGAGAGAGTTTGATCTTGATAATGCTGAATGGCGAATACCTGGCGAGAAAATGAAAATGGGCGTGCTACACATAATCCCTTTATCAAGTCAGGCTTTAGCTATTCTCAACGACTTAAAACCTCTTACAGGTAGTGGTAAATATCTTTTCCCATCTAATCGGACTAAAACTAGGCCAATGAGTGACAACACGCTCAATGCTGCTTTACGTCGCCTCGGCTATACCAAAGAGGAAATGACAGCACACGGTTTTAGAAGTATGGCTTCAACTATTCTGAATGAGCAAGGATGGAATACTGACGCAATTGAGCGACAGTTAGCACATAGTGAAAAGAACGGTGTTAGAGCAGCTTATAACTATGCCGAATACCTGCCAGAGCGTAAACGCATGATGCAAAGCTGGTCTGATTATCTGGATGGCCTGGCGGTTGGGGCTGATGTTATTCCGCTTCATCGTTCAGCTAAATAATTGCAACAATGAAAAGCAAATTAATTGCGTCGGTAACTGGTGTTTGCACCACCAGAAACCGACTAATCACCATCAAAACTAAACAGGAGTTTTAACGATGACTGTGGGTAATACTAACACTCTTAGAGTGCCGTACTTCAAGGTAAACGAACGAACAGGCCGCTATTCTTCAAGGCGTGGACTAAGTGAAGCTCAGATTATTAAAGCCGCTAAAGTATTATTAGCTAACAAGGTTCTACGTTCTGATGCGTTTAACAGCTCACGAGCTATAAAAGATTATCTGATCACTCATTATTCAGAATATAAATATGAAGTTTTTATCTGCTTATTTTGTGATATTCAAAACCGTTTAATTACGAGCGAGATAATGTTTAAGGGCACGATTGGTGAATCTTCAGTTTATCCAAGAGAGGTGGTGAGACGGGCAATAGAGTTAAACGCTGCTACTGTGTTTTTTGCACATAATCATCCGTCTGGCTCACCCTTGCCCAGCGTGCAGGATAGAGTCATTACCAGGGTATTGAAAAACGCCTTAGAACTCATAGCGGTTAAGGTTCCGGATCATTTAATTATTGCCGGTGGCGAGTGTTTTAGTTTTGCGGATCATGGGTTAATTAATTAATTTGTTTTTGTCACGCCTAGGGTAGCTCCCGAAAAGCCGGTTCGTTCACCGGCTTGGCTTGGCAATTTTATGAACGGTGCGGGGAACGACGCATGGCGGCCATAGATGACTGGCTAGAAAAAGAGCTTTATAGCTTGAAAAGGGCATATCAGGCGGGCTGCTTGGGAGCTTTGAATGATGTCCTTTTTTATTGTAATAATCATTCAGCAGCATTGCCCGATTGGGCAGCTAAAGAGCTCCATTTGCAGATGAAAGCCGTTTTTAAAGGCGACAAAGAGTATTTAAATAAGTGGAGTGCATGGAGCCGACGATATAAGAAAGATATTCAAGACTATGGTTTATACGAAGCTGTTCAGCAAGCCAGAGAACACGGCGCTGAGTGGGATGATGTTTATGATATCGCTGCCTCAATTGAGCAGAACAGAGTCAATACTTCTCAAAAAGAGACAGTAAAAAAGGCTTATAAAAGGGTTCTTGCTCGACTAAAGGTTGAGCCTTTCAGATATAAGATACTAAGAAGTGTCAGAGTTCACTCATATGGCCAGCAACACAAGCCTGATGTGTGGAAATTCATAAACGAAACAATAGACGCTGGTTCACCAAAAAAGAAAAAAACTGATTTAGGGTAATTCAACCACCCATCTGTTTACCTTAGATTAGATTTATCCTCCCATTATTCTTGCTCCCGTGACTTATCACAATCATTACGGGGGTATTTAGCAATGTCACAACTTATCAAATTACCAGATGTTATTAAATTAACAGGGCTGAGTAGTTCTAGCGTTTATCGCCTAGCTTCTAACGGCGAATTTCCCAAACCTATCAAACTGACTGCTGGCGGCCGTTCTTCTGCATGGATAGCCGAAGAGGTTAATCAATGGGTAGAGGAACGTATACAAGCCTCACGTGCTGAAGAGGTGGCGTGAAATGAATAATGCTAATTCACATCTATATATTCGTGATGTATTACACGAGCATTTTATACAAAAAAAACAATCATATTTAACAGCTCTCAACTTACAGGTGGATTATGGCTTAGATGATATAAGTCGATACTTAGACTTACTAAGTTCAGAAGGAGTTAACCTAGTAAAGATTGAACTGCCAAAACGAGTCCCGCCAGTTTTTTATTTCAAAGCCAATGATAAAGGTTTGATAGTTCACACCCCTGAACAGTTAAAAGACTTATTGATGACAGCAGGGCAGTATTATGAAGGCGATTAATTTTAATGATGTTCGCCCGCATACCTATGGTAAATGGTTATGGATCATAGAACAGCTGGCACCAGCGTTGTCTGAGTCAGTAGCAAAGATACCACGCCACGTCTCATGCCCTGTTCATGGTGGTAGTGATGGGTTCAGGCTGTATAAGAATGCTAATGATACGGGCGGTGGTATCTGTAATACCTGCGGTGCTTATCCAGATGGTTTTGCTCTTCTGTCATGGGTTAACGGCTGGACGCTACCGGACACGCTCAATGCTGTTGCTGTATGCCTTGGTTTAGATAACGGTACCAATGAGGTTAAACCGCCAGCAAAACATCAGACAGCTAATAGCAATCAAGCCAATAAACCGAACCAAGATAAGTGGAAGCGGGAAGCGTTACGGGCTGCATGGGCTGGATTAATCCCGTTATCAGATGAACGCGCCGAAATAGCCCGAAATTACCTGGTTAACCGTGGGCTTGGTGATTGCCTTAACCAGTTACCGGCTGATCTGTTTTTTCATGCTGGCTTGAGCTATTGGCATGACGGTAAAGATTACGGGCTACATCCTGCCCTTGTTGCTGTTGTGAGAGGCAAACAAGGCGAGCCAGTTACATTGCATCGTACTTACTTGGATGATTCAGGCCAGAAAGCAAACCTACCTACAGTAAAAAAACTGATGTCACCTGTTCTACCTGGCAGCAGTCGAGGCGGGGCCATTCGTCTTTTTGAATATGGCAATGAATTGATACTGGCTGAGGGAATAGAGACGGCATTAGCCCTTAATCTGGCGTTAAAAAAGCCATGTTGGGCATGTGTCAGTGCTGGCGGTTTAGAGTCTGTTCAATTGCCTGACAAGATTAAGCGGCTAATTATTGGTGCAGACAATGACGAAAACAGAGCAGGCCAAACCGCAGCATATGAGTTGGCAAATCGTTTACTTAAAGACTCGGTTAGAAGGGAAGTAAAAATAATTATTCCTGACGAGCCGGGCACTGATTGGCTGGACGTGTTCAATAGTGAGGGTAAAGCAGCATGAAGGACAAAATTAACCAGGCTGTGAATGAAGGTAAGTCAATGACCAATAATATTGAGCAGATATGGCCGACACCCAAACCTTTACCGGACATTACAGCTAGTGGTAATTCTGATGGATTTCCTTTTGATGTGTTACCACCAGCATTGTTTCAGGCTGCTGAAGAGGTTGCACGCTTTAGTAAGGTGCCGTTAATGGCTCCTGCAATATCAGGGCTGGGGGTGCTGGCGGTTGCTATTGGTAAAAAGGCAGTAATAGAAGAGCGTGCTGGACTTGAACATAATCCTACTTTCTTTTTTGTATTAGTGGCTGGTACCGGCGAACGAAAAAGCCCGGTATTCAGTTATATGGTGAAGCCGTTAGATGATTGGGAGAGGCTTCAAGAACGTGATTATCGTCAAGAGGTGTTGGCAGCCAAGCATCATAATGATTTGAAAGATAACCTTATTAAAGCAGCCAAGCAGTCAGCCACCAAAGAGGGGGCGAATCTGGAGGCAATCGCTCAACAGGTTGCTGATCTGGAAAATCAGAAGCGCCCCATACTGGTTAAACCTTCTTTGTTTACCACTGACACAACCGAAGAAAAGCTATTTCAGAAGATGCACGCACGCAGCGAAACTTACGCCATGATGTCAGCAGAAAGCCGCAAGTTTATGGAGTCCCTAATGGGGAGCAGTCGCAGCGGTGAGGGAACCGGCGACAATCTCTATCTTTCAGGATTTTCAGGTGATAAGGTTACACGTGATCGTGTGGGCAGCGGTGATGGCGGTGAAGAATTGGTGATGTATAAACCCTGCCTTAATGTCACCGTTATGATCCAGCCTGATAAGTACCTAGCCTTAGCTAATCATAAAGAACTGAGATCATCCGGACTCATTGCCCGATTATGGCCTGTATGGTTGCCCTCATTGGTTGGTACCCGACTTGAAACGCTTGACGAGGTTGGTTTGGAGTGGGAAAGGCTGACACCGTTTTATCAACAAGTAACCGACTTTATAAATGCCGTTCAGGGCTTGGATGAGCAAGGCGATGTAGTAAAGCATAAAGCCTTATTAGGTGAAGGTGCGAAATTGGCCCGGCTGGATATGGCAAACAGAATTGAAACTGCTATGGCTGAGGATGGCTCACTAGCTGATGTTAGAGACATTGCTTCCAAGTCAGCCTCTCAGGTTTGTAAGTTAGCCTTAGTTCTGCATCTTGCGAACAATCCCGAACTTATCAGCCATGCCACCAGCGAGATCAGCTTAGAGACCTGGCAACAGGCCGAAGCTTTAGGCGGTTTCTTTATGGGGGAGGCTATACGGTCTCAACGATGTGCTGAAGAAGGTGATCACCTCAGACATGCAAAGCGGGTGCTGGATTGGCTTAGGAGAAATAGCCTTAAGCAGATTACAGCACGTGAGATTAGCAGAAGCGCCCCACGGCCTAAGCTAACTAAAACAGAGCTTGTGGATGTGTTGGGCGTACTGACTGAGCCACCTTACCAATGGTTGAAGCAGACCGGCCAAACTCAAAAAGGGGCTGCAATTTATTCAGTACATCCGGAATTGTTTAATAACGGTGAGAATAAATAGAGAATCGCGACACCGCGACGGGGTACACAACTAAAACCAAAACAGAGAAAGTCAGTTTTTGCCTGTCGCGCTGTCGCGGTTTAGAGAACAGATAGAGAATCGCGACACCGCGACGGGGTGCACAACTAAAACCAAAACAGAGAAAGTGAGTTTTTGCCTGTCGCGCTGTCGCGGTTTATGGGGGATATATGAGCGTAGATGATGATATTGAGCGGTTTAATCGTGGTTTGGGTAATCTTTTTAGCAATAAGCCAGTAAGTCAGCATTCTTACCAATCCATTAAAACGAATGAGCAGAAAGCACCCTGGTTAAAAAAAAGAACATATAGAACTGCTGGCGGCCTGTATTCAATGATCTGTAATTATGACCACCATGAGGGTGATAGGGCTTGGTTGGTGGATAGACTTCAGTCTTTACCGCTAAACAAACGTGAACCTGCAATGGCCCAGTATTCGAAACTATTTAATCAGGCCCAATCAAATGAGACTAATGAGAACGTGAAAGATAGCACTTCTAGAAGGGTTGCCAATACATGGCTGGTTAACTTTCTGGATATGCTAAAAGGTTAGCTCATTGCCTTATTAGAATGGTCTGTGATAACTTTCTATCTATGTCAGTAATCTGAAGCCCTACCTACGTCTAAAACTCTCCACACGCCTTTTATTTTCCTTACCAGTATCACCCCCTATCCAGTCTATTAGGTAACCTCAAACATCGCGCCTAATATGGGATAGAACGTTGTTATACCTTTTTGTCTTGCTGCTTGCACATAATTTGCAGCTATCAGTTGCTTGGGGCAGGGGGTGCTCAATTGTTTAACGTGCTTCAATCCTAGACCGATACTCCCTAACTGCATGCAATAGCGGGAATTACAAAGGGGGGGTATCGGCTTTATCTATGAGGTAGGGGGTATCAAATTCTCTAGGCTGGTGTTCTTCCTGACCGACACCCTAGTTTATTTCTTGTCATGGCAGAATTGGAGTGGGGGGGTATAGGTTTACTCATAAGCAGCCAACTTCCTGGCGGGGGCAGGGGGGCATGAAATGTCTAGGGTTGACCATTCAACTGACCGACACCCTAATCTTGTTTATGCTGGCAGGGAATTAAATAGAAATAACCCACTAAGACTATAAGCCAACCTTTACTGCCTATAACGATAAGCGTAAGAGTTAAAATAATCATTTAGTTGATGGTATCTATTTAAAAGCTTTGCGTTATTATTTTCTGAATGAATAGCTATTTGAGCTTTAATAAATTTCTCAGCTAAAAAAAATAGCTCTGAATCCGCCCCTGTTGACATGAATGAAGATACAAAGGCATCCCCTAAGTGATCGATAATATAATTACCGTCGTAATCTTTGATTAAATAAGATAAACATCTTAAAGCAAGCTGGCTGTTAAGAGCATTAATTCTGTCTCCGTTGACTTCAGTCTCCATCACAACCTTAAGGTAATCAACAGTCTGTTGACTCACCACTACTCGCGGGTATTTAGCTTCTTTGCTTTCAATATTGTAGGCGTTTGCTAATGCTGCACCGTACAACTCCCCTGGGTTGAGTTCGACACCCCAAGCTATATCTATACCGCCTCTTAAGGGAACTTCACAGGCTAAGCCTATTAGGCATAAGCTGCCAGCCGAGAAGAATATGTCTATTACTGCATTCATGGGGCATTTAGAATGACTCTCCGCTAAGGATGCGAAATATACCAGTCCATCAGACCATCTCTGCTCTATAGCAACATGCTTGGTCATATCATCAAATAAGATTTTCTCATCAACAGATAAAGCCTGATACCTAGGTTTAGAAGGATCTTTTTCAATTAAAGCCTTTCTCATTATTGTAGATGATCGCTGTAGTCGCTCTATGGCCCCTATGGTTCCCATAAGAACAGTATCAAAATGTTCCTTTTCTTCTTGTGTTTTGAATTCTGGAAGTAAGCCTTGTCCTTGTAATTTGGCTTGCTGGCCGAGTAAGTCAATAAAACATGTGCAGTAGTTGGCAATCTCGGTCATATTGTTTCATCTCGATAAAAAGACACTTGGCATTAAGCCTGAGTGAGTAAGACTCATCTACAATAAAAAATCAAATTACAATATAAAAAACTTGGTGGTAACTTTGGTGGTAATTTTTACAATAAGTATTTTGCGACGTAGATATATTGCGCATATAGAGCAATAATTAGATTGAGACCCCACCTCCATTTTTCAATCTCACATAAACAAATCAACATCAGGCGCATTTAAGCGCTTTTTTTATGCCTGTTATTTCTGTTTAACCATCACGAAATGATTACCCGCATATAATTTCTGAGAGATGCGTTTGTTTGTTGATATTAATACTTCAAGCTTAACTGCCCAAAGTAGGACTGAAAGCATGAGAAGAGAAACCAATACAGTTTTTGCATTAGCTTTAGGCAATGATAAGTTCAGACAAGAGATTGAAATGTTGACGGGACGAAGAGTGACTGGACTAAAGCGAGGTCTCAAAGTGAAAAATAAGCTATTTTTCACGGACCTTAAATATTCCTAAATATTCTGAAATGTAAATCAATGGTGTCTGACCCCATTGAATTATGACCCCATTGAATTACTGACCCCATTGATTTATTGAAAGATAGTTGATATTGACCCAACTAAAGGTAGTGCCACGGGGCTATATCGCTAAATACATTACTGGTGAAGTTTTAGAACAGGGTATTTATGGTGAGAATCCCATCTTTGCTGCTCAAAAGGTCACTGCATGGGCGATGGGCGTCTGTCTGGGGTATCAGACAATTCCAGCAAATTGGCGGTGCGCCTGTGAGCGTTTATCGAGAGCTGAGACGCTTAAAGCCAGACGATGATAATGCGCCCTTATTCGAAGACCAGAGCCTCAGCAGATAATTCAGACTGGGCAGGTTATCAGCACGCTATGGGTGGGATTAACAGGGCATTGACTGATAGACCTATTAGCATGGTGTACTGGACAGAAGTGGACACCTCAACGGGCGAAATAGCCCCTAATCAATATGGTGGCCTTAAAGCGCCCAGTGTTTATGGACTTGAGTAAAAGGGCACATTGTTTAATATACGCCCCCATCTGTGTAAAATTTCAAAGGCTAATGACGTCTTTTGATTTTACTTGGAGTTCTGTCAATAACTGTACGAAATTGAAATCTGGTTACAGATTCATGTAATAGTAAACATAGTTAGCTAATACACTTGCAACTATAGCTAATACAAAACCAGAGACTTTTAAGAAAAAAGGACTTACACCAGCTTCTTGCTGATCTAAATTTTGCTTATCTTTCTTAGTTATTACTATCAGTGAATCTTTGGATACGTCACTGATGCCCAATGAAAAAGCTGCGAGAAAACAACCCAATATAAAAGCAAAGAATCTAGTTATTCCACCCACTGAGAATAGTTCATTTGATGGGTCAACTAACCTAAGAATTAAATCCATTTTATCTTCCATCTTCAAGTCTTCTATTGACATATTTGCTGCCAAACTACTTTCGTATAACTCTTGTATCTGTCCATCCCGAATTATTTGTTGTATATATACAGGCATAAGTAAGCCTGAAATAAATAAACACAGTGCCAATGCCCAAGCGAATAATTTTAGAAATGTAATTCCAGGTTGCTCTTCAAATTTAGAGAGAATCTCCCTTTTTAGTATTTCAGTTAAATCATCCCCCACGTTCGCTCAGTATGGTTAATTATCAATTGAACAAACCCATTTGCTTGCTCTTCTAACTTTGTATTAAAGTACAAGAAAATCTCTTGTTTTTCTGGAACATTCTTATTGGGAAATTGAACTAGATAGATAAATGATAGCCTCACACTTCTTGTCTCAAGCATTTTCAATTCATTGAAGTGTAAAAAACTGTCGTAAGTAGTTAAAGTTCTCGAAGTACCATCTTCATATTTAAGTTCTGCCTTAAACTCAACCATACTAGATTGTGTTTGCTGGCTGATTCTCTGGTCAATTACAGCAGATATATGGTGAAGCCAGTCTAGAGTTATTTCGAAAGTACCAGCTTTTTTAAACTCTATTTTTTCACGCTGTGACCTGCCCCCAATATCTAGTCCAACTTTAAATTAGTAATGCCCGTGGTTCTTGAATCAATTTGTCGGTTGGCAGCAGCAAACTCCAATGGCGTTTGATAGCCAAGTGAAGAGTGAGGCCG
>Ga0098062_1000563_pt1 | contig 19037 bp, 16 predicted proteins | sample 23_taG_FD_81592 | JGI IMG/M metagenome (GOLD analysis project Ga0098062, IMG submission 81592) | Marine viral communities from Cariaco Basin, Caribbean Sea - 23_WHOI_OMZ | ecosystem: Environmental > Aquatic > Marine > Oceanic | place: Caribbean Sea: Cariaco Basin | collected 2014-11-11 | reverse complement strand
ACCTACACGGTAGGCGTGCTGTTCTACGCCTTGCGCGTGATTCCGTTTCACCATGCCATCTGGCACCTATTCGTGATCGGCGGCAGCGTCTGTCACTTCCTGGCCGTCTACACCGCCGTGCTGCCTTTTCAGGCCTGACGTCGCTGGAGAACGTCGGCGGCGAACGATGCCGACAAGCAGATTGCCAAAGCGCCCGGGGCGGCTATGATCGGTAGCGGCTGGAGATGCCCCGTGGGTAGCCCTCCCGTCCGTCGCGCTCATCTTCAAGGACTGCCATGTTTCGCTGGTTCGAAAACCGTCTCGACCCCTTTCCGCCGCAGGAACCGCAACGTCCGCCGGACACGCTGATCGCCTTCTGCCTGCATTACACCCGTGGCGCCTGGCCGTATCTGCTGGCAGCGACGGTGCTGATGGCGCTGATCGCCGGCATCGAAGTATGGATGTTCGGGTTTCTCGGCAACATCGTCGACTGGCTGGCGGCCCAGGATCGCGAGACGTTTCTCGCCGAGCAGGGCTGGAAACTGGCCGGCATGGCGTTCGTCGTGCTGCTCCTGCTACCCGGCATGGTATGGCTGCATTCGCTATTCCAGCAGCAGACCCTGATGGCCAACTTCCCCATGCGCATCCGCTGGCTGGCGCATCGCTACCTGTTGCGGCAATCGATGGGCTTCTATCAGGACGAATTCGCCGGTCGCATCGCCACCAAGGTGATGCAGACGGCGCTTGCCGTGCGAGAGTGCGTGATCAAGCTGTTCGACGTCCTCAACTACGTCAGTGTCTATTTTCTCGGCACGCTGCTGCTGGTGGGCAACGCCGACTGGCGCCTGGCGCTTCCCCTGGTGGCGTGGCTGGCCGGTTATCTCGTTCTGCTGCGCATCTTCGTGCCGCTCATGGGCCGGGTATCGAAATCCCAGGCCGACGCGCGCTCGCGCATGACCGGCCGTATCGTCGACAGCTACAGCAACATCCAGACGGTCAAGCTGTTCTCCCATGCCAGCCGCGAAGCGACTTTCGCCAAGGAGAGCATGGATGGCTTCCTGGTTACCGTGCATCGCCAGATGCGACTGGTCACCGGCCTCTATGGACTGCTCTACCTGCTCAACGCGCTGCTGCTGTTCAGCATCGGCTGGCTATCGATTCACCTGTGGCTGACAGAAGCCGTCAGCGTGGGGGCGGTCGCCGTGGCGTTGGGGCTAGTCATGCGGCTGTGGGGGATGTCGCAGTGGATCATGTGGGAAGTCTCCGCACTGTTCGAAAACATCGGCACGGTGCAGGATGGCATGGCGACACTCTCCCTGCCCCGCCAGATCGAGGACGAGCCCGAGGCGAAGCCGCTCGCCATCGATCGCGGCGAGATCGTGTTCGACCATATCCGCTTTCACTACGGCAAGGGCAGCGGCGTCATCGACGACCTTTCGCTCCACATTCGCCCCGGCGAGAAGATCGGGCTGATCGGCCCTTCGGGCGCGGGCAAGTCGACCCTGGTCAACCTGCTGCTGCGCTTTTTCGAGCTGGAAGGCGGCGCGATCCGCATCGACGGGCAGAACATCGCCGACGTCACCCAGGAAAGCCTGCGCGCGAAGATCGGCATGGTGACGCAGGATACCTCGCTGTTGCATCGCTCGGTACGCGACAACCTGCTCTACGGCCGGCCCGACGCCACCGACGAGATGGCGTGGCAGGCGGCGAAGCAGGCTCACGTTTCGGAATTCATCGAGTCGCTGCGCGACATTCATGGCCGGCAGGGCTTCGACGCCCATGTCGGCGAGCGCGGCGTCAAGCTCTCCGGCGGCCAGCGCCAGCGCCTGGCCATCGCCCGCGTCATGCTCAAGGACGCGCCGATCCTGATTCTCGACGAGGCCACCTCGGCGCTGGATTCCGACGTCGAGGCCGCGATCCAGGAGAACCTCGACCAGCTGATGCAGGGCAAGACGGTGATCGCCATCGCCCACCGCCTCTCCACCATCGCTGCCATGGATCGTCTGGTGGTCATGGAGCAGGGTCGCATCGTCGAACAAGGCAGCCACGCCGAGCTGATTCGTCAGAACGGCCTCTATGCCCGACTATGGCGACGCCAATCGGGCGGCTTCCTGGAAGCGGAACCCGCACAGCCCACGGCGGACGAGACGCGCTGACAGATGCGCTGGGCGTCTTCACGCCCGATGCGGCGACAGCCCCGCGACGCCCTGCAGCGCCGAATCGCTGCCGCCGGCGTCGGGAATGACGCTGAAGGTGCCGTCGGTCTCCAGCACCACGGCATGCACGCGCTCGACATCGGCGATACCGTTCTCGCGGATCGCCGCACGCACCTCGGCCTCCACGACCCGCTCCTGCGCCATCGCCTCCTGCCGGAACTGGCCCTGGAACAGCAGCAGTGTCGGCTGCGACTTGATCAGATTCTTGACGGCACGAGAGCGCACCGAGGAAAACGTGATCACGAACTGCAGCGCGACGATGACCAGAAACGCCGTGATGCTCTGCGCCAGCGAGACCTGGGTCGAGACCAGCGCCGTCGACAGCGTCGACCCCAGCGCGATGGTGACCACGAAATCGAAAGCGTTCCACTTGGACAGCGTGCGCTTGCCGGAGAGCCGGATGATGGCGATCAGGACCAGATAGCTGATGATCCCGACGACGATCGTATGGACGATCGGATGCATGGATAGACTCCTGATCGAGCGGTGATAGAGGAGCTGTCAGCGTAGGTGCCGTGGCGAGATGCGGCCAGCGGAACGGCATTCAGGTGCGTGACGCCAAGTATTGATCTACCAGTTCGATGAGGCGCTGGCGGCCGAAACTCGGATCGTGTCCTCCGTGGACGATGTTGACCGGCAGGCGGCGCAGGCGCTGCATCGTCTCAATGTATCGGGTGGGATCGGCCCCGGCGATAGCATCAAGCAGGGGACCGTCGTAGATGGCGTCCCCCGAGAACAGCGTGCCGGTAGCAGGCTCCCAGAGTCCGATACTGCCAGGAGAATGCCCTGGTATATGAATCACTTCGAAGGCGGTGTCACCGAGATCCAGCACATCGCCTTCGTCGATGAGGCGTGTCGGCTCGGCGCCTTGGGTACGAAACGCCAAGGGGTCGAATCCGGCATGAGGATAGGCATCAATCAAAAGATCCGGCACATCGTAACCTTGGCGTTCAATGGCAGCGCGCATGCCATCGGGCCAGTGCGTGCTGCATAGCACTGGAAAGGCCTCCGGGGTTCGCATCTGTTCCGCCTCTAGCGGATGCACGAGCCTAGTGTCGAACTCATGCAGGCTGCCGACGTGATCCATGTGGGTATGGGTTGCCACGACGATCAGCGGCTTGTCCAGCAACTCGGCCATGGCCGGTTTGAGCTGTCCAATGCCCATGCCGGCGTCGATCAGCAGATCGGCGTCCCGGCCTCGGACATGCCACATGTTGCACTGTTCGAGCCGCGCCACGTGGGGCTCCCACAGTCGCGTGATGCGGTGATCGATGCGCTCCATGGCAAACCAGCGTTCGGCGATTCTCATAGCGTCTCACCTGTAGTAATAAACGGCTCAGCGTCCTGCCAGACTTGTCTGAGGCTGGCCTGGTCCGATACGGCGCCGAAAATGCCGCCTTCATTCATCATCATGGCCAGCGCAGCCCGATGCAGCGCCGGGTCACCTGCACCACAGCAATCCTCCAGCACTAGACAGTCATAGCCGCGATCGTTGGCTTCACGAAGCGTCGAATGGACACAGACATCAGTGGTAACGCCAGTCAGCAGAAGATGGCGGATTCCTTTAGCTCGTAGTATCTGATCGAGGTCGGTGGCATGGAAGGCGCCGTTGCCAGACTTGTCGATGGTTACTTCCGGCGGTATGGGCATAAGTTCGGGGATGGTTTCGCAACCCGCTTCGCCCCTAACCAGAAAACGTCCCATAGGCCCTGGCTCGCCGATGGGCGTCCCCATGGTCTTGGCTCTGGCCCGTTTGGTGGCGTGAAGGTCGCTCAGGTCCGGGCGGTGAGATTCCCGGGTGTGGATTACCAGCATGTCCTGCCGGCGTGCGGCCGACAATAGTTGCCGGAGTGGCTCGATCGCGGCCCGAGTGTGTTCCAGTGAATATCCCATCTGACCGAAGTAGCCCTGTGGATCGAGAAAGTCGTTCTGCATGTCGATGACCAATAGGGCTGTGTCCCGAGCCGACCAGCTACCGCTGAGTGGCCAGCGGTAAGGGCGAGAGTTTGTAAGCGCTGACCAGTTCATTGCGTGTACCGTTCCATGTAGGAGGTCGGAAAGCGCAGGTTGACGTTTTGTTCGTTGCCCAGCACATGAGCCTCTCCAAATTGCACACCGACCGCGTCGGGTCCGGTGGCGCCCTGGCCGAGGAGTCCCTTGTCCCAAGCGAAGTGGGTAATGCTTTCCAGCGTGTCGGCAAAGTCCTGGCTAGTAACCAGCTGTGTCGCTTCTTCCGGGGTAAAGAAGTGGATCGTGTCGATCTGCTTCTGGAAACCCGCTGGATCGGTACCGACGGCGTCGGCCATAAAGGCCATCACCTCGGTGCGGTCGGGATAGTCCGCCTGAAGGCGCGACATCACCTCATACCAGGCACCGGCAAGCGCGTAGCCCAGCTCGGGATGCTCTTCAAGAGTATCTGTATGCACCAGCAATACGTCGGTGATCTCGTTGGGAATGTCTGCGCTGTCGAAGATTACGGTGGAGTCCGGGTTCTGCTCCAGAATGACGCTAAGCTGCGGTTTCCAGGTCGCCACGGCATCGCTGTCCGAGCTTTGGAATGCAGTAATGATGTCGGCGTCCGAGGTGTTGACCAGCGACAGGTCCCGCTCGCTCATGCCATGCTGATCCAGGGCGCGCACCAGCAAGTAATGGGAGCCGGAGAATTCCATCAGGTTGATGCGAGCCCCTTTCAGGTCCTCGACACTCTTGTCCTTTCCCTTCATGACGATGCCGTCGCTACCAGCAGAGGCACTCAGCGGCATGACCACGGTGGAGTCGACACCGATGGCAGCAGGGATAGTCAGGGCGTCGAGGGCGATGGCGATTACGCCGTCGAATTGCCCAGCGGTATACTGGTTCTGGGCTTCGATGTAATCGTTGAGCTGTACCGCCTGGATGTCGACGCCGTAACGGTCGGCCCACTTATCGAGAATACCCACCTGTTCGGCGTAGCCGAGGGGCATGCTCCCGGCATAGATAGTCCAAGCGATCTGGAAAGAAGGTGTTTCTTCAGCGTGGGCGGCGGCGGCTACTCCCAAGGTCAAAGCAATGGCTGTAGTCAGGCGTTTGGCGATGTGCATAGGCACCTCCGGTGGGGTCGGTTCGATGATGCCTTGCAGTGTTGCCCAGCAAAACCGCTACGAAAATGAACGTGTCTGCAGGTTTACCTGAATTTTGCTGCAGGTTTGCCGTGCAGTAGCAGCGTGCCGAAAAGGTCCTCGCGGAAGGCGGCCACGGCCGGGCGGTGGGTATCGCGTGTGGTTCTGAAAGCTGCTTCGATCGGGGAGCTGCGACGGAAATGATCCGGACGCACCGCCACCATTTGGCCTCGTTCGATCCAGTAGCGGACATAATGCGTCGGCAGGAAGCCGACATGCGTGCCGGCCAGCACCAGCAGGGCGGCGGCTTCAACGTTGGAGACCCAGGCGGTAACGTGTCGGGGGTCGTCGCCCAGTATGCTTGTATCCTGGGCATTCAGGAACTGTCGGGCCACCTTGGCACTGGTCGCCAGGATGCATTTGACGTCCTGAAGCGTTTCGGCCGATGCCAACGGATGATAAGGGGAACACACCAGCCAATCATTCTCCCGGTACAGCGATTCGTAGTGCAACTCTTCCAGGTGCGTGGGAAAGATGCCGATGCCGAGGTCAACACGATGATCGAGCAGGGCGCGTTCGATCTGCGCCGGGGCCATGACTTCTAGATGGAGGTGCACACCGTTTTCATCACGCGCGCCATAACGGGCCAAGACATGTCGCAGCGGGCAGTTCGGGTCGAAGACCAAGTTGTCGATCATTGCCAGGCGCACCTGCCCCGACAAATGGCCTTTCAAACTTTCGGCACCGTCCTCGAAATGGCGCAAGGCCCGACTCAGTTCGAGCGTGTGTCGATAGACCTGCCCACCGTCGGAAGTGAGCGTAAAGCCACTGCGCCCCCGCTCGCATAGACGCAACCCTAGCCGTTCTTCCAGTTGCCGTAGTTGGCGGCTGATGGTAGATGCATCGCGATTCAGCAGGGTCTGGGCGTTGGCAATACCCTGGCACTCAACCACGGCGATGAAAACGTCCAGCAAACGGAGGTCGATATCAGCCAGTCGCATGGTTGTGCTCCATCCGCTATCGATCTTGACTAAGGGGTGGCACCGATAAAAGGCTCGGGCCTGACATTCACGGGCCTGTGGTATTTCAGTCAGACTTGACGTTTGAGAACGGAAGGATTTGCTCTTCTCGCCAAGGATGCGTTGATAGCACGATCTTCCACCCGTCGCCTGTACGCTGGGCGTAGCTGATCTCCAACCCGGTGCGCAGGCGCAGTGCGGATGTCTTGAGCGACCCCGGCGTGGCAAGCAGGTCGTGCGTCTCCGGCATGGCGGGGCGCGGCATGATGGACATGGCGTGATCGCCGAATTGCAGCCAGCGTGGCAGGCCGTCCGGCCCCAGGCGTACCTGTTCGTCGCCGCTGCCTGCCGGCTGTTGTTCCCAGTGCTCGATATAGTGCCCTTGGGGGTGGCGCTCCTCCAGCGTGCCGTCGTCCAGCCAGATCATCTCGCCGATATCCTTCTCCAGCCCGGGGCGGAGGTCGAGCAGACGATGCCAGGTGCAGAAGTGCCCCTCGATCCGGGTCAACCCGACAAACGCTGTCTGGCTGGCAAGCCAGACGAGTTGTTCGCGGTTGCACTCTTCCAGTGACATGACCCCGACGAAATCGGGTCGGTCCGCTGGCACGCGCAGATCGGCGTGCCAATGGGCGGTCTGCAGCCAGATCACTCGGGTCGTGCGATCCTCGATATGGCGACCTTCGTCTCCTGCACCGGCATAGAGCGTGCGTTGCCATACCCCGTGATAGACGGGCGGCATGCCATCTTGTGGTGTGCTCATGCCCGCTCCGTCCCCTTGTGTCGGGCGTGCTGGCCCAGCGTAGCGGTATCGCGAGCCCCTTCCGGCAGGCGAATCTCGCCGCGTTCGAGCCGTTGCTGCAGGTAAGCGAAGGTGTGGATGGTCTGGGCGTAGAGATGGTCGCCGGCCTTGAGCGGCTCGTAACGCGCCTGTCCGTCGCGCTCGACCAGTTGCGGCAACGGTGTCACCGTGGTGGCGTAATCGCAGGCGAAGAACAGCGGGAACGAATAGCGCTCCTCCTTCACCTTGCGTACCCGGTGCGAGGTGGCCACGAATTCGCCGTTGGTCCAGACCTCCAGCATGTCGCCGATGTTGATGACCAGTGCATCGTCGCGGTAGGGCACGTCGATCCACTCGCCGCGGCCGTTCATGACCTCTAGCCCTGGCGCTGTGGGCAAAAGCAGCGTGAAGCACTCGTAGTCGGTGTGCGCGCCGATGCCTTGGGCGTCACGGGCGTCGGGATCGAAGGGGTAGTGGATCAGTCGAAGCTGGCTGGGTGGCTTGGTCACGTCCTCGAGGAAGTGCTCCTCAGGCAGCCCCAGGGCGAGGGCGAAGCCGCGCATCAAGGCGCAGCCTACTTCATAAGTGGCCTGGTAATAGGCGTAGACCTGCTCGCGGAATCCAGGCAGCTCGGGCCACACGTTGGGTCCCATCATCGGTGTGCCGGCCAGTACATCGGGATCGTCGGCGGGCAGCTCGAAGGCGAGATCGAACGCCTCCTTGAGGTCGCGCTTGCCCTTCTCTGGCATCTCTTCGCCCTGGGGGACGTAGCCGCGATGGCGTGTGGTGCCATGTCCGGCGGACAGCCCGATGTAGTGCTGCATCTTGTCTTCATGCGGCTGTTCGAAGAAGCGTCGGGCCTGGCTAAGCAGCCTCAGGCGAAGTTCCTCGCCGATGCCGTGGCCGACGATATGGAAGAAGCCGACGTTGCGGGCGGCGTCGCCGAGCCGTTCGGCGACGGCCTTACGCTCCGCCGCCTCGGCGCTGAACAGTCCGCCGATGTCGATGACCGGCAGGGACTGGAAGTCGCCGGGCTGACGCTGTGCTTTCGTGCTCATAATCGCTCTCCCGAAACTCTTCAATGCCGACTGGTGGCCCAGCCCCGCCAACCGCCGAAATGGGTCACGTCCTCGGCCTTGCCGTCGCGCTCCAGCGCGCCGGCGGCGCAGATGAACCCGCACTTCCACTCGCCGTCTTCCAGTTCCACCTGGCCCAGCCCCAGCGGAGCGGGAATGCCGGCCAGGAAGCTGCCGACGGTGTCGATGGGCAGACGCCACACTTCCACCTCGATGGCCGCGCCGTTGACGTCGTCTCGCACCATCGCCGGACGCGCCGGCGGGCCACCGGCCAGGGCATAGAGGCGGTAGTTCGGGCTGCTGCGGGTGCTGGCGACACGCACGCCGCCGCGGCTGGTGAGCTGGTGGTTGAGAGGCAGCCCGGCAAGGTGTGCGCCGCATACCACCAGTTCCAGCGTGCCGTCCTTTGCCGGGGGCAGCGCCGGCAGCTGGGGGCGGGCGATGCCGGTGGCGCCCAGCGGCAGAGCGAGCCGGCGCTCCAGCGCCCGGCCGAGACTCAACAGCGACAGATCGTCGAAAGCGGGGCCGAACAGCGTGACACCGAACGGCAGGCCGGTATCGGTGAAGCCGGTGGGCACGGCCAGGGCGCTGTAGTCGAGCAGGTTCATGAAATTGGTCCAGGTGCCCAGTCGCGAGTTGACGACAATGGGTTCCGCGGCCACCTCGGCCTTGGTGGGATGTTCCACCGTAGTCGGGGCGAGCATCACGTCGACCTGGGCGAGCAGGGCATCGGCCTGGCGCTTGAATTCGGCCAGCTTGTAGCGGGCGTCGAAGGCGTCCACCGCCTTGGGGGCGCCGCCGCCTTCGATGACCTGGCGGGTGGCCGGGTGCAGGACGTCGGGCTGGCTTTCGATCAGCTCGCGCACGGCGTGGTAGCGCTCGGCGACCCACGGGCCCTCGTAGAGCAGGCGTGCCGCGGCCAACAGCGGTGTGCAGTCGAGTTCGAACCTGACGCCACCCAGTGCCTCGAGTTGGGCAATGGCCTGGCGCATGCCGGCGCTGTAGGCCTCGTCGGTATGCCACTGCGACTCGGGGGGCACGCCGAAGCGAAAGCGCTTCGGCATCTCGCCGTAGGTCTGGCCGGCCACGGCGAAATCGTGACGCCGCGACCAGGCGCACTCCGGATCGTGCCTGCCGGCGACGTCGAGCACGGCAGCGGCATCGTCGGCGCTCAAGGTGAAGAGGCTGATAGTGTCCAGGGTGGCACAGGCCGGTATCACGCCCGCGGTGCTCAGCAGGCCCAGCGTCGGCTTGACGCCGAACAGATTGTTGAAGCACGCCGGCACGCGCCCGGAGCCGGCGGTGTCGGTACCCAGCGCGAAGCTGACCTGGCCCTGGGCGGCGGTCACCGCCGAGCCGCTGCTGGAGCCGCCGGGAATGCGCTCGGCATCGAAGGCATTGCCGGGCACGCCATAGACGTCCAGCGCACGTTCGCCGACCAGCCCGGTGGCGAACTGGTCGAGATTGGTCTTGCCCATGGGGATGGCCCCGGCCTCGATCAGCTGGCGCACCACGAAGGCGGACTCATTGGGCGTATAGGCATAGACGGGACTGCCCGCCGTGGTCGGCACACCGGCGAGATCGATGTTGTCCTTGATCGCGAACGGGATGCCGTAGAGCGGCAGGCTCTGCGGGTCGGCAGAGTCGAGACGTTCGAGATAGGGCTCGAGCTGCTCGCGGGAGAGCCGGGTGATCCAGGCGGCATCCTTGCCGCGCGCGTCGGCGTTCGCCAGCAGCGTGTCGATCAGCCCGCGCGGGGTCAGCTCATTGGCACGATAGCGCGCCAAAAGGGAAGTAATGGTCATGCCGATGGCGCTCATGCTGACTCCTTGGATGATTCAAGAATGACGATTGGCTGGCCGGGTGCCACGGCGGCACCCTCGGCCATCGGCAGGCGGGCCACGCGGCCGGCTTCGTGGGCGAGAATCTCGACTTCCATCTTCATCGACTCGACCAGCGCCACGACCTGGCCGGCCTCGACGCTGTCGCCCTCGGCGACCGTCAGCTTCCACAGGCTGCCGGTCACTGGGCTGTCGATGCCCAGTTCGTCGCTACCCAATTCCGTAGCCTCGGCGGCTTCGGGGGCCTGATCCTCGAAGGTGAACTGACCGTTGGCCCGCCAGTCGGCCATCTCCTGCTGGAAGGCGGCCTCGCGACGCTCGCGGAATTCGGCGATCCGTTCGGCGTGGGCGTCGATGTCGGCCTGGTAGTCGGCAAGCTTGAAGCGCGTGGTCTCGACCTCGAGCGGGTAGCGTCCGTGGGGGAAGTCGCGACGGATCCGCATCAGCTCGTCATGGCTGACCTCGAAGAAGCGCAACTGGTCGAAGAAGCGCAGCAGCCAGGGGTTGTCGAAGTATTCGGTCTGGCGGTAGCGGTTCCACATCTGCAGGGTACGGCCGACGAACTGGTAGCCTCCGGGGCCCTCCATGCCGTAGACGCACAGGTAGGCGCCGCCGATACCCACCGAGTTCTCGGCGGTCCAGGTACGCGCCGGGTTGTACTTGGTGGTGACCAGGCGCTGGGTGGGATCGAGCGGCGTGGCCACCGGCGCGCCGAGGTAGACGTCGCCCAGGCCCATCACCAGGTAACGGGCGTTGAAGACGATGTCGCGCACCTGCTCGATGGCGTCGAGTCCGTTGATGCGGCGGATGAACTCCAGATTGCTCGGGCACCAGGGCGCGTCCGGGCGCACGCTGCGCTGATACTTGTCGATGGCCTCCTGACAGGCCGGGTCGTCCCAGGAGAGCGGCAGATGCACGGTGCGCGCCTCGACCTCGAGCGATTCCACGTCGCGCAGCTCATGCTCGGCCCGCACCAGATGGGCGAGCAGCTCGTCGAGGGCGAGCTCGTCGGGCTCGTAGTGGATCTGCAGTGAGCGAATGCCCGGCGTCAGCTCGCGCAGGCCAGGCAGGGTGTTGTTCTGCAGCCACAGCATCCAGGCATGCGCACGGAAGCGCAGCGCGATATCCAGCTCCATGGCGCCGAACTCGACCAGCAGGAAGTCGTCGCCGGCGCGGCGGTAGACGATGCGCTCGCCGGCGGTCTCGGCCGGTACGTCGCGCAGCACCGGGCTGCCGCAATTCTCTTCGAGAGCCACGGCCGGCTGCTCGCTCAGCGACGCGAGCTGGGCCTGCTGGCGCGCTTCCAGGTGCCGGGCGGTGGTCAGATCCACCGGCACGAAGCGGATACGATCGCCGGCCGTGAGCTGACCGAGCTTCCAGCGCTCGGCGCGTACCACCGTGGCTGGGCAGACGAAGCCGCCCAGCGAGGGGCCGTCGGGGCCGAGAATCACCGGCATGTCGCCGGTAAAGTCGATGGTGCCGAAGGCGTAGGCGTTGTCGTGGATGTTCGACGGGTGCAGGCCGGCCTCGCCACCGTCGGCGCGGGCCCACTCGGGGCGCGGGCCGATCAGGCGCACGCCGGTGCGGCTCGAGTTGTAGTGCACCTCCCACTCGTGAGCGAAGAAAATGTCGATGTCGTCCCCGGTGAAGAAGTCCGGTGCGCCATGCGGGCCGTAGAGCACGGCGACCTGCCAGACGTGGCCGTCCTCGCCGCCGAGCTCGGGCCTGAGCGCCTCGGGCAGGGCGCGTGATGCGGTGGCGTCGAGTTCGGGCAGCGAGAGCATGTCGCCGGTGCGCAGGGCGCGCCCGCCGTGGCCGCCGAACTGACCGAGGGTGAAGGTGGCTCTGGAGCCGAGATAGTGCGGGCAGTCGATGCCGCCGCGTACCAGCAGGTAGGCGCGCGCCCCGGCACTGGCCTTGCCCAGCGTCAGCGTGGCGCCGGCGGGAATGTCCAGCACCTGCCAGAAAGCCACGGGCTTACCGTCGACCTCGGCGGGCAGTTGGCTGCCGGCGAGCACGATCTGGGTGGTGCGGTGGAAACGCAGCGTGGGGCCAGTAAGGGTGATCTCGAGTCCGGCGGCATCAGCCGGGTTGTCGAGCAGGCGGTTGCCAAGGCGGAACGACCAGTCGTCGAACGGCCCGGAGGGTGGCACGCCCACGTCCCAGTGCCCCTGGCGGCCGGGATGATCTTGGATGGTGGTCAGGGTGCCGGCGCTGAGCACCTCGATGGCCGGCGGCGCCCAGGCGAGATCGGCCAGCCAGCGGGTATGCATGTCGGCGTCGCGGAAGCGTGCATCGCGCAGCACATGCGACAGCCAGGTGCGGTTGGTCTCGAAGCCGTAGACGCTGGACTTCTCGAGCACTGCGGCCAGACGTTCGATGGCCGTGTCGCGGTCGTCGGCGTGAACGATCACCTTGGCCAGCATGGGGTCGAACAGCGCCGAGACTTCCAGGCCCGCCTCGATGGCGTGGTCGACGCGCAGGCCGGGCGCTTCGGGGAAGGCCACCTCGGTGAGCAGCCCGGCGCTGGGGCGGAAGTCATGGCTGGGGTCCTCGGCGTAGAGACGCGCCTGGATGGCGTGGCCTTTCGGGGCGAGATTTTGGGTCAGCTCGTCGAGGTCGGGCAGTTCACCCGCGCCGAGGCGGATCATCCACTCGACGATGTCCACGCTCCAGACTTCTTCGGTGACGCCGTGTTCCACCTGCAGGCGGGTGTTGACCTCGAGGAAGTAGAAGGCTTCGCGCTCGGCATCGTAGATGAACTCCACGGTGCCGGCATTGCGGTAATCGACGGCTTTGCCCAGGCGCACGGCGGTGGCGTGCAACTCCTGGCGCACGCTCTCGGGCAGGTTGGGCGCCGGGCACTCCTCGACCACCTTCTGGTGGCGGCGCTGGGTGGAGCAGTCGCGCTCGCCGAGCGCCACGACCTTGCCTCGGCCGTCACCGAACAGTTGCACCTCGAGGTGACGGGCGCGGGCGATGTAGGCTTCGAGAAACACGCCGGCGTCACCGAAGTTGCGCTCGCCGAGCCCGCGCACCGAGTCGAAGGCGCGCTGCAAAGCGGCTTCGTCGTTACAGACCTGCATGCCGATGCCGCCACCGCCAGCAGTGGACTTGAGCATCACCGGATAGCCGATGCGCGCAGCCTCCCTGACAGCGTCCTCGACGCTGTCGAGCAGGCCGGAGCCCGGCACCAAGGGCACGCCGGCTCGCTCGGCCAGGGCGCGCGCCTCGTGCTTCAAGCCGAAGTCGCGGATCTGTTCGGGTGTCGGGCCGAGGAAGACCAGCCCGGCCTCCTCGCAGGCCTGAATGAACTTCGTGTTCTCGGAGAGAAAGCCGTAGCCGGGGTGCACCGCCTCGGCGCCACTCTGTCTGGCGATGGCGATCAGCTTGTCGATGTCAAGATAGGTAGCAGCGGCGGCGCCTTCGCCCAGCGACCAGGCTTCATCGGCAGCGAAGACGTAGGGGGCGTCGCGGTCGGCCTCGGCGTATACCACCACCGAGCCGATACCTAAACGTTTAAGAGTGCGCTGGATGCGCGCGGCGATGGCGCCGCGATTGGCGATCAAGACCTTGTTGAACATGAGGATCTGCTCGACCGGGGGCGGGTCGTCCCGCCTACTTTAGATGTTCGCGAGGTCGTCCTCGCGTCACCTGGACGTTATCTGAAAAAACACCAGAGATGAGATTCAGTCCCAAACCAGCACTTCCAGCGGCGTCGGATTAAAGCCGCTGCAAGGGTTGTTGAGCTGTGGGCAGTTGGAAATCAGCACCACTACGTCCATGGCAGCTTCCATTTCCACGTACTTGCCCGGTCCGGAAAGCCCGTCGGCAAACGACAGCCCCCCTTCCGGCGTCACCGGAACATTCATGAAGAAGTTAATGTTGTGAGTGATGTCACGCTTGGTCAGGCCGAATTCTGGATAGTTGGCAATGGCCTGCATCCAGTTGTCTCGGCAGGAGTGCATGTGGCGTTTCTCGAGATCGTAGCGCACAGTGTTGCTCTCGCTGGCGCAGGCACCACCCAAGGTATCGTGGCGACCGCAGGTGTCGGCGGTGATCGTCAGCATCAGGTTGCCCTCGCCGGAGAGCAGCCGGGAGCCTGTGCCGAGATAGACTTGGCCCTGCTCGCGTACGGTATCCATGGCGCTGTAGCGCTCCGCCGTATCGTGGGCATTGAAGAACAGCGTGTCCGCCGCCTCGTTGCCCTCGACATCGACCAGCCGCAGCGTCTGGCCGGCGCGGACAATGCCGATGTAGTGGTCGCCAGCCTCGATGAGATGACGGATGGCGGCATTCTCCACGCGCAAGGGGCTTTCCAGCAGCGGCGTGATCGTCGTGGTCGTACTCGTGGTCTCAGTCAGACGCATGTCAGGCTCCCTGCAGGCCGAGGTGATAAAGACGGTTGTTGGCGAAGCCGCGGGCGTTTTCCGGGCAGGCGCGCCAGCAGATATCCTCCTCATCCGGCGCCGGGGCAGTGCCGAGGGCAATATCGACGCCGCGGTGCGGATAGCACGCGCTCGGATCCAGCGGATGAGGGCAGGTGTGCAGCAGCACCAGCGTGTCCATGTCGAAACGCAGCATCACACGCTGCCCCGGCTGACAGTGGCCAGGCACGTAGCGCAGGCGCCCCGCCTCGTCGCTCTCTACCTTGCTGAAGAGATTGAGGTTGGCGGCCATGTCGCGTCGCCCCAATCCGTACTTGGCCAGCTCGACCAGGAAGCTGTCGTGGCCAGTCTGGGTCCTGTCGTTGAGCGCCTGCTGGAAACTCACCGGCTGCCAGCCTTTGGTGATCATGTGCGCCCGGTTGAGGTTGCCGCCGACGCTGTCGTGCCAGCCGAGATCGTCCTCGACGATCGAGGCGAAGACTCGCCCCATGTCGGAGTAGAGGCAGTTCCCCCGAGTCAGCTTGAAGGTGTGCTGACACTTGAGGGTATCCGGCAGGTTCAACCGTTCGAGCAGATTCTCCGGGTTGTAGCAGAGCAGCCCGACGTTGGTGTCGGCCTCACGCGCGGTCAGCGACAGCGTGGTACCGCGGCGCAGGCGCAGCGACCAGTGCTGGCCGCCGGGGAGGTGAGTGGTATAGGCGTCGGGCACGTCGTCCCGCGCGCTCAGCGAGTTTGTCATATCGGCGTCTCCTGAAATGTCTGTGTCCATCCTTCGTTCATCGCGTCGACGGTCCTGCCAAGGTCTTCCGGTGGGCGGCGGTTCTCGCCGATGGCCAGGTCGTAGGTGATGGTGGCGCCATAGGCCTCGGGGGCCTGCGGATCGTGGCGGATCTTGTCGAACACCCACAGCCGCGTGCCGAGGGCGAAGGCTTCCTTGACGTCGTGGGTAATCATGAAGATGGTCAGCTGCTGCTCCCGCCACAGCCGGGTGATCAGTGCGTGCATGTCCTGGCGAATGCCGGGATCGAGCGCGCCGAAGGGCTCGTCGAGCAGCAGAATCCTCGGCCTCATCATCAGCGCCTGCGCGATGGCGAGACGCTGCTGCATGCCGCCGGAAAGTTCGTGGGGATACTTGTGCAGGGCGTGGGCGAGACCGACCTCCTCGAGACGCGCCCTGGCGGTCTCGACGGCCCGGCGACGCGCGGCGCCGAACAGCTTGCCGAGCCAGCGCGAACCGGCCAGTTCCTCGGCCATCATCACGTTACAGAGCACGGTCAGGTGCGGGAAGACCGAGTATCTCTGGAACACCACGCCGCGATCCGGCCCCGGCTCGTCCGGCAGCGGACGGTCGTCAAGCGTCAGCGCGCCACGCGAGATCCGCTCGGTGCCCAGCAGTAGCTTGAGGAAGGTCGTCTTGCCACAGCCGGAAGCGCCGACCAGGGTCACGAACTCCCCGGTCTCGACACGAAAACCGATGCGTTCCAGCACGATCTGATCGCCGTAGCGCTTCTCCAGATGCCTTGCTTCGAGCAGGCTCATGACTTGCCCCCTTCTTCGGCATGGAACCAGGGGAAGAGTCGCTGCGAGGTCAGCGCCAGCACCCGATCGATCACGAAGGCCAGCAGCGTGATCCAGACCACGTAGGGCAGAATCACGTCCATCGCCAGATAGCGACGCACGAGGAATATGCGGTAGCCGAGACCTTCCTGCGCCGCGATCGCCTCGGCGGCAATCAGGAACAGCCAAGCACTGCCGAGCGCCAGCCGAGTCGAGGCCATGAGCCGCGGCATCAGTTGCGGCAACAGCACCCGCAGCAAAACCTGCCAGGAGCTGGCGCCGAGCGTCTGCGCCTTGATCAGCTGCTCATCCGGCAGGCGCATCGCATGGCTCTGGAGATCGCGAACCAGAAACGGCGCCACGCCGATGACGATCAGCGCCACCTTGGCCATCTCTCCGGTGCCGAAGGCGATAAACAGCACCGGCAGGATCGCCATGGGTGGGATCAGCGAGACGACCGTGACCAATGGCGACAACTTGGCCCGCATCAGCGGTAGACCGCCGTTCAGCACGCCCACGACCAGACCGATCAGTGCGCTGATGGCGATACCAAGGCCAAGCCGCTCGAGGCTGGCAAAGGTGTCGTCCCATAGCGGGATGGTCCCGGTGCGCACGCTGGCCTGCGTCGCCAGTTGGGTGAAAGTCTCGACCATCGTCGCCGGCGACGGCAGCAGGCGATCGTTGGGATTTCCCGCCAGTCTCGCATTGGACAGCACCAGGTAAGCCAGCGCGATGATCCCGAAAGGTACCAGACCGATCAGCCAGCGGCTTCCGCGAGAGGGGGTGTAGTTGATGAGTCGCTTCATGCATTCTCCGTCGTGAGTTGGGCGTGCGCCCCGGGCTCGCCTCTGCGAGCGGGCCCGGCGGCCTGACGGTGAGTTACGGTTGTGAAGCGATGTAGTCCTGGGTGTAGGTCGGGTCGAAGCGCAGCCGGATATTGCTTTCGTCTCCATAGACACCCTGCGGCGTCTCGATGCCGATGAAGCTAGCGTTCGGCGCCATCTCGCCCAGCAGGCCGTGCTGGTAGCTGAATTCCGCCACGCGCTGCATGGTGGTCAGAAGCCCTTGGCCTTGCATCAGGCTGGCCGCCTCGGCTGGATCGGTATAGAGATGGGTTGCGGCCAACTGATTCTTGTACCCTCGGAGATCGGTTCCTGCGGCTTCAGCCATCTGACCGAGCGCGTCTTCGTCACCGGCAGCAACCTTATCCATGACCTCGTACCAGGCACCGACCAAGGCACGCCCGAAGTCGGGGTTGTCGGCCAGGGTGTCGGTGTTGACCACCATCATGTCGAGAATTTCGGCAGGCAACTGGTGCGAGGTGAACACCACGTTGGCGTCGTCCATATCGGCAATTGCGCTGAGCTGGGGATTCCAGGTCACGATGGCCTGAGTCTGGTCGTCCGGATAGATCGCGACCATGTCGGCATCCGAGGTGTTGACTGTCTCGACGTCCCGCTCGGTCAAGCCGACGGTCTCTAGCGCCCGGGCCAGGAAGTAGTGGGAAACGCTGAACTGAACGAGGTTGACCTGACGGCCCTTGATGTCCGCAAGGTTATCGCTGCCTTTCAGCACGATACCGTCGTTACCGTCGGAGTAGTCGTTGACGATCAGGGCGGTGGAATCGACACCGCTAGCCGCTGGCAGGGTCAGCGCATCCATGTTGGTCATGGCGCAACCATCTACGTTGCCCGACGTGTACTGGTTGATGGATTCGATGTAGTCGTTGACCTGCACCAAGTCGATATCGATACCGTACTTGTCGGCCCACTTGTCGAGAATGCCTGACGCGTCAGCATAGGACCAAGGCATCCACCCGGCATAGATCGACCAGCAGACGCTGAAATGGTCGCGGGACTGAGCAAACGCGGGAGCTGTGGTCGCCAGCAGCGTGGCGGAGAGAACAGCGGTCAGAATTCGGCTTGGGCGCATGTTAAGCCTCCAATGATTTGGCGGAGCGGTCGGGGGCATCGGTACGTATCGCACCTTATCCTCCCGGGCTTTTATCCCGCCGTGTAACCTTCGCCGCTGGCTTTTGGAACCAGTTGGCGCAGGTCGACAGCTCTCGGACCAGACACTACATCGGGGGTAGTGATGATGCAGTCGGAACCCTAGCTATCCATTGAAGACCAAGTTGTTTGGCAGACGCGCTGCCGATACCCCAATCGTTTCTATCCCTCCAACCTATTCAAAAAACCTGCCATTCAAAAAAAAACAACTCCTTATCAATAATTTAAGTTTCTCTTCGATTGGCCTTAACAGCTTGCTCGGGAATCGATGCACACCAATAAAGCACAATTGGCGCTCGATGCACCATATTGATCAGCCTTTTTCCGGCTTGCGATACGCCTGATAGCAGTGCTGGTTGCGTTCGAGGGCGACCAGCGAGTGTATCTCCAGGCCGGGAATGTTGGCGGCTTCGAGCCTGCCGAGTGCGGAGATGGACTCCGGCGGACAGTGATTGCGCGGCGGTATGTCGTTCCAGCCCAACAGAAAGAGACCGCCGGGCTTCAGACAGACAACCGCGCCGGCGAAGGCGGCTTCCACCGCATCGGGCTCGTCCAGGCCCCAGCCCAGCACGCCGTTGCAGATCACCGCGTCCAGACTCTCCGGAGGCAGGCGCTCGGTGATATCGGCCATGTTGGCCACGATATGCGAATCGCCGCCGAAGGCTGCCTTGGCCGGGTCGATTTCCATGGTCGTGACGCGTTTGCGCGGCAGCAGTTGGGGATAGTGCCGGGTATACCAGGCGCAGCCGACCAGCAGCAGGGTTTCGACGCCGGGATCGCGGTTCAGGGCGGGCAGCACGACGTCCTCGAGCAGACGCCGGTCGCCGTAGCGATAGCGAAGCACCCAACCACTCTTGTCGATCGTGCCCAGCATCCGGGCGGCAGTGCGGTAGAGATCGGCCTTCGCTGGCATGCAGTCACATCCTTGTTGCGGCTGTCTCGACGGGCGAACCTCTATCTAAGCGTGTTAATCGATGAGAGACAATAGCGATCGCTGCCCGCGCAAGACGGCTTCAGCCCCCGCGCTGTTCCCGCGTTTTCTTGATCAGATCGTAGGCGTTGCTGATCTCGCTGGT
>Ga0098062_1000557_pt1 | contig 19222 bp, 13 predicted proteins | sample 23_taG_FD_81592 | JGI IMG/M metagenome (GOLD analysis project Ga0098062, IMG submission 81592) | Marine viral communities from Cariaco Basin, Caribbean Sea - 23_WHOI_OMZ | ecosystem: Environmental > Aquatic > Marine > Oceanic | place: Caribbean Sea: Cariaco Basin | collected 2014-11-11 | reverse complement strand
TTAACGGTAGCTTCCACCTTGCCGTCTTCGTACAGGGAAGATTCGAGGAAGTACACGTCAAACTGAACACCAAAGGCTTTCAGGTCCAGATCCTGTTCCCGGCGCAGGTAAGCAACGGCGAATTCGCGAATGGCGGCTTGGTCATCCGGGTCCGCTTTGGCTGTAACTTCACGGTCGTCTGCGACCACGGTTTCACCGGCCAGGTAAGCATTGGCCACGTCAACAATGTAATCGCCCCGGTAGCCGTCTTCCGGCCAGCTTTCGTGCTCTGGCGTCAGGCCTTTCACCCGGGCCTGAACCGACAGCGCCAGGTTGTTGATCTGGGCACCGGCATCGTTGTAATAAAACTCACGGGTAACATCGTAACCGTTGGCTTCCAGCAGGCGGGACAGGCAGTCGCCGATGGCCGCACCACGGCCGTGCCCCACGTGCAGCGGGCCGGTGGGGTTGGCAGAAACAAACTCCACCTGCACCTTTTCGCCCTTGCCGTTGTTGTTACGGCCGAACTGACCCGCTTCACCCAGAATTGTGTCCACAATCCCGAACGCGCTGGCAGTGCTCATGAAAAAGTTGATAAACCCGGGCCCGGCAATCTCCACCTTGGAAACCGCGTCGCTTTCGGGCAACGCAGCGATTAGCGCTTCAGCAAGCTTTCGCGGAGGGCAGCCAGCGGCTTTGGAAGCCACCAAAGCAATATTACAGGCGTAATCCCCGTGGGATTTGTCCTTGGTGTTGCCAACTTGCGGCGTGAAGGTTTGGTCAGCCGGCAAAGTGCCTTCGGATTGAAGGGTGGCCAGTGCGGACTGGAGAAGCTCGGATACGGTCTCTTTCATGCGTCAGACGACTCGGTTTTCAGAAGAGTGGGTGTCAGGGCAGGGCGCCCGTTGCAAATAGAAGAGGCGTATTATCGCGGAAAGTTGGAGTGTAAGCAAAAAGCCCGGCGATTAGGCCGGGCTTTTTGCTGATCTTAATCGGTCCAATTATCTGATGTGATTTTCGTGGCCGCGTCTCCGTTGTCGGGAGTTTGGACTGTAGCAACGACTTCAATTGCGTAGGCGTTAGGTGTCACAGTGTCGTCCACTTCCGGTTTAACTGTGGTGCACACCTCGTAACCGTCGCTGTCTAGGACCAGGCTGCCAACGGATGGGATAGTCTTGGATGCAGCTGCTCCTGGGGCCAGCTCGCCTGTGGATACTTCAAACGAAATTTCGGTTCCGACCGGCGGTGAGAACATTGTCGCTCCCTCCCCGGGTAGCTGAACCCAAGCGGTGGCGCAATACTGAGTGCCTGCAGTATCAACGGCGCCTAGTCGATTTAAGGTTAGAAAGACATTTTGATTAGTCGACATAAGAATCTGAGTTGATGACTCTATAGTGCCGGTGCCCCCAGCAGCTTTACGCCCGTGTGTAGAAGCAGTGATCGTAGCATAAGGCTGAGATGTACGGAGACTTTCCCATGTAACAGTGCATCGTCCATCCGATACTACGCAGTCTGGATCAATTGAGCCTTCGTCAGTCTGGAAATTTACATAAGTGTTGCCACGTATGCGGTTTCCATTTTTGTCTGCCACATAAATAGTCAAAGATGATTGAACACCATTTATTCCCCATGTATTGGGAGCGAAGTTCTCAGCGCTTAGCGAAAACTTTGGCTCATAGGGAAGCATCGAATTAACAACAATAGGCATTGAGTAAGTCGTCAGGTTGCCAAAAGTTGCAATGACTCGAAACTCTTCATGGTCAATCCCTTCTTTCGCACGTACCTGCGCGATAGCGACACCCTCGTTGTCTGTGGTTACAGTGATTGAATTGACCGCGTTCCCAGTTCCCTGATCAACAAACTCAGCGGTTGACGGACTGTCGATTGTGAATGTCACATCCTCAAATGGCAGGCCATCTCCGCTGCCAGCTTGATCTTTTAGTGTGAACTGGAGCTTGGAAACCGTTTCACGATCTTCCGTCGACAAAAACGAAGGTGCGATGGACATAGGGTCGGGTAATGCAGCTACAAGCTGGAAAGCTTGAGACTCATCAACGGTGATCGCAATGCTGGCCGGAGCGATGCTGCCGTCAGCCCCTTCAATGGTCGCTTTGATTTCCTGTGGGCTCTGATTACACGCGCCTGCAGTAAAAATCGTTTCAGCGATACCGTTTTCTGTAGTTACGGATGCGGGCTCGAGAAGTGATCCGTTCTCGCCACCTACACAAAATGCCTTGAAATTGACGGTGTATGGGATCCCTTCTTGCAGTTTGTTGCCATCATTAATATCGACAACACCTACCGATAACCGGGCTTGCCCATACTTAGATACGTTGACAGATGAGCTGTGTATGGAGCCAGTCGCAGTTATTGAGTCGGTTTGAGGGTTGTAGTCTGCTAGGGCTAGTTCTTGCGTTGCAGGCGGGGTAATTGTGACGGAGCCTGAAGCTGCGGGGGCCGTTGAATCTCCGACGAAAGCATGAACTAGGTCAGTGCCGTAACAGCCGGAACTCTTATAGCTGGCTTTTATGATGCCAGAGTCAGCGGATGTGGGGCCTTCGATGCTTGCGATACCCGCGTCAATACAGGGTGAAGCGTAGCTGACGCTTTGGCCGGATTTCAGCCATGGCTCTTTTGTCTCAGGGTCCGCAAGCGTTAAGTCAAAGCTGTGTGATCCTTGGGCTTCAATGGCTGGCGATGCAGTGAAGAGCTGTCCTTCCGTGAAGTTGTTCCCTGTTCCTGTGCCAAGCAAAGCGACTTTTTCAGTCGTGTTGTCTTCGCCTGTATCAGGACTGTCGTCTGGAGTTGTTGTTTCGCCCGAACCTACCTCGCCCTCACTTTCACTCGAGCCAGTGTTGTCTTCCTGGTTAGTGGGGGCATTTGGATCTGTGTTTACGTTGACAATAGGTGTGGAACTTTCGTCCCCTCCGCAAGCTGCCAGCATTACTGCCAGCGACAACGCCGACGTGCGCGCAAGGATTTTCCCTGACATTATTTATCTCCAGTGTTCGTTACAGCAAAAGCCTTTTCGCTGCGCATTCCCTGCGAGAGAACCGCAACCTCAGTTTTTATTCAGCTTTATCGATTAGGTTGCTGAAAATCATAGCACAGCCAGCAGAAATGGAATGCTCGCTCGGTCAAAATTGTGAAAAAGATTGTAACGTTTTGCACGGCATGCGCTGCTTCGCATTTTTGCTTGCTTCAGCCGGTTTCTTGCGGGTCTACATCCACCATCCATTTGGTGCTGCCGGGCAGTTTGGTTTGGTCCAAATGCTGGCACAGGTAGGTGAGTAATCGGTTGAGTTGTTTGCGATGATCGCTCACCAATATGAGTTGGGCGCGGTGCCGGTCTGCTTTTCGGGCGATTACGGCGGGAAGTGGGCCCCAAACCTCAATGCCGGGTGTGCTGGCCATGGGTTTCAGTGAGTCCAGAAGTTGCAGGCTGTTTTGCATGGTGTCGGCTTCAGCGCGCAGGATGGCCATCGCGCGGAAGGGGGGTAGGAGTCCGGATTCCCGTTCGGCTAGTAGCTGGTCCGCAATGGCGGGGTAGTTGCCTTGGCATAGCGCGTTCAGCAGGGGGTGGTCACTGTGGCAAGTTTGGATAATCACCTTGCCGGGCTTGTCGCCACGGCCGGCCCGGCCGCTGACTTGCAGCAGGGTTTGAATCATCTGTTCCGGCGCACGGAAGTCCACGCTGAACAAGCCGCCGTCGGCATTGACTACGGTAACCAAGGTAACGTTAGGGAAGTCGTGGCCCTTGGCGAGCATTTGGGTGCCCACCAAGATGCAGGGTTCGCCGCTGTTTACTTTTTTCAGGATGGCCTGAATGCTGCCTTTGCGCTGTGTACTGTCCCGGTCTACTCGCACGATGGGGGTGTCCGGAAACTGTTCCGCCAGCGTTTCTTCCGTGCGTTCGGTGCCTTGACCCACCGGTTTGAAGTTTTCGCTTTTGCATTTCGGGCAGGTGTGGCTTGCTGCGGTTTGGTAGTCGCAGTGGTGGCAGCGCATGGCCCGGTCGCGCCGGTGGTAAGTCAGGCGGGTATCGCAGCGGGGGCATTCTTCCATGTGGCCGCAATCAAAGCACATCATGACCGGGGCGAAGCCTCGGCGATTCACAAACACCAGTGCCTGCTCGCCCCGATCGAGTGTTTCCTTTATAGCGGTCAAAGCCGGGCGGGCGAGCCCGGCTTCCAATGGGCGGCTGCGAATGTCCAATAGGGTTAGCTCGGGCGGCTTGGCATTGCCCGCTCGCTGTTCAAGTCTCGCAAGGTTGTATTTGCCTTGGCTGGCGTTGTGCCAGGATTCCAGTGACGGCGTTGCCGAACCGAGAATGACCGGGCACTGGTTCAGGTGGGCGCGGTACACCGCCACATCTCGGCCGGAGTAACGAAAGCCTTCGCCTTGCTTGTAGGAGCTGTCGTGTTCTTCGTCCACGATGATGGTGCGAAGATGGGTAAAAGGAAGCAGTACGGCCGATCGTGTGCCAATAAGAATGACAGGTTCGCCGTTGCGAATTTTTAGCCAGGTGCTCAGGCGTTCGCCGTCGTTTAGCGCGGAGTGCCATACCTGAATGCGGTTGCCGAAATAGCGGCGGAACCGGGCTACGGTTTGTGGTGTCAGGTTGATTTCCGGTACCAGTACCAGCGCCTGTTCGTCATGCAGTAAACGGGTTTTTAAATAGTGCAGGTACAGCTCGGTTTTACCGCTTCCGGTGATGCCGAACAGCAAGCTGGAGGAAAACCGCTCGGTGCTTTCGGGTAATTGTTCTGCAGCCTTTTGTTGAGCGTCGGATAGCACGGGAGCCGGAAGTGCGGCTTCTGGCGTGCGCGGCTGTGTGCTTGTAGTGATGTATTGCTGGATCAGTTCTTTTTGTTCCAGTGAGCGAATCTGGGCGCGGCTGTACCCCGATTGTACCAAGGCGCTGGAGGTAATGCCGGGCGCGGCCTTTATGGTGTTGAAGAGTGCCACTTGCCGATGGGCGTTTGCAGGCAGTGCCGCTTCGGTTGTGGTGATTTGCCACTGTTCATCCGGTTTCAGGGCGGCGGGCCGGCCGCGCCTGAGCGCAGGGGGAAGGGCGGTAAACAGGCATTCGCCCAGCGGGTGCTGGTAATAGTCGCTGGCCCAGTTGAGCAAGCGAAAGGTGTCGTCCGGAAGTGTGGGCCATGGCTCAAGCGCTGCTTGTATGGGCTTCAGGTTGATGCCTTCCGGTGGCTGCACGCCGGTTTCAACCACGAGGCCGGTCAATGTTTGTCGGCCAAAGGGCACTTTAACGCGTTGGCCGGGCGTCAGCTGCAAATTGTCCGGGATGCGGTAATCGAACAGCCGGCGCAGGGGGCGGTTCAAGGCGATGCGTGCGGTTTTGGGCTGTGTCACGGTATCTGCGTATCCTGAAAATCGGTGATATAGCGCCGGCTGATGGTTTTGACGTAGTAGACACTGCGGAAGATACTTGCCTGTGGCCAGCTTTGCCAGTAAGATTCGCGGTCTGTTTCTGGCCGGGCGTGGTAGTGCGCGGTCTTTCAATTGATACAAAATTGCGGTGCCTGACCCAAAACGCTTGGTGATCAGGTAGCGGCATGCCCGAAAGAGGTTCGCCATGAAAGAAGGTATTCATCCTAAGTACGAAGACATCACTGCTACCTGTTCTTGCGGTAACGTGATCAAAACCCGCTCTACTGTTGGTCACGACCTGCAGCTGGACGTATGCTCCCAGTGCCACCCGTTCTACACTGGTAAGCAGAAGGTTATGGACACCGGTGGTCGTATCGATAAGTTCAACAAGCGTTTCGGTGGTCGTATCGGTGCTAAGAAAGACTGAGCATAGCCGGAATGTAAAAAAAGCGCCTTCGGGCGCTTTTTTTGTGCCTGAAATTTGGCCGCCGATACCCTTTGTAAGCAAAATGCCCTATTGACTGGTTATAAAATATTCGGGTTTAGCTTGTCGTTTTTGGGCGAGCGCGCCATAATGTCGCGCTCCGTCGACCTGAGGTCAGGCGGCTTTTACTTTTAAACGTGACAAACGGAACAGTGGCAATGTCTCAAGATCTGAAAGAAGCAGCCCTTGAATATCACGCCAAACCGCGGCCGGGTAAGCTGAGTGTAGAAGTCACTAAGCCTACTCAAACAGCTCGCGATCTATCTCTGGCGTACAGTCCTGGAGTTGCCGAGCCGGTCCGCGAGATCGCGAAGGACCCCGAGAACGCATACAAATATACTGCCAAGGGTAACCTGGTAGCCGTTATCTCTGATGGTACCGCTATCCTGGGTCTGGGTAACCTCGGTCCTCTGGCGAGTAAGCCGGTAATGGAAGGCAAAGGCGTACTGTTCAAGCGCTTTGCTGGAATTGACGTATTCGATATCGAAGTTAATTCCGAAAGCCCGCAAGCGTTTATTGAAACTGTTGAGCGCATCGCGGACACCTTTGGTGGCATCAACCTGGAAGACATCAAAGCCCCTGAGTGCTTTGAAATCGAGCGTGCACTGATCGAAAAGTGCAACGTGCCCATCTTCCACGATGACCAGCATGGTACTGCGATTGTTACTGCCGCTGGCATGATCAATGCCCTCGAGCTGCAGGGCAAAAACATTGAAGATGCCAAGGTTGTTTGCCTGGGTGCTGGCGCAGCCGCGATTGCTTGCTCCAAGCTGCTGATCAGCTGTGGTGTTCGTTCTGAAAACATCTTCATGCTCGACCGTAAGGGTGTGATCCACTCTGGTCGTGATGATCTGAACCAGTACAAGGCGATGTTTGCGAACGACACAGACAAGCGCACACTGGATGACGCCATCGATGGCGCCGACGTGTTCCTGGGTCTTTCTGGCCCTGATCTTCTGTCTGCTGAACAGCTGAAGAAGATGGCTCCGAACCCGATCGTTTTTGCATGCTCCAACCCGGATCCGGAAATCAATCACGAGCTGGCAATGGCCACCCGTGATGATCTGGTCATGGCCACCGGTCGTTCGGACTTCCCGAACCAGGTAAACAACGTGTTGGGCTTCCCGTTCATTTTCCGTGGTGCTCTGGACGTTCGCGCGACCTGCATCAACGAAGAAATGAAAGTGGCAGCGGTTAATGCTATCCGCGAACTGGCGAAAGAGCCTGTGCCTCAGGAAATCTGTGAAGCCTACGGTGTAGACAGCCTCGAATTCGGTAAGGACTACATTATTCCTAAGCCGATGGATGTTCGCTTGCTGGAAGTTGTACCTGCTGCGGTAGCTCGTGCTGCTGTGGACTCCGGTGTAGCCGGTCAGCCTTATCCTGCGCACTACCCGCTGAAGTCTATGGACGACATCATCTAACCCCGATGTAGTTCAGCTTCAAGCATAAAAAACCGGCGGTGATCCCGCCGGTTTTTGCGTTATGGGGTTGCCTTAATTGCCCGGCTTAGAAAATCTGCCGGGAGAAGCTTTCCGGTGCACTGCCCGCGGGGTTTTCAAGTTCATCGGCAGTTAATGGCGCAGGCACATTTTCTTCTTTGAAAAGTTCAAAAACGCCTTCCTCATTGGGGTGTGCGCGCTCGCCGGTTTCCGGGTTGATACGGATATTGGCCAAGCCATTGGGGCGCGGCATTAATGACGGAGGGGTGTCTTCCAGCGCAACCTTCATGTAGTCAATCCAGATGGGCAGCGCGGTGCTTGCACCGTATTCTCCGCGCCCAAGCGGTGCTGGCTGATCGAAGCCAACGTAGACCGTGGTTGCGATGCTGTGGTTGTAGCCCGCAAACCAGGTGTCTTTTTGTTCGTTGGTTGTGCCGGTTTTGCCAGCCAAATCACTTCGCCCCAGAGCTCTGGCTCGGCGGCCGGTGCCCTGTTGGATGACGTCTTGCATGATGGAATGCATGATATAAACCGAACGGGAATCGGCCAACTTGCGCATGATTCTGGGGCTTTCCGAGTTCCGGGAAGCTGGCAGGGTGATCCCGACCGTCTCTGCCACGGGTTCAGCGGTTTCGGTGTTTTCAGTGGTTTCACTGGATGAGCTGTATTGCTCCTCGAGCGCGTCACAGTCGCTGTCGCAGAGAATGGTTTCCGGCGCCTCGTAAATCACGGTGCCATCGGATTCGCGGATGCTTTCAATTAAGTAGGGCTGCACGTCATAACCGCCATTGGCGATAACGGCGAAGCCGCGAGCCAGCTCCATGGGGGTGAGCAGGCCGCTTCCCAGTGACAGTGACAAGTTCTCGGGCATGTTGTCCGTCGGGATTTTCAGTTGCTCCAAGTAGTTCAGTGTCGTGCGAATGCCTAAATCGCGCAGCAATCGAATAGATACCAGGTTGCGCGAACGGTACAGACCTGTGCGCAGCGTAGTCGGGCCGTAGAACTGCCCGGACGCATTTTGCGGGCGCCAAGAGCCTTCAAGATCAGAGTTATCAAGCACGATTGGCGCGTCATTATAGATGGTAGCGGGTGTGCGCCCGTTCTCTAATGCGGCCAGATACAGGAACGGTTTGAATGTAGAGCCCGGCTGCCGTTTTGCCTGAGTTGCGCGGTTGTACTTGCTTTGGCCAAAACTGTAACCACCGGTGAGTGCCTCGATGGCGCCGGTTTTGGCATTCAGGGAAATCAGTGCCCCTTCAACATTGGGTACTTGTGCCAGAGCAACGTTTTGCGCCTTGGCGGTAATGTCTTCGGAGCTTTGGGCTGGTTGGAGTGCTTTCACGTAAATCACATCGCCCACGCTGACGACATCCGAGGGTTTCTTGGGCTCTGGGCCCGTGAGGCTTTGGGTGCGATGTTTTCTGGCCCATTTCATGGTGTCGAACGCCATCGTGGTGGGGCCAAGAGCGCGGGTGTGGGTTTGGACTTCGCCGCTTTTGTCGTCAATGGTTGTGACGATGGCAGGTAGCAAGCTCTCCACGGTAGGGTAGTTGGCAAGCTCCCCTGAAAGTTCAGCGGGTGTCATGCCGTCAATATCCACCTGGGCAATGGCTCCCCGGAAACCGTGCCGGCGGTCGTAATTTTCCAGGCCGGCTCTTAGTGTGTCGGTTGCGGTTTGTTGCTTTAGGCCGTCGACGGTCAGGGTGACGCTGTAGCCATCCGTATAAGCGGTGTCGCCGAATCTTCGGACCATTTCGGAACGTGCCATTTCGGCTACGTAGTCAGCATCAACATCTGTTTCCCGGGCGTTGTAGCTGGCGGTGATTGGAGCGCCAGAGGCCAGTTCGCGGGCATCGCTGGTGATGAACCCGAGGCTTTCCATTCGTCCGAGAATCCAGTTGCGGCGCACAAGCGCGCGTTCCGGGTCAGCGATGGGGTTGTACGCGGACGGGGCCTTGGGCAAGCCGGCCAGCATGGCCATCTGCGCCAGAGATAGTTCATTAACGGGTTTGTCGTAGTAGACCTGGGCGGCGGCCGAGATGCCATAGGCGCGATTGCCCAGATAGATTTTGTTCAGGTACAGCTCAAAGATCTTCTCTTTGCTCAGTTCGCGCTCGATCTGAATGGCCAGAAGGATTTCGCTGAACTTCCGAATGAAGGTCCGGTCGCGTGACAAAAAGTAATTTTTTGCAACCTGCATGGTGATGGTGCTGCCCCCGGATTGGATCGATCCGGTGGATATCAGTTCGATCGCAGCCCTTGTCAGGCCTTTAATGTCTACCCCGAAGTGTTCGTAAAAACGCGCGTCCTCCGCGGCTAGGAAGGCTTGTAACTGAAGTGTAGGGATCTGTTCGATTGTGACCGGAGTCCTTCTCTTTTCGCCGAATTCTGCTATTAATTCATTGTCATGGCTGTACACCCTCAGAGGCGTTTGCAGTTTGACGTCGAGAAGTTGTTCGACCGGAGGCAGGCTTGGCCTCAAATACAGATACAAGCTTGCAGACAATATGACAGCGACACTCAGGCCGGTAAGAATGATCCAGGCAAAAACACGAGATGTACGCATCAAATGAGACATTTTTTTCTGACATCTGTTAGATATAGGTCTATTATTTGAGAAATTGCTTTAGGAAGGTTTGGCGGCCTTCTGGCGTGCAATCTCTCCCGTAAAATCGAGAGATTGCATTGTAGACGGAATGATTAAGAAATTCTCTTACATATAAAACAGATAACAAGCAGGGAAACTGCATAAATCTAAGAGAGCAATCTCGAGACTTCTGCCGCGAACGGGCAAGAAGCCGAGAGGCTCCAACGCCGGGTGTATTCAACCAGGTATAGGGTGAGCGCGTGTTCGGATTGATAGGAAAAAAATCCAGTTCTGTTCTGGGAGTTGATATCAGCTCCAGTTCAGCAAAACTCCTCGAGCTGTCAAAGCAGGGCGACCGTTACAGGGTCGAAAGCTACGCTGTTGAGCCCCTTCCGGCCAACGCAGTTGTCGAGAAAAATATTACAGACGTAGAGGCGGTGGGCGAAGTGCTCAAGCGCGTTGCGTCCAAATCCCGCACCAGTGTCAAACAGGTGGCTGTTGCAGTCTCCGGTTCGGCGGTCATTACAAAAGTGATTCAAATGGATTCCGGTCTCAATGAATTTGAGATGGAAGACCAGATTGCTTTGGAAGCGGATCAATACATTCCATACCCCCTTGATGAAGTAGCGATTGATTTCGAGGTGCAGGGGCCGTCCGAGAGTAATCCGGACCAGGTCGACGTGCTGCTTGCTGCTTGCCGGAAAGAAAACGTTGACGTTCGGGAAGATGCGCTGGAAATCGCGGGGCTGAATGCCAAGGTGGTTGACGTTGAAGCTTACGCACTCGAGCGGGCTTACGAGTTGATCGAGCCGCAGCTGGATTCTCAGGGTGAAGAGCTGGTGGTGGCCATCATGGACATCGGGGCCACCATGACCACGCTCAGTGTTCTGGCCGAAGGCAAGACGGTTTACACCCGGGAACAGATTTTTGGTGGTAAGCAGCTCACCGAAGAGATTCAGCGTCGTTACGGCTTATCCATCGAAGAAGCCGGGCTGGCCAAAAAACAAGGTGGTTTGCCAGACGATTACGAAGCCGAGGTACTGACCCCATTCCGCGAAGCGGTGGTCCAGCAGGTGGCCCGAGCACTTCAGTTCTTCTTCGGTGCCAGCCAGTACAACGCTGTGGACTATGTCGTGTTGGCGGGTGGAACGGCGTCGATTCAAGGTCTTACCGAAATGGTCGAAGAGAAAACAGGAACGCCGACGTTGGTTGCTAACCCGTTCGCCGATATGGCAGTGGGGTCCCGGGTGAACGCATCCTCGCTGAGCAATGACGCTCCATCGTTGATGATTGCCTGTGGGCTGGCAATGAGGAGTTTCGACTGATGGCAAAAATTAACCTCAGACCCTGGCGCGAAGAACTGCGCGCGGAAAAACAGAAACAATTTGTCGTGATGATGCTGGGTGCCGTGATTATTGCGGCAGGCTTGGTGTTTTTGTGGAAAACCGATACGGACAACCGAATCGCCTACCAGCAATCACGTAATGCCTACATTGAAACCGCTACCAAGCAGCTGGACAAGCAGATCAAAGAAATTGAGAACCTCAAACGCCAACGCGATGAATTGCTCGCGCGGATGAAGGTCATTCAGGATCTTCAGGGTAAGCGCCCGGTCATTGTTCGAGTGTTTGACGAGTTGGTTCGCACACTGCCCGACGGCTTGTTCTTCACCGATCTGAAGAGGACCGGTGAGCGCCTGGATATCGTTGGCATGGCAGAGTCTAACAGCCGCATTTCCAACTTGATGCGTCAGTTTGAAGAATCCGAATGGTTTACCGGGCCGAACCTGAGCAACGTTGCGGCGGCAGATAACCGCCGTGCAGGGTACAGCCAGTTCAATCTGTCGGTTCAGCAAAAAACGCCAGAGCCCGAAGGGGAGGATAACTAATGAGCCTCGCGGACTCACTGAAAAGCCTTAACGAATTCGATATTAACGATCTGGATGTCAACAACGCTGGCATCTGGCCCGCGCCGATCAAGGCCATAGTGTTCCTGTTGGTGTTCGGTTTGATCTTGGGGGGCGGCTATTGGTTTTTCATCAAGGATCAGTACGCCCAGCTCGATCGGGTTGAACGAAAAGAGCAAGAGCTTAAGCAAACCTATGAGCAGAAAGCCTACCGGGTTGCCAACCTGGAGGTATTCAAGGCTCAGATGGTTGAAATGGAAGAAACCTTTGGTGCGCTGGTGCGCCAGTTGCCGAGTGAAACCGAGGTGCCCGGCTTGCTGGAAGATATTACCAATACAGCGCTGGGCAGTGGTTTGAGCTTGCAGGAAGTGAAACTGCAGCCGGAACGCCAGAGAGATTTCTATTCGGAGCTTCCAATCAATGTGCGGGTATCCGGGTCGTATCATGAACTGGCCTCGTTCGTCAGCAGCGTGGCCAGTTTGCCGCGTATTGTTACGCTGCACGATTTAACTATTAAACCAATCGGTGGGAATAGCGAACAGCTCGATATGCAGGTTGTCGCTCGAACCTACCGTTACCGGGCTGGAGAGTAAGCATGGCAAAGAAGCATGCAGGAAAAGCCTGGCTGGGTGTGTGTCTGGCGTCGTTACTGACAGCTTGTTCCCAGGGCAATGGCTTCTCGGATTTGGACAAGTTTATGGCGGATACCCGGGCGAAACCCCGGGGGCACGTAGAGCCCTTGCCAGAATTCAAGGCCTATGAGGCTTTCAGTTACACGGCGGCAGACCGCCGAGCTCCGTTTGAGCCGCCCGTCGATGTTCAGTTGACCATGGTAGACGAAAAGCCCATTACTGACGTGGAGCCAGATCTTGATCGGCCGCGAGAGGTGCTCGAGAATTTTGATCTGAAATCGCTGAGCATGGTGGGCACGCTGGAAGGCGCTGGCGGAACTCTTTTTGCGTTGGTGCGTGATGGTGCGTCAGGCATACACAGAGTGCGGGTTGGTAACTACATGGGGCAAAACTATGGCCGCATTGTAGGGGTCAGTGAAACGCGCATCGAACTGATTGAAATCGTTCCGAATGGCCGGGGTGGATGGGTTGAACGCCCCCGCTCCTTGTCTTTGGATGAGGGCTCAGGAGCGGCAGGATGATGACGACAAGAAATATGCAAGAAAAAACAGATTTAGGGTCGAGGCTAGCGATGTTCAAAAAACTTAATGTCTCCGTAGGTATTATTGCCGTGGGGTTATGGAGCAGCCTGGCCAGCGCGGTCACGCTGCAAGACGTCACGTTTTCGTCGCTGCCGGGTGAGCGCTTGGAAGTGACCATGGACTTCGACGGCACGCCACCGGAGCCGACGGGCTACACCATCGAGCGGCCGGCACGGATTACGGTTGATCTGAAAGATACAACGAGCGGTATTAACAAACGCAGTATCCCACTGGGGTCCGGCAACGCTCAGAGTGTGACCGTGGTGGAAACCAAAGATCGCACGCGGTTGATCTTCAACTTGATTGAGTTGGTTCCGCACGAGACGGTGCGGAATGACAATTCTCTGGTGATGACGATCGGTGGCGCTGGGTCCGGGGCGTCAGCGGCAGTAACCTCCAGCGCACAACAAACGTCTGCGTCTGCACCATCAGGAACAAATGCGCTGGCGGGCATCGATTTCCGTCGCGGAAAATCCGGCGAAGGCCGTGTCATTGTCGATTTGGGCAGCAGCTCTTCCGCGGTGAACCTGACCGAGCTGGGTGGACGCATTCGCCTGACCATGCCCGATCTTGACGTGCCTGTTGATTTGCGCCGCAGATTGGATGTGACGGACTTTGCAACGCCTGTCACCCGTATCGATACTTTTGTGGAAGACGGAAATGCGGTGGTAGAGATTCGTCCCGAAGGGGATTACGACTACATTGCCTACCAGTCTGGTCGCGAGTTCACGGTTAGTGTGGAAGAGATCTCTCAGGAAGAAGCGGAAACCCGTCGCGAAGAAAAATTCCCGTATTCCGGCGAGAAGCTGTCTCTTAACTTCCAGGACATCGAAGTGCGCTCGGTGCTGCAGTTGATTGCTGACTTCACCGGCTTGAACCTGGTTGCCAGTGACACCGTGGGTGGCAGTATCACACTGCGTTTGCAAAACGTGCCCTGGGATCAGGCGCTGGATCTGATTTTGAAAACCAAAGGTCTGGATAAGCGTCAGATTGGTAACGTGCTTCTGGTCGCGCCGGCTGAAGAAATTGCAGCCCGTGAGAAGCTGGAGCTGGAAACCAATAAGCAGATTGCTGAACTGGCGCCGGTTCGACTCGATATTATTCAGGTGAACTACGCGAAGGCCGACGAAATTGTTAGCTTGATCCAAGCTGACGCCGAGTTGATCTCTTCGCGAGGTTTCGTGTCATCGGATAAGCGCACCAACACCATTACCGTGCGTGAAACCGCGGATAAGCTCGAAGAAATTCGTCGTCTGGTCAGCACGTGGGACGTGCCCGTACGTCAGGTTTCTATCGAAGCTCGGATTGTCCGCGCACAGACCAACGTGGCCGAAGATTTGGGTGTTCGTTGGGGCGGTGCTGCCTACGATGTGAGTGGCGACGATGTGATTACGGTTGGTGGGTCTTTGGGGACTCTCAGTGAAGCTCGTGATGCCGCCAGTGGTGGTAGTAATACGATTTCATTCCCGGGCGCACTGGGTGTGGATCTTGGTGTGAGCGGTGAAGGTGCATCGTCTTTCGCGATCGGCTGGGGCAGTGACGACTTCCTGGTAGACCTGGAGCTTTCGGCACTGGAAAGCGATGGTCGTGCTGAAGTGGTTTCACAGCCACGGGTTGTTACGGCGGACCGTCAGAGCGCGTCGATCAAGTCCGGTGAGGAAATTCCTTACCAAGAGGCCTCTTCAAGCGGCGCGACATCTGTGTCGTTCAAGGAAGCTGTGCTTTCGTTGGAAGTAACGCCACAGATTACCCCGGATGATAAGATCATTATGGATCTGATTGTGAATCAGGATTCCCGGGGTGAGGTGACTGCAGGCATTCCTTCGATCAACACGAACGAAGTGACCACACAGGTGCTGGTTGCAAACGGTGAAACGGTGGTTCTCGGTGGTATCTTCCAGTCAGAAGTAGCTACTCAAACGACCAAAACGCCGTTCCTGGGTGACATTCCATATCTGGGCCGCTTGTTTAAGCGCACCGAGCATGTGGATGAGCGCAGTGAATTGCTGATCTTCATCACGCCGAAGATCATCAAGAGCGATTTGATCCAGTAATCGGGTCAGAGCCTGAAAGCCGCCGCTGATACCGGCGGCTTTTTTGTGTCTGTGGCTCGCCAAGGTTATGGATTGGTCCGCCCTGTGCTATTCTCATCCGCCTGAAAAATTGTTGAGCGGAAAGTTATGTCTTTGCCCAAACGCGTTGTTCTGGTTGGGCCCATGGGGGCCGGAAAAAGCACTATCGGCCGTTTGCTTGCCAAAGAACTCGGTTACCGTTTTTTGGATTCGGACCGGGTTATCGAGGAGCGCTGCGGGGCAAACATCCCTTGGATTTTTGATGTCGAAGGCGAGGCGGGCTTTCGTCAAAGGGAGACGGCCATGCTCGACGAGATGACTGCAGAAACCGACGTGGTGTTGGCAACCGGTGGTGGGGCTGTGATGCGCCCGGAAAACCACCCGTTATTGCGCGAGAATGCAGTGGTTGTCTATTTGAAAACGTCGATAGAGCAACAAGTTGAGCGTACACGAAAAGATCGCAATCGTCCCCTTCTGCAAAACGATGATCCGGAAGGGGTGTTACGAAAGCTGTTTGCGGTTAGGGACCCTCTGTATACCCAGTTGGCCGATATCGTAATGTACACCGACCGAAAAAGCCCCCGGCTTGTGGTGCGGCAATTGGTGAACAGAATCAGTCCGAAAACCCCACGGCATAGAAGGCAAAGACGGAAGGAAGGTCGTCAGCATGTACAAGGTACTGAAAGAACTCAAAGTTGATCTTGGTGAGCGCAGCTACCCCATCGTGATTGGTTCGGGATTGCTGGGTTCGTACGATCTGACGCCCTGGGTGGATGGTGGTCAGGTGATGATTGTCACCAACGACACGGTTGCGCCACTGTATCTGGAAAAAGCGAAAGCGTGTTTTCCGGGGAAACAGGTTGATGTGGTTACGCTGCCAGATGGCGAAGCCTATAAAAACTGGCAGACCCTGAATCTTATCTTCGACGGTTTGCTGGAAAATCGTCACACCCGCCATACAACTATTGCAGCGCTAGGTGGCGGCGTGGTCGGCGACATGGCAGGTTTCGCTGCAGCGTGTTACCAGCGTGGAGTGCCCTTTATTCAGATTCCGACCACATTGTTGTCGCAGGTGGATTCGTCGGTTGGCGGAAAAACCGGCATCAATCACCCTCTGGGCAAGAATATGGTGGGCGCGTTCCATCAGCCGCAAGCCGTTTTGATTGATACCGATACGCTTGGCACCCTGCCGGCCAGAGAAGTGTCTGCGGGCCTGGCCGAAGTGATCAAGTACGGTTTGATTCGCGCGCCGCAATTCCTGGATTGGCTTGAAGGCAACATGGATGCGCTCAGATCTTTGGATACGGCGGCCTTGGGTGAGGCAATTTATCGCTCCTGCGAATGTAAGGCGGAAGTGGTTTCGCTGGATGAGAAAGAAGGTGGTTTGCGAGCTATTCTGAATCTCGGTCATACCTTCGGGCATGCAATCGAAACCTTTGCCGGTTACGGAAACTGGCTACACGGGGAAGCGGTCGGCACTGGCATGATAATGGCGACCGATTTGTCTGTGCGCGAAGGGTACGTTTCTGAAGCAGACAAAGACCGTGCTGACGCCCTGATTCGGAGCGCTGGTCTGCCTGACAAGGCACCCGCAGGAATGTCGGAAGAAGATTTCATGAGGCTGATGGCTGTGGACAAGAAAAATGTCGATGGCCAAATCCGTTTGGTGCTGATGCGCGCATTGGGTGATGCTTGGGTGACAGCAGACTACAAGCCCGAGAATTTGCGAGCGACCTTGAACGCGTTTTTCAGCTAACCGAATGGCTATCCATAAAACAATAAGACAAGGATGAAGTGTGGCTCAGGACACGTTAAGCAGCCTTGATGGTGGTGGTTTGTTTCCGCGTTTGCAGCAGCGCTACGGTTTGAGCGACAACCCGCTTGAGATGGATGCGCCATTCTTCCCCGGTGCGACACGGCAGCACGCATTGGAAACCTTGCGCCATCTCAGCGGCTTTGGCGATATGGCGCTGGTGGTGACGGGGGCACCTGGCTCTGGAAAAACACGGTTGTTAGCCGAGCTGGTTAAGAGTGAATCGGGCCGACTCGACTTCCAATATGTTCCGGTGACCGCCCTGACAAGCGCTTCGGCTTTGGCGCGAGAATTAAAACACATGTCTCGTTTGGCTATCCCGGAAGATTTTGAGCCGCGAGAGGCGGTTTATCGCTATTTTTCGTGGTCCGAGAGCCGTGTCGAGCGTGGCCAGCGTCAGGTTCTTCTCATCGATGATGCCGACCGCTGTCCGCCTGACGTTCTTAATCTCATTCTTTCAGCGTTTGTTGCCGCAGATCGAACTGCTGCAGCCGTGCCCGTGTTTGCGGGTAGTGAAGCCGTCGAACAGGTGCTTTCTTCAGAGCCTGACGCCGGATACGTGCACCACCTTGCGCTGCCCGCACTGACTGAAGAAGACGTTTTTGCGTATCTGGAGCCTCGCGTTAGCAAGGCGGGCGGGTCGGTTGATGAGTTGCTCTCTTCCTATCGGTTAAAGCAAATGCATGCCCTGAGTCAGGGCAGTTTTGGCCGGCTAAAGCGCGTGGCGCCTGGTGTGTGGCTCGACATGGTGGCCGGCGCTCATGGTATGTCTCGTTTTAACTTCCCCTCGATCCAAAACTTTCGTTGGCCTGCACTTGCGTTGGTGTTGCTGGGTATTTCCTGGTGGCTGGTGTCGTTGCAGTATGATCAAACGGTCGAAAATATGCCCGAAACGGCAGCACCCCCGGAGCGTGTTCGGAAAAGTATTACGATTGGGCCGGACTCTGTGCCACCGGATTCTGCGCCAAAGGAAGATAAAAAGCCTGTGATTGCCGGTCATCAGGATGTGTCATTACCTCCTGAACCCGAAAACACTATTCCAGAACCAGAACCAGAACCAGAACCAGAACCAGAACCAGAACCAGAACCAGAACCAGAGCCAGAACCAGAGCCAAAACCAGAACCAGAACCAGAACCAGAGCCAGAGCCAGAGCCAGCCTTTACCCCAAAGGTGGCTGAGCGGTTTGTCGCGCTGGATCGCTTGAAGCAAAGCCAGGGCTGGACGCTTCAGCTAGTTGCCGGACGCTTGGAACAAACCGTCCTTAATGTTATTGGTCGGCTACCCGCAGATCAAAAACTGCGTTACACCGTCGGTGAACGTGATGGCCAACCTTGGTTTATGTTGGTGTACGGAAGCTACGCGAGCAAAAACGAAGCGAAATCGGCGGTGACGACCCTTCCTGAGGTATTAAAGGTCGATAGCCCCTGGATTCGCTCCTTTGAGAGCTTCTGAAGTCGTGAAAGTGCACTCATGTGGTGCACGCTTTCTCCGCGTGTGACGAAAAATTTAAAAAGTTCTTGCCTGCTCGTTTTTCATACGTATAATCCCTTCCCCCTTTTTTAAAGTGTCAGCTCATTTTGTGCACTACGGTGGTGCGAAGTGGGGTGGCGGGAATGGTTTTTACGTGAGAGAACGCTTATGACGACAGGCTTGTATCATCCCGATGAATTCAGGGACAACTGCGGTTTTGGCCTGATAGCCCACATGAAGGGCGAGGTTAGCCATAAGCTGTTGGAAACAGCTATTGAATCACTCACCTGCATGACCCACCGGGGAGGCATCGCTGCCGACGGGAAGACCGGTGACGGTTGTGGCCTGCTCTTGCAGAGTCCTAAGGCCTTCTTGGCTAAAGCTGCTGAAGCAGCGTTCGGAAAAAAACCTGGCGACTTATTTGCAGTTGGCCAGGTTTTTTTAGCTCAAGAAGAAGGCAAAGCGGCCACTGGCCGTGCTGCAATTGAGCAAAGACTGACCGAGCAAGGGCTGGACATCATGGGGTGGCGCGAAGTGCCCGTTGATGACAGCTGCTTGGGCCCAATGGCCAAAGATTGTTTGCCGCGTATTGAACAGGTATTTGTTGAACCCGGCGATAAAACCGAGAAAGAGTTTGCGATTAGTCTGTTTCTTGGTCGTCGTTATGCCGAGCGCGATATGGCTGACGATTCCGAATTTTACATCTGCAGCCTTTCTCATCGTACGCTGGCCTACAAAGGTCTGATGATGCCGGCCGATCTGGCCAACTTCTATAAAGACCTGGGTGACCCGGATCTGGAAACCGCTATCTGCGTTTTTCACCAGCGTTTCTCTACCAATACTATGCCTAAATGGCCGCTGGCT
>Ga0098062_1000553_pt1 | contig 19293 bp, 12 predicted proteins | sample 23_taG_FD_81592 | JGI IMG/M metagenome (GOLD analysis project Ga0098062, IMG submission 81592) | Marine viral communities from Cariaco Basin, Caribbean Sea - 23_WHOI_OMZ | ecosystem: Environmental > Aquatic > Marine > Oceanic | place: Caribbean Sea: Cariaco Basin | collected 2014-11-11 | reverse complement strand
GAGATCGCGGCCAGCGGCAGGCCGCTTTCGTCGTGGAGCGTGGCGGCAACGCAGTTGAGACCGATGGCATGCTCCTCGCGATCGACGGCGTAGCCTTGGCGGCGAATCTCGACCAGCTGCTCGCGCAGCCTGTCGACATCGGTCAGCGTGTTGGGCGTTTCCCCTTCCAGCGTGCGTCCGGCCACGATCTGCTCGAACTCCTGCGGCGGCATCCACGCCAATAGCGCCTTGCCGACGCCGGAAGCGTGAAGTGGCGCCCGCGAGCCGAGCCGGGTGATCATCCGCATCATCTGTTTGGATTCGCTCTGAGCGAGATAGACCACCATGCCGTCGTCGCGGATGCCGAGATTGGCCGTTTCCCCGGTGGTGGCGGTCAGACGGCGCAGAAACGGGCGCGCGGTGGCGACGAAATCCCGCGCTTCGAGAAAGCTGTTGCCGATGCGGAAGGTCTTGACGTCGATCTTCCACAGGCCGCTTTCGACATCCTGGGTGATGAAGCCCTGCTGGAACAGCGCCTGCAACAGGCGGTGCGTGGTCGAGGGCGCCAGATCGACGTCTTCGGCGATATCGGAAAGTGCCAGCCCGTCCGGGGCTGCGGCCAGCCCTTCCAGAATGGTCAGACCCCGTACCAGCGACTGGCTGTGTCCGCCGCTGCTCTTGGCGTTGCCGGCCGGCCGGCCGACGGCGCGGCGTTTGTGCTCCGCCGCGCCGTGTCGCTGCTGATCGGTTGCTGTCGCCCGATTCTGCTTCTGGTCAGTCGCCCGATTCCGCTTCTGGTCAGTCGCCCGATTCCGCTTCTGGTCAGTCGCCCGATTCCGCTCCTGGTCAGTCGCCCGATTCCGCTCCTGGTCAGTCGCCCGATTCCGCTCTTTGTCCGTCACCCGTCGCCGCTCTCGTGTTCGTCCGTGGTCAGGCGCTCAGGATAACCGCTCGCTCCCCCAGTGTCTGCGCGCTAGCGGCTACGACTTTCGGTCGTTCGCTGCTCCAGACGCAGCAGCGCGATCCGGTGGATCTGCTCGATGGCGGTGCGACGCTCCTCTTCCGGGGTGTGGTTCAGGCGTGTCTCGAACGCCGCGAGGATGGCGTGGCGGTCGAGCCCGCGAACGGCGATCACGAACGGGAATTCGAAGCGCTCGCGGTAGGCCTGGTTGAGCTTCTCGAAGCGGGCGAACTCTGCCGGCGTGCACTGGTCCAGGCCAGCGCCGGCCTGCTCCGAGCGGGAGTCGTCGGTCAGCTCGCCGGCCACCGCCGCCTTGCCGGCCAGATCGGGATGGGCGCGGATCAGCGCGAGCTGGGCCTCCGGCGATGCGGCGTCTACCTGCTGGCGCAGCCGCTCGGCCAGCCCGGCGGGGGTGTCCTGCGCCTCGCCGAGGCCGGTGTCCCAGCTCTGCGCCGCGATCCACGGCGAGTGTTCGTAGATCTCGCCATAACTGGCGATGAAGGCGTCGCGATCGAGCTGGCTGGGGCGCGGGGAGAGAAGCATTGTGGTCATGAGGACTCCGGTTGACCTTTGTATACAAACGCACTTGAATGAGGCTAACGCTTTCCGCGCCCGGCAATCCACTGTTTTCGCGCCCGCCGCGCATGCCACCCTATCGAGGTCTTCATGAGCGAAACTCCCCACGGCTATCTGACCACTCACGTGCTGGACACGGCGCTGGGCCGCCCCGCCAGCGACCTGCGCATCGAGCTCTATCGGCTGGAGGGCGACACGCGCCTGCGTCTGGCCGATGTGAAGACCAACGCCGACGGCCGTTGCGACGCGCCGCTGCTCGAAGGCAACGACTTCACCGCAGGCGTCTACGAACTGCTGTTTCACGCCGGTGACTATTTACGGGCCGGCCACACATCCGGCTTACGCGCCAGCCAGGCTGCCGAGAGGCATTTTCTCGATCGGATTCCACTGCAGTTCACGGTCGATGCACCGAACGAGCATTATCACGTGCCGCTGTTGCTGTCGCCGTATAGTTACTCGACCTACCGGGGCAGCTGATGACAACGACACTGATCCGCAACGCCGAGCTGATCGCGACGTTCGACGATGCCGAGCGCGAGCTGCGCAACGCCAGTATCCGGCTGGAGGACGATCGCATCGCTGCCATCGGCCCGGCGGAAGCGCTGACAGAAGAGCGAGCCGGACCGGCCGACGTCGTCATCGATGCGCGCGGCCATGTGATCCTGCCGGGGCTGGTGAATACCCACCATCACTTCTACCAGACCCTGACGCGCAACCTGCCCGCCGGGCAGAACGCCGAGCTGTTCGACTGGCTGGTGACGCACTATCCGATCTGGGCGCGGCTCGATCCGGAGTCGCTCCACGCCAGTAGCCAGATCGCGGCCGCCGAGCTGCTGCTCTCCGGCTGCACCACGGCGGCGGATCACACTTACCTCTGGCCCAACGGCGCGAGCATCGACGACCAGATCGCGGCGGTCTCCGAGCTGGGGCTGCGCTTTCACGCCTCGCGCGGTTCGATGTCGGTGGGCGAGTCCCAGGGCGGGCTGCCGCCGGACAGCGTGGTGGAGTCGGAACAGGCGATCCTCGACGATACCCAGCGTGCCATCGAGCGCTATCACGATGCGTCCGAGCGAGCGATGACCCGCATCGTGGTCGCGCCCTGTTCGCCGTTCTCAGTTTCCCGCGAGCTGATGGTCGAGAGCGCCGCGCTGGCCCGCCATTACGGCGTGCATCTGCATACGCACCTGGCCGAGACCCGCGACGAGGAAGCCTACTGCCGCGAACGCTTCGGCTGCACGCCGGTGGAATACGCCGAGCAGGTCGGCTGGGTCGGCAGCGACGTCTGGTTTGCGCACATGGTGCATCCGCATGCCGACGAGATCACACGGCTCGGTGGCCACTGCTGTGGCGCCGCGCACTGCCCCAGTTCCAACATGCGGCTCGGATCGGGGATCGCCCCGGTGATGGCGATGCATCGGGCCGGCATGCGCGTCGGCCTGGGGGTCGATGGCAGCGCGTCCAACGACGGCTCGCACCTGCTGGCGGAGGCGCGCCAGGCGATGCTGCTGGGACGGCTGCAGGGCGACATGAGCGAGATCACCGCCCGCCGGATGCTGTGGTTCGCCACCCGTGGCGGGGCATCGGTACTGGGGCGGGACGATATCGGCCAGCTCGCGGTGGGCAAGGCCGCCGATCTCATCGGCTTCCGGCTCGATTCGCTGGCGCTGGCCGGCGGCGCGCTCCACGATCCGCTGGCTTCGCTGGTGTTCTGCCAGCCGCCGAACGTCGACCTGTCGATCGTCAACGGCGTGCGACGCGTCGAGGGGGGCCGGCTGCTCGGTCACGATCTCGATGCCATGGTGGCGAGGCACAACGCCTGCGCCCGGCGGCTGGTCGAGGGTTGAGGAAGGCGGAGGCTGTCATCTCCAGGGGCGGCGTATACAATCGAGCCCATGGATCGATGGACGTGGAAAAGTACGCTGGGTGGAGCGAACAACGATGGCAACAAGCGCGAACGCAGCGGCAGGGCGGAATGAAGGGCAAGCCGGCAAGCCGGCCAGGCGCAGCCGGGGCGCCGGCAAGGCGGGCAACGGCGCCGAGCGTCACGAAGCGATCTATCAGCAGATTCGCGAGGCGATCGTCGAGCATCGTCTTCGGCCCGGGGCGCGTCTGCGCGAGGACGCGCTGGCGGAGGTGTTCGGTGTCAGCCGCACCGGCATTCGCAAGATTCTCCAGCGACTGGCGCTCGAGTATCTGGTAACGCTGACGCCACGCCGGGGCGCCAGCGTCAGCCGACCCACGATCGAGGAGGCGCGAGACGTCTTCGCCGCTCGCCAGCTGGTCGAATGCCAGCTGATGCCGTGGGTTTCCCGCCGGCTCAAGCCGGCCGACGCCAAGGCGTTGCGCGAGCTGGCGAAGAGCGAACGCCAGGCCTTGCGGGCCGGCGAGCAGAGCCGGGCCATCCAGCTTTCCGCCCAGTTCCACCAGCGCCTGGCCGAACTCTCCGGCAATACGCCGCTGGCCGAGTTCATCGAACGCCTGTGTTCGCGCTCCTCGCTGATCCTGGCGGTCTATGGATCCTCCGGCCATCTGGGCTGCGAATCCCACGATCACGACGAACTGGTCACGATGCTGGAAACCGGCAAGGAAGCGCGCGCGGTCGCCTTCATGCAGCGCCACCTCAAGGCGATCGAAGCATCGCTCTCGATCGAGGAGAGTGGCGACGAGGCGCCGGACTTGGCGCAGATATTCGGCTAGCCGAAGTATATTCGCTCGGTTGCTACTGACTTAGTGGTGTGATCGCTCGAAATCATCATCTTTTTCAATGATTTAAGAAGCGCAAACTATCGTCTTTTGCAAGCGCCTCGCTGCGTTAAGCAATTTCGCGGGCTTGCCTAATTCTTCCTGTAACTGCTTCTTTCTGTGGCTGCTCTCTGCGTTTCTCATTCCTGGCCCATATTTGGCGGATGCTGCTTTCTGCGCCTCTATCCGGCTCAAACCTGTTGAGTGCATGATAGCGCCTCTATACATTGGCTTATCAATTTAGGTCAGGGCACTGCTCCGCCCGTGAGATCCTGCCGCCTCAGACGGGGCGGCAACACCATCGCCCATAGGAAGCGAAAACATGGCCGAGATGGAAGACCGCTGGTTATCCGTAGATGAAATAGGCAAGCACCTGGGTGTTAGCAATGACACGGTATACCGCTGGATAGACAAACACTCCATGCCAGCCCACCGGGTGGGCCGTTTTTGGAAGTTCAAGAAAGATGAGATTGATGAGTGGGTACGCAACGGCGGAGCAAGTGACACCAGTGGCGACAATGGCAAAAAATCATAAGTCGCTAGCCCGGTTCGGGTTTCGTTTCGAGCGGGGAGGAGCACACAGCTCCCGCACCATGATGCTCGACGAGCTGGCAGCGCTTCTTGGCTATGTCGACCGCGAAGATGCCTCGAAAAGCGACTACCTCCGGGCTGTCGAAGAGGACAACTGCCTCGCCAAACGCTCGGGAAAAACCCGGAGGTTGACCTACCGTCACCTGGCGGAGCTCTATTCTCTGGATACCGCCCACATCCTGTTTCGCGCCCTCCGGCATTTTTGGAGGCGAGATGAAGCAGGGCGCCCACTGCTGGCCATGATGTGTGCCTATGCCCGCGACTCCATCTTTCGCTCCACGGCGCCCTTTATCCTTAAATGTCCGGAAGGGACAGAGATCAACAGGGAGTCCCTGGAAGAATTTATCGACAGCCAAGAACCTGGCCGCTTCAGCAAGGCAACCCTGAAATCGACGGCTCAGAACATCAATTCAAGCTGGACCAAGTCTGGCCACCTGAACGGTCGGGTGAAAAAAATTCGCGCCCATCCCACACCAACCTCGGGGAGTGTTTCATACGCACTTTTGCTCGGATACCTGACCGGAGCCCGAGGGCAGGAGCTCTTTCGCACCGAATATATAAAGCTGCTCGATTGCCCACGCGACAAAGCCATCGAGCTTGCGGAGGAGGCCTCACGTAAGGGCTGGATAACCTTCAAGCGGGTGGGGGATGTGATCGAGGTACTTTTCCCGAGCCTTATCAACCAGCAAGAACAGGAGTGGCTGCGTGAGCAGGGTTAGACGGTTAGTACAATCGTACAGCAGGCATATATCCATCCCCTGGCGGGACGATGCGGCTGCCGCACAGCGCGTCATTTTCTGTGTGTATAACGAGAACGAGGAGCGCTGGCTCCGTGCCCGGGTCGATGAGTTTGAAATTGTCACCAAACAGGCCGGTCACGACTGGGCGCTGTTTGATTTGACCAACACCTTTGCAGCTTGGCTCAGTAGCCAGCGCTATGCCAAGAGTTACTTCCAGAAGCCGCATTTACTGGCCACTGTGCTGCCCAAATATCTCGATTACATCGTGAATGAGTTCGAGCGCTTTCTGGACAGCCGCAATATTGATGAGAACGCTGTTGTAGCAATCCAGGGCGTTGGGTCACTGTTCGGCTTCCTCAAGGTGAAGGATGTGGTCGACAAGCTTGCCCCCCGGGTACCCGGGCGGTTGCTGGTGTTTTTCCCTGGAAGCTATGAAAACAACAACTACCGACTGCTGGACGGTTACGACGGGTGGAACTATCTCGCCATGCCTATCACGGCGGATAAGGATTACTGAATAAGAGGTTGTTAATGAAGAATCGTGACATTTATCAGAAGGATCCAACCACCCGGAAGCTGGTCAACGAGGGGGTGGCAAGCGTCAACGACGAGACAACCAGCCATGCGCTGGCGGTTCTTCGCTACGAACTGGAAACGTTCGTTTGTGATGGCCAGTACGAAAAAGGGATGTCGCACATCCTCGAAACCTACCTCAAGAATATCGACCAGGCCCAGCAGCCGGCCGTTTGGGTGAGCGGGTTCTATGGCTCCGGCAAATCCCATCTGGTCAAAATGCTGCGGGCACTGTGGGTGGATGCTGCCTTTGAAGACGGAGCCACGGCCCGTGGGATCGCCAATTTGCCCCAAGGCATCAGCGATCACCTCAGAGAACTCAGCACTCAAGCCAAACGTCATGGCGGCCTGCATGCCGCTTCCGGCACCCTCGGCTCCGGTGCCAGCGGCAGCGTGCGCCTCGCCCTTCTCAGAATTCTGTTTAAGTCTGTCGATCTGCCGGAGCAGTACCCGGTTGCCCGCTTCGTCATGTGGCTCAGGCACGAGGGCATCTATGACCAGGTGCGCAAACAGGTGGAAGCCAACGGCTTCGACTGGAATGAAGAGCTGGATAATTTCTACGTGGCCGAAGGTTTGCACGATGCCCTGGTACAGGCCAAGCCTGCCCTGTTTACCTCGCCAGCGTCTTGCGTCGAAACCCTGAACAACCTGTACCCGTACGTTCAGGACATCTCCAGTGACGACATGCTCAAGGCCATTCGCCAAGCTTTGACACAAGAGGGCAAATTCCCGCTGACGTTGGTCGTTCTGGACGAAGTTCAGCAGTTCATCGGCGAGGACAGCCAGCGCTCCATCGCCGTACAGGAAGTGGTGGAAGCATGCTGCAAGAACTTTGCTGGCAAGCTTCTGTTCATTGGTACCGGTCAGACCGCCGTTACCGGCACCAGTAACCTGAAAAAGCTTGAGGGCCGTTTCACCATCCGTGTTGAGCTCTCGGACGCCGATGTCGATGCCGTGATCCGCCAAGTCATCCTGGCCAAGAAGCCGGAAGCCAAGTCCCCCATTGAGCAGATCATGCAAACCAACCTGGGGGAAATTTCCAGGCACTTGGCCGGGACCACCCTCGGCCACCGTCAGGATGACTTGCCCTACTTCCCACAGGATTATCCCATCCTGCCGGTTCGCAGACGTTTCTGGGAAAACACCCTTCGCGTGCTGGATCAAACGGGCACCGACAGCCAGTTGCGCAACCAGCTCAGCATGGTGCACAAGGTCATCCAGACCAACCTGGAGGCCCCTCTGGGCTATGTGGTGCCAGCCGATTACCTGTACTTCGATTCCGCCGACAAACTACTCCAGTCGCGCATTCTGCCCCGCAAGGTTCATGAAAAAACCATGAGCTGGATCAAGGGCTCGGACGACGAACGCCTGATGGCTCGCGCCTGTGGCCTGGTGTTCCTGATCAACAAGCTGGGCGGTCAGAACAACGAAGTCGGCATTCGTGCCACGGTGGATTCCCTGGCGGACTTGCTTGTCGAGGACCTGTCCAGCGGGAGTAGCAGCCTGCGCAGTAAACTTCCGGGGTTGCTGGATCGCTGCGAGCTGCTGATGAAAGTCGGCGACGAGTACCGCATCCAGACCGAAGAGAGTGCCGCCTGGACGGATGAATTTCTCAGCCAACGCGCGGCCCTATCCAGCGAGGCGCATCGCATCCATGCCGAGCGCGATGACCGTATCCGCCGCACCTTTGGCGAGGCGGCCCGTAAACTGTCGCTGGTTCAGGGCGATGCAAAAGTCACTCGCGATATCTACCCGGTGTTCGACGCACAGCTGCCAGACGATGCCGGCCAGCGCATTTGCGTCTGGGTTCGTGATGGTTGGAGCGGCGATGAAAACTCCGTGCGTGCCGACGCCCGGCAAGCCGGTAACCAATCGCCCACCGTATTCGTGTTCATCCCCAAGCGCTCTGCCGATGACCTGCGTCACCATTTGATCGACTACAAGGCAGCCAGCGCCACCCTGGATAAGCGGGGCGTGCCCAACACCCCGGAGGGCACAGAGGCCCGGGCTGCCATGGAAACCACCAAGCAGACTGCTGAGGGCAAGATCCGGGAATTACTGAACGAAGCCTTCTCCGGAGCCCGTGTTTTCCAGGGGGGCGGTAACGAGATTCTGGGCAACGATCTCCAGGAAATGATCCTGGAAGCCGCCAATAACGCCCTGCAACGGCTTTACCCTCACTTCCATACCGCTGACCATGCCGGCTGGTCCAAGGTTTACGAAAAGGCCCAGAAAGGCGCGCCAGACGCCCTCAAGGCTGTGGGTGATGATGGCGAACCGGCCAAGAACCCGGTGTGCAAAGCCATTCTGGCAGCCATTGCCGGCGGCAAAAAAGGCGCGGATATTCGTACCCACTTTGAGTCTTCCCCCTATGGCTGGTCCCGCGATGCCGTGGACGGAGGCCTCCAGGCCCTGCTGGTGGCTGGCCTTATCCGCGCCCAGGACGAGCGCGGCCAACCTCTTGAACCCTCCAGCCTGGAGCGCAAGAGCATTGGCAAAACCCTGTTCAAGGTAGAGTCCGCCACGGTCACTACCCCCCAGCGTATCCAGATCCGTAAGCTGCTGCAGAAGGTGGGCTTGTCCGCCAAGCAGGGTGAGGAGCTGGCGTATGTGCCTCAGTTCCTGCAGAAGCTTTCCGACCTGGCTGACGAGGCCGGCGGGGAGGCGCCCAAGCCGGAGCGCCCGGACACCAGCTTTCTTGACGATATTCGCCTCACCGCCGGCAACGAGCAATTGGTGGCGCTCTATAACCGACGCGAAGAGCTGGCCTCCAACATCGAGACCTGGGAACACCTCTCGGAGCGCATTCACCAGCGCTGGCCCAACTGGGCGGTATTGAAGCGACTGATGTCCCATGCAGGCGGGCTCGACGATGCCGATGTCTTCCGGGCTCAGGTGGAAACCATTGAACAGCAGCGACAGTTGCTGACCGACCCCGACCCGGTGGCCCCGCTGATTACCAGCCTGACACAGGCGCTCCGGGATGCACTGAATCGACTGGACCAGGATTACCAGAAACGCCACGAGCAAGGCATGGCTCGCCTGGCCGATGACAGCAACTGGCAGCAACTGGAGCCCGAACAGCGAAACCAGCTGTTGGCAGACCAGCGCCTGACCCTGGCCGATCAGCCCAAGGTCGCGGTTCAATCCACCCAAGAGGTGTTGAATACGTTGGATCTGTGCGCTCTGGCCATGTTTGCCGATCGCGTCGCCGCACTTCCCAGCCGCTTTGACAATGTGGCCGTGGCGGCAGCCGAGCTGTGCGAGCCGGAGATCCAGTTTATTCACGTACCCCGCCGCACGCTGAAGTCTGACGCAGACATCGATGCCTGGGCCGAGGAAGTGAAGCAACAACTCAAGGCAGCGCTGCCAGACGGGCCAATTTCCGTCAAATAAAGAGCCAGTTAAATAACGGGAAAAACTGTGATCAAGGCACCTCGACAAATCGTAGCGAGCCGCCCGAGTGCAAGGAGCCGCGCAATGAGCGACGAGACATATCAGCCGGATAGGCGAGGAGCGAATGAGCACGCGACGCCGCAATCGGGTGGCGCAGTAGATTTGACGAGGTGCCGATGAGGACTGCCGCCAACATAGAGTCCCTGCTCCCGGAACTGGAGCACTGCATCGCCGATGATCTGGAAGACCAGGACCTCGACTTCAAGCAGTGGGACACGCAAAGCCGCGACAAAGCGGTGAGAACCGTGGTCCAGATGGCCGTATGCATGGCCAATGGCGGCGGCGGTACCGTGGTGTTTGGGGTAGCCGACCGGTCCCGGGGGCGTGAAAGTGCCATTCTCGGCGTTCCGCCGGAAGTCGACATCAACCTGCTGAAAAAGGCGGTTTATGACCAGACAGACCCGAAAATAACCCCGGTATTCGAAGAGCTGGCCGTACCGGAAGGCACCGGTCGCCTGCTGCTTATGCAGATCTACCCCGGCATGCCGCCCTACACTGACAGCGCTGGCCGGGGCACCATCCGGGTAGGCAAGGATTGCCAACCGCTCACCGGCACCTTGCGCCGCAAAATCGGCGTGGAAACGGGCGAGACCGATTACACCGGCGAAGCCGTCTCCCTTGTGGCCCCCTCTTTTGTGGAAAGCGAGTTGCTATCCGCCACCGCCCTCGAGTCCCTACGCAATCAGGCCCGCAAGGAGCGGGCGCCGGAGGATCTGCTGCGCCTGACCGATGTCGAGCTGCTGTCCACCTTGGGCCTGATCAAACACGGCAAACTGACTCGCGCGGCGCTGTTGCTGGCCGGTACCGAAACCGCCATCCGGGAACACCTCCCCGGCCACAACTGGACCTTCCTGCAAATGATCTCGGATACCGAGTACGGCATCCGGGAGGACCGGGTCAGCGCCTTGCCATTGTCCGTTCAGCGCATTGAAGAACTGCTGGTCCCCTTCAACCCCATCACCACCTATCAGCAGGGCCTGTTCCACTACGAATACCGCACCTGGCCGGAAATCGCCGTGCGCGAGGCGTTGATGAACGCCTTCTGCCATGCGGATCTGCGCATCGCCGGGCCGGTGATGGTCAAGCTTTACCCGAACCGGCTGGAAATCAGCAACAACGGGGGCTTTATTGCCGGCATTACTCCCAACAATATCCTCCATCACCAGCCCGCCGCCCGAAATCCGCTGCTGGTGGAGGCGCTGACTCGCTTACGCCTGGTCAACCGCAGCAACCTGGGAATAAACCGCATGTTTTCCGCCTTGCTCATTGAGGGCAAGGAACCGCCGCAGATCCGCGAGATCGGCGAATCCGTGCTGGTGAGCTTCCCCAAGCGGGACCTGAATGCCGCCTTCCGTCTGTTCGTGGCCGAGGAGAGCGAGCATGGCCGCAACCTGGGCGTGGATGAGCTCCTGCTGCTGCAATACCTGCTGCAACACCCGGAGTTGGATACCGGAACCGCCGCAGCCCTGTGTCAGCGCAGCGAGGCCGAAATCCGCGAGCGGCTCTCGGCCATGGAGTCAGCCGGCTACATCGAGCATGGCGGCACTGGCCGGGGGGCCTATTGGTGCGTTCACCCGGACCTCTATAACCGCTTGGCCGAAGACGGTCAGGGTGAGGCCCGCCGCCGCATCGACTGGGAGGCCGCCAAAACCCGCGTGCTCAGCATTCTGATGGAGCGCGCACGCCGCAACGAGCCGGGCCTGAGCAACAAGGAAATCCGGCAAATCACGCGCTTTGACCGCAACCAGGCCCGGCGCCTGATGCAGGAGCTGATGCAGGAGAACACCGGCCTCCAGCAGGTGGGTGAGCGGCGCTGGGCGCGCTATGAGTACAGCAATGCGCGTCAGCATTGAAATGCGCATAGGTAAAGTTCTATGCGCAGTCTATGCGATTGTTGGTAAAGTTGCGCATATCAAGTCGCACCGATGCGACAGGAAAAAGTGCTCTCACGGTACAAACACCGTAGCTGTGGCATCACTTTCAGGATTGGGGAAGTAAAAGAACATGCAGCCACTCGACAAGACTCTGAGAAGCCAGTTGGAGCGCGCCGTCAAGGCCGCCCGGGACACCGCCGAAACCGGTGCCCGCGCCGCCCTGGAGCAGCTCGGCGTTGGCGACCCGGCACCGGCCTCGCACTTGAGCGAGACCGACCGCGAGCTGCGCCGCAAGCTACGCGCCCATGGCCGCCAACTGGGCGACGCCCTCAACGGCGGCAAGGTCCAGAGCATGGACCGCCTGGTGGAGGAAGTCGCCTACGAGCACTGGCACCGCATGCTCTTTGCCCGCTTCCTGGCCGAAAACGACCTGCTGATGTACCCGGACCCGGACGAGCCGGTGGCCATCACCCTGGAAGAGTGTGAAGACCTGGCCGCCGATGAAGGCGCCGCCAACGGCTGGGAACTGGCCGCCCGCTATGCGGCCCGTATGCTGCCGCAGATTTTCCGGCTGGACTCCCCGGTTTTCCAGCTCACCCTGCCACCGGAACACCAACAGGCCCTGGAACGCCAGGTCGCCGGCCTGCCGCTGGACGTGTTCACCGCCTCCGATAGCCTGGGCTGGGTCTACCAGTTCTGGCAATCCAAGAAGAAGGAACAAGTTAACCAGTCCGAGGTCAAGATTGGCGCTCGGGAGCTCCCCGCCGTCACCCAACTGTTCACCGAGCCTTACATGGTCAGCTTCCTGCTCGATAATTCCCTCGGTGCCTGGTGGGCGGCCCGGCAACTTAGTGAAAGCGACCTGAAGCACTCCGAAAGCGAAGAGGAACTGCGCCAGAAGGCCGCCATCCCCGGTGTGCCGCTGGAGTACCTGCGCTTTGTAAAACAGGAAGATGGGGGCTGGATACCGGCTGCTGGCACCTTCGATGCCTGGCCGGAACAACTGGCCGACCTGAAAACCCTGGACCCCTGCTGCGGCTCCGGCCACTTCCTGGTGGCTGCCTTCCTGATGCTGGTACCCATGCGCATGGAGCGAGACGGTCTGTCCGCTCGGGACGCCGTGGATGCGGTGTTGCGAGAGAACATTCATGGTCTGGAGCTGGACCAGCGGTGCGTGGAGCTGGCCGCTTTCGCGTTGGCCTTGGCCGCCTGGAAATACCCCGGCGCGGAAGGCTATCGCCCATTGCCGGAGCTGCACCTAGCCTGTACCGGCTTGTCCGTCAGCGTCGCCAAGGAAGAGTGGAAGCAACTCGGCCTGGGCAAGCACAACCTCACCATTGCACTGGATTGGATGCACGACACCTTCAGGGATGCGCCGGTACTGGGCAGCCTGTTGAACCCCGCCAAGGCTGATGCCGCCAAGCTGGTGAAGTGGGAGGAGCTGTCCACCACCCTGAAACAGGCCCTGGAAAACGAACAACAAGGGGAGCAAGGCGAAGCGCAACACGAGGCCACCGTGGTGGCTCAAGGGCTGGCCAAGGCAGCGACGCTCCTGGCCGATCAGTACCAATGGGTGATCACCAACGTGCCTTACCTAGCCCGGGGCAAGCAAAGTGACCGGTTGCGAGAGTTCTGCGAGCGACATTATCCGGAAGCCAAGAATGACCTGGCGACTGTTTTCCTCGACCGTTGCCTGGAGCTCTGTTCGCTAGGCGGTACCTCCAGCATCGTGTTGCCACAAAACTGGCTCTTTTTGACCAGCTACAAGAAATTCCGCGAGAAGCTCCTCAAGAACGACACCTGGCATTTGGTTGCACGTTTGGGAGAGGGGGGCTTTGATTCATCTGCCGCCGCCGGTGCATTTGTCGCAATGCTCAGTCTCAGTCGAGGTAATAACGCTCAGGAATCAGGCGGGCTCTTCGGTGATACGAGCCATACCAATATGGTTCGGGGTGTAGATGTTTCAGAGCCGCGTACGGCGGCCGAGAAGGCTGAGCAGTTGGTGGCTGCCGAAGTTAAGAGTGTCCAACAAGAACGTCAGTTAGAGAATCCTGATGCTAGGCTAGCTTTCGATGAAGTGCAGGGTGAACTTTTAGAAAAGTACGCCCAATCATATATTGGTCAACGTAGCGGCGACGGTCCAAGATTTATCCTCTATCATTGGGAGCTTTCGAGCATTTCCACAGGATGGGAACTGTTTGGGACGACCGTCGACAAAACACTCCCGTACGCGGGTAACACTCAGATATTTTTATGGGAAGATGGGAAAGGTCGGCTTGCCGATTACCAAGCTGAACTCGCTCGCACTCAATATGCAAGTGGTGGTTGGAAGCAAGGTTGGCAGGCGTGGGGCACAAACGGTATTCGCGTTTCCCAAATGCGTGTCCTTCCTGTAACACTGCATTGTGGACCTCATTTTGATAACAACAGTGCGACAATTGTTCCTGCCAGCTCGACCGATCTGCCTGCAATTTGGTGTTTTTGTTCTTCACCCGAGTACAACGAGGCTGTTCGGCGAATCGATCAAAAGTTGAATGTTACTAACGCTACTCTCGTCAAAGTGCCATTCAATATAGATTATTGGTCCGAAGTTGCAGCGAAGAAGTACCCAAACGGTCTGCCAAAGCCATATAGTAATGATCCCGCACAATGGATGTTCCACGGCCACCCCTGCGGTTCAGTCGTGTGGGACGAAGAACAAAAGTGGATAGCCGACGGTACGCTTCGCACGGATGAGACTGTTCTTCAAGTCGCCGTTGCCCGCCTGCTCGGCTACCGCTGGCCCGCTGAACTGGATGCCGACATGGAGCTGGCTGAAGAACAGCGTGAATGGGTTAAGCGCTGCGAAACCCTGCTGTCCTTCGCCGATGAAGACGGCATTGTCTGTATTCCCCCGGTGCGTGGTGAGGCCTCAGCCGCCGACCGTCTGCTGAATCTGCTGGCTGCTGCCTATGGCGATGCCTGGTCCACCGATGTTCTGGCAGAACTTCTCAAGAGTGCCGGCCACGCCGGCAAAACCCTGGAAACCTGGCTGCGGGACAAGTTCTTCACCCAGCACTGCAAACTTTTTCAGAACCGCCCCTTCATCTGGCACATCTGGGACGGCCTGCCCGACGGCTTCTCAGCCTTGGTGAACTACCACAAGCTGGACCGCAAGAACCTGGAAACGCTGATCTACACCTACCTGGGTGACTGGATCGGCCGCCAGAAACAGGACAAAAATAACGGCATCGACGGAGCCGAAGAACGACTAGCCGCCGCGGAAGCCCTGAAGAAAAAGCTGGAGCAGATCCTCGAAGGCGAAGCCCCCTACGACATCTTCGTGCGCTGGAAGCCCATTGAACAACAGCCCATCGGCTGGGAACCAGACCTTAACGACGGCGTGCGCCTAAACATCCGCCCCTTCATGACCGTCGCGGATGTGAAAAAGAAAGGCGCCGGCATCCTGCGCGACAAACCCAACATCAAGTGGACCAAAGACCGTGGCAAGGATGTGGAATCCGCGCCCTGGTACCACAAATTTGGTGGCGAGCGGATTAATGATCATCATCTGAGCTTGGCAGAGAAACAGGCTGCGCGAGAAGAAACCAACAAAGCGAAGGTAGTCTGACATGGCGAAAAAAATCAGTGGCGCTGAATATCCGTTGGCCAAAATTTTCAGCTCAGAGTTCGAGTATGTCATCCCTTCATACCAGCGCCCTTATGCCTGGACGGTAGATCAGGCATCGGAGCTATTTGATGATTTGTATGATTTCTACCGCTCTGAACTCGATGAAGGATACTTTCTCGGCAGTATCGTGCTGATCAAGGAGGAAGGAAAGCCGGCCGCTGAGGTAATTGATGGCCAACAACGGCTAACAACACTGACTATACTACTGGCCGCGTTAGCAGCTCGCTCCGCCGCAGACGATAGAGCCTTGCTCAAGAACTATATTGTCGAGGCAGGGAACAAATTTGAGCAATTAGCTGCAAAACCTCGCCTTACGCTTCGTGAGCGGGATAAAGAATTTTTTGCCAAATATGTGCAAACGCTTCAGTTTGAAGAGCTGCTGGACCTCAATACTGAGTCTCTTCAGAACGAATCCCGTAAAAACATCCAGGCTAATGCCCGGCTGCTGCTGAGCCGAATCGACCGGTCCTTTGGTGACAATATGTCATCACTTGAGGGGTTTGTTGGTTTCTTGTTGCAGCGCTGTTTCCTGGTGGCAGTCTCTACCCCCAGTCAGCAGTCAGCATTTCGCGTGTTTTCCGTGATGAACAGTCGCGGCCTTGATTTGCAGCCTACCGATATCATCAAAGCGGACATTATCGGCGCGATTGACTCCTCGGAAGAGCAAGAGCTTTACAACGAAAAATGGGAAGACATGGAGGTTGAGCTTGGCCGTGCAGGCTTTAATGACCTGTTCGCCTACGTTCGAATGGTTTACGCCCGCGAAAAGGCGAAGAAAGCTCTGTTAGAGGAGTTTCGACAGCACGTTTTATCCCAGGTGTCTTCACCTAAAGCTTTGGTCGATGACGTGCTGGAACCCTATGCAGAAGCCTTGTCGATTCTGCGCTCTTCAAGCTATCAGGCCGAAGTGGACGCGCAAAAGATTAATACCTACCTGCGCTGGCTGAACCGAATCGACAACTCTGACTGGGTGCCAGCGGCCATGCTCTTCTTGTCCCAACAAAAGAACAGGCCCGATTACGTTCTGTGGTTTATGGAAAAGCTTGAACGGCTTGCTGCCTGTCTGCATCTGACCGCAAAGAATGTGAACGAACGGATTGAGCGCTATTCCACTGTGATCTCAGAACTGATGGGAGATCACAACGCGGATAACCCTGTGCAGGCGGTTTTGCTGACTGAGGGCGAAAAGCAGGAAATGAGAAAAGTCCTAAATGGGGATATCTACACGCTCACAGCTCGAAGGAGGAATTATCTGATTCTCCGTTTGGATTCGTTTCTGTCGGATGGTGCAGCAACCTACGATGCAAGTCTGTTAACCATTGAGCATGTGCTGCCGCAAACGGTAGATGCGGAGAGCCAATGGGAAAAAGATTGGCCAGATGCGCATTTAAGGGATGCCTGGGTTCACCGCCTGGCAAATCTGGTTCCTCTGAACAAAAGACGGAATTCCCAGGCGCAGAACTATGACTTTGACCGGAAAAAAGATGCCTATTTCCGTGGGCGGTCAGGGGTTAGCTCTTATACGTTGACGACCCAGGTGCTCAACGAAAAAGAATGGACTCCAGAGATCGTATCGAACAGACAAAAAGAGCTTTTGGGGCTTCTTGAAGAGAAATGGGAGCTAGCAGAATGTTAAGGCCCGACCAAGACTGGAGCAGTTCTGCATGAGAGTTTTGGATCATCTGCTTGCAGCAATCCGTGATGCCGGCATCTACAACCCGGATATCCAAGTCGCCCCCGCCTGCATCCTCTGGCCCGACCGCGACCGCCAATGGGAAGCCGTTATTCCGGTGCTCCAAGCCGAACTGCCAGAGCTTATGGTGTTGGGAAAATACGCTCCGGAAAAACGTAGCGGCCCGGCAATCTGGCTTCGATATGCCATTGCCGGGTTTGCTGACGATGTTGAGTTACCGGAAGGCAAAGCACCGATCCTGTACCTGCCCGGTGTCAGCCGCCAGGATTTGCGGGCGGTGGAGAGCTGCCCGGATGAGCTGAAGCCTCTGGCAGAGCTCCAGTACCGAGGTGTGATCTGGTCTCAGGTGAATGCCAAGGACTGGACCATTCTGGCCTATCTGAAATCCGACCAGGGCGGCCTGGGTCTGGATGTCGCCCAGGACAGCGAAAGCCGCCACGCCATGCAGTTGGCGCTGTACCGTTTGCTGGATGAAGACGTTGAGCTGCTCAAGGGCAAACGGCTGGATAAAGACTACTTCAATACTCTGTTGACCGGCGGTGACCCCACCCGGGACCTGTTGTTGTGGCTGGACCAGGGTGAGGCGTTTCAGGCCGCCCGGGGCGAGAACGAATGGCAGGCCTTTGTTTCGGTGTGTCAGTCCCAGCTGGCGTTCAATCCGCAGCAGGACGGCATTCTGGCTGGATGTAACAAACTGGCCAATCACGAAGGCCCCTGGCAGGCGGTGTGGGAGCGGTTCTGCGAAGCGCCCAATCGTTATCCAAACATTCCGGACCAGATCCGCAAGTGTCAGCCGCCGTCTTTCGATCTGTTCGCGGATGAAGCCGTGGCCGGTGGCTGGCCGCAGTGGAACCAAAGCCAGGAAGAACATTTGCGCCGGGACCTGTTAGCGCTGAGCAATATGCCTGCTCACAAGGCCATAGCGCAGATTAAAGAGCTGGAGCAAGCTCACGGTGGCCGCCGTTCACTGGTATGGGCTGAGTTGGGCGAGGCATCCCTGGCGCTGGCATTGCAGTACCTGGCGACCATGGCTGAACACGCAAAAACCGCTCTCGCGGCTGGCACGATTACCGATCTTGCCAATGGCTATGCCAGCACTGGCTGGAAGGTGGATGACAGCGTGATGCGCGCGTTGGCTGAAGTAACCAGAAACGATGATCTGAACGCAGTGACCACAGCCATCAGGGCCATTTATCTACCCTGGATGGAAGATTCGGCCCGTTATCTGCAAAAGCATGTGGACGGGGCCAGTTACCCCGGTGGCTCTTGTGACAATGCACCCCTGTTCCCGGCTGAGCAGGGCGATTGCGTGCTGTTTGTGGATGGTTTGCGATTCGATACTGGCAAGCGCCTGGTTGAGCGCCTGGAAACGGCAGGCCTGGAGATTTCCGAAACTCCCGTGTGGACGGCGCTGCCTAGTGTTACGGCAACGGGCAAGGTGGCTGTGTCTCCGGTACGGGACAAGATTAAAGGTGACGACGCGAGCGCTGATTTCGAACCCGCTGTAGCAGAGACTGGCCAATCTTTGAAGGGTGGCTACCACCACAAGAAGCTCTTGAAAGAGGCGGGCTGGCGTGTGCTGGACCGCACGGACAACGGTGATGGCCAGGGCTTTGCCTGGTGCGAGTTCGGCGATATCGATCATGAAGGCCACGACCGGGGCTGGAAGCTGGCCAAACATTTGGACAACCTGCTGCAGGAGGTTCATACCCGCATTACCGAATTGCTGGCTGCTGGCTGGAAGCGGGTTCGGGTGGTGACTGACCATGGTTGGCTGTTGTTGCCCGGAGGCTTGCCTAAAACCCAGTTGCCGGGCGTACTCGCTGACAGCAAATGGGGCCGCTGTGCCGCTCTCAAGCCGGGTGCGGACACTCAGGAACGGGTGTTTCCCTGGTACTGGAATCCGAGCCACTATTTCGCGTTGGCCGATGGGGTCAGCTGCTACAAGAACGGTGAGGAGTATGCCCACGGCGGGTTGAGTCTTCAGGAGTGCCTGACCTTACAACTGATCGTGACCGGCGCCGCCGGCGCTCAGGCTGCGATTGAGTTCACCGATTTGGTCTGGAAAGGGCTTCGCTGCACGGTAGCCGTGGAAGGTCAGTACAGAGGCCTGACTCTGGATATCCGAACCCGCGCCGGGGAAGCGTCCAGCAGTGTCGTGCTCAGTGCCAAGCCCTTGAAGGAAGACGGCAGAGCATCGGTAGTGGTGGAAGACGAAGACATGGAAGGTCAGAACGCCGTGGTGGTGTTGCTCGACGATAACGGGGCTCTGGTAGCCCAGACCGACACAAGGATTGGTGGGGGAGATGTGTGATGGTATTGGATGAGATTGATAACAAAGCGGTAGCCGCACTGGATGGCTACCTGGTGCGTAAAGACCTGGTACGAACCTTCAGCCGCCAGTTTCCGGTGCCTACCTACGTGGTGGAGTTTCTGCT